>Ga0307410_10000384_pt1 | contig 17328 bp, 9 predicted proteins | sample 322Ometagenome_3_FD_203707 | JGI IMG/M metagenome (GOLD analysis project Ga0307410, IMG submission 203707) | Maize rhizosphere microbial communities from greenhouse at UC Davis, California, United States - 322HYB-O-3 | ecosystem: Host-associated > Plants > Roots > Rhizosphere > Soil | place... | reverse complement strand
CTTACCAGATAATTCCAATTTGCATGATTGGCAAACAATTAACTTCTTTATTATCACAACCACCAAAGTGTATAGTAATGGAATTATCTGCATTTTTCTTAGCCATTACACTGTTTACTGTGTAAGAATTAGAAGCATTCTGCTGGAAATAACCTTCTGCATTGTAGAGTGCTATGGACCAAAATCCATCAACGGGCACCTCTTTTATTGTGAGTGTATAGGCTGTTTTTCCGTCATTCTTCTCGGGAGTCACATATAAATACATGGCATCTTTTTCGTTATTTCCTCCCCAGCCCGTTGCAGTCCCTATCAAGTGACGGACAGGATCTACCTGCTCTTTTGTTCCGAACATTCGGCTCATATCTGGCAGCATACCGCCTAAAATTTTCAATGCATCACGAACTTTTGCGCGACTGCTCTCGTCCCATAGGGGCACTGTAAAATTGCCGATGGACTGCTGGGTTGTTTTTATGGCATCCTGTAGATTGTGGGCTTTTTCCATATCACTTTTATCGTTCATATTAGCCAGAGTGCGAATAAGGACCAGTACATAGCGGGAGCCGGCCTGCTCTTTTGTAAGTGTGTAGCTGCCTGCTTTATAAGCAATAACTGGCGTGTAATGGTCTTCATTAATGACTAATAATGACATAAATCTTTTTCCTGAATTAGGCAGGGTAATGGTAAGGGGGGCTGAATCTAAATCGAAAACACCATCTGAGACAAGTACATCAAAATTGGTACGTACTGCTGTTTGCTGATCAATGGAAACTTGTTGGCGATGATGGGCGAGTTTCCCAAAAGCACTTTGCTTGAGAGCAACACTTGCAAAAACCAGATCTGTTTCCGCTCTTAAAAAATTATCGACAGTTACCAGTACAGGTTTTTGCGCCGAAATATTGTCTTGCGCATTTAGACTGGCTATTACCAAAAATAGACAAAGGGGCTTTAATAATTTATTTTTCATGGTTTGGAGATTAATTGTTATAGATTATTTAAAAACATAGTTAAATATAAATCATTTAATTAATCAGGTTAGAGCGTGCTGTCTTTAATTAGTTTCAAATTATAATCTGCAACCAGATAATTTTGTATTTACCCCAGTGCTTTGCGAAGTCTCCCGACTTCGTACCCGTTCCAATATTCTATAATGTGATGCTGGTTCTTTATGTGGTTGCGAAGTCAGGAGACATTCGTACAGCTTTTCATAAGAACTTTTCGGGGATCTCGGAATATCGGTTGTTGTTGATTTGTTGAGGGGATTGTTGGGATGATGTAGTTGTAAAGCTTTTCATTTATTGAAAACCGAATAGATTACGGTAATAAGCAAAGTAATTAATCAAGAAATCCCTTAATAATACTATCTAATTTTTCTTTGCTTTCGTAATCTCCATTAATACTATCCATTTCCCTTTTTAATTTAAACCAGGCAGGATTGGTTGATCTAGTAGTATAATTCCACATAAGATTCATGTCGTTCAAATAGTGATTCCGAACATAAATTATCCCGTTTTTTTCAATATAAGACTGGCCTGAGCGGTCTAGAACAAATTTTATATTTTTATAATAATTTGGTGAAACTTCATTTGGTTCTGCAAATTTGTAGAGATCATTGTCAAAAAAAATTAAGTGGCGGGAATAGTTTTCTTCTGCCAAAATTACGGGACGAAATTCAACATACCTGTTTTGACAATAAAAATAAGCTGAAAATAGTATAATTATAGTTGCTAAACCTATGTATATTTTTTTTTTCATTTCTATTCAGAAGGTAACTCTTTTAGACATGAATCTATTATTTTTTTCTGTGAATCTACATACTGCTTCTCATAAATAAGATTAATACTGTCAGTATCTTTTTCTTGTTTAAAAAACTTTACAGATGTGGTTCTGGTAGTGTAATTCCACATAAGATTCATGTCGTTCAAATAGTAATTCCGAACATAAATTGTTCCGTTTTTTTCAATATAAGGCTGGCCTGAGCGGTCTAGAACAAATTTTATATTTTTATAATAATTTGGCGAAATTTCATTTGGTTCTGCAAATTTGTAGAGATCATTGTCAAAAAAGATTAAGTGGCGGGAATAGTTTTCTTCTGCCAAAATTACGGGACGAAATTCAACATATCTGTTTTGCCAATAAAAATAAGCTGAAAATAGTATAATTATAGTTGCTAAACCTATGTATATTTTTTTTTTCATTTTTCTATTTTAATTTAAGATTAATACCTCCAAAAGATTCGAATTGAAAGGTTTTATTAAAATTTTGTTGCCATTCTCCTCTCATATCATACGGTTTTGCTCCACAATATTGCTCTACTAACAAGGCATCTGAATCGTTAATATATCCGAAACTAGGGATATAAGCATTAGCCCCTTTATGCCAATCATATCTGTCCCACCATTTATGAATAATTTTACCCGATAAAACAAAATTTTCTTTTTTCCTTGTGATTGTAAAATAGCATGTTGAAGTTATTGTGCTAGTACCACATACATAATACAGTTCACGAAAAATCCCTCCTATAAATGGGCGGTCAAAATGAGACGAATAAGGTCGAACGTCCCCTTCTTTTAAAGTTCTAAGAAAAGTTACAAATTTAGGGTCATTTTCAAAACGTTCAATATTTATATTTTCAGCAACAATTACCTCATTATTTCCTCTAAGCCAATGAAAATCAATGTTTTTTTGAAACCCAGTACCGTCTAACCACCATTGTAAACAATCTGCTGCCATATTAAAATTTCTTTCCCTGGCTTTTTTAATCATTTCAAGGTAATTTTTTTTTAACATTAAAGCTTTTTGTTTGTCGCTTAGCTGAATATAAAAGTTTATGGCCTCTGAGCTGCCTTGTTGATTCCAAAAAGGATCTCCAAATAATTTTTTGTATTCTGAAGGATCTAAATCAGTTTTTGTTTTAAGAATGTTATCATTCATATTTTGTAATTTTAGGTAATTATTTCCCTCAAATTTGATACATACAAATAACGATCATGACCAAAATAAGATTTAAAAATATCATTAAAAGACCAGATATGATTTTTTACAAACCGCTGTAGTTCCAAAGACAAAAAAGAACTCGACAGCCTATTTTTTGAATTATATATATATTCAATAAATAATTATTTACTGATTACAAGATTTTTCAGGAAGAAGTAAAATAATTCAAATTTACATTTATGATGTGCTAAAGGTATTCAGCAAATTACAATTCTTTTATGTACAATAAGAATTATCTATATATTTGGTTTGAATTAAATATGATGTTTGTGATACATTACTAACCAAAAGTAGAGTAGTGCCAGAACATTTGCAGCTATTTACAATATCCCAAAATATGAAAATTAATCTTGCATTATTATTTATTATATCATTTGTATCGCTATCATTCAGTCAGGAAATGATCGTAAAATCTTCGTTCGAAAACATAGAATATGTTGAAGATGTTGAATGGATTAATGACGATATATATTGTGCAGGATATTCTTTTAAAACAAAAATAAATGATGGCAACTCGTCAGATGCCTATTTAATAAATTATGATACAGCATTAAAGCCAAAATGGACTCTTAAAATAAGCGATGAACATTCAAACATAATTTATTCAATAAAAAGACACAAAGACAAAATTTACGCTTTGGTTACACAAGGCATAGTCCAGCCTTTAACACAAGATCTCAAGATCAGTCTGTTTATCATTAGTTTAGATGGAATTATAGAAAACAAAATAGCAATTGGACGTACATTTTTCAAACCTTCAAATATCTCTATTGAGGGAGAAAATATAGTTTTCGGGCACACAGTCAGTGATGGAATTTCATACTCAAGTAATTCTAAATCCGAAATCATTAAATATAATCCTGATACCAAAAAGATTGTGAGATTTGTAAGCAGCGAATATCAGCCAAGTCCCAAAAAAGTACTTGTAAACGGATCAGATATATATTTGTTTGGACAATATATTCATCCTAACAAGATAAATATAATGTCTTACGGAAAGGGAAAATATTCGGAAATCTCATTGAAATCCAAAAAAACCGAATATTTTCTTGATAGTTATATAAAAGATAACACATTGATTGTTATGTGTGCCTTTCCCGGAGTTTATGGGGATATGAAAAAATATTTAAAATATTATTATGTAAATCTAAATACCAAAGTTATTAATTCTGTTATTATTTCGTATGAGAAAATGGGCTGGAGCGATGCACGTTTTGACACATATTCTGCAGGATTTTTATCTTGGATTATAATTGAAGATAAACAGACAAAAGCATTGAAATATGCGTTAATTGATCAAAATGGAAAAATAAGCAAAACCTTAAACTATGATATGCGTAATGGTAACGGTTATTGGGAAAACTATATCATTGACAACGGTAAGCTGCTAAATGCTAATTCTAGTAAAATTATAATATACAAAGTTGAAAAATAAACAACTACTGACTTTTTTATTCAGGCTATTTACAATCAAAAAAAATAAAAATTATTCGATCGGAATCCGATCAACAGCAATCCTAATTCCTGTATGTTTCGTTTTTTCTTCAGAAACAAAAGTAACTCCGTATTCTTATGCAACAAGCCTCTGATGGCTGAATGTTTTAAGATCCCGATTTTAATATAACATCTATTACAACCTTTTCAAGAGGGTAATTGCAACAAATGAGGTAGTTTTTTGATACAAAAGGCTACCATGCGGTTACAGTTTTTTAATGAGTTTTGTAAATGCAATTTTTCATTTCATGGCAATATGGAAAGTAAAGCATGATGTTTTTTAATAATTGTTTGAGCGCAGTTCAGAATATTATAGATACAGTGATTAGAGAATTAAATATAAAAACATCGCTTTTTTTACAGCGGAATTAATGTAAATGACTGAGATTTCCTCGACCTATTTATATTGAAACATGACAACTTTAAAATTGAGGGTTTAAATTTAAGTTACCTTAAAACCAGGGAGTTTTATAGTCTCCCTGTTTTTTTTATTTTTTTAGGAACAAAAACAAATAATTAAAATACAATTGCATTTTTGGTTTCCGCAGGAATTTAAGTGTTTACCAAAGCATAAATGTATAAAGAACGCAATAATGTAAATGAGCTTTAATGAAAATCTGCATGTTCAACAAAATGAAATTAAATTAAATTAAATAATTCTACATACTAACAAACAACCAAAAAATGAAGAAACTCTTTTTACTAACCTGTATTGCTTTAATTTTTCAAAATGTTAATTCGCAAAATAAGGTTACGGAGATCACAATTGAGAAAACAGAAAATAAAACCATCATTAATAAACATATTTACGGTCATTTTGCAGAACATCTGGGACGATGTATTTATGGTGGTCTTTTTGTTGGAGAAGCCAGCAATATCTCAAATACAAAAGGAGTTCGTAATGATATAATTAAGGCATTAAAAGAACTAAAAGTACCGAATCTTCGCTGGCCTGGCGGATGTTTTGCCGATACCTATCACTGGAAAGATGGAATTGGACCAAAAAAAGACAGGCCAAGTATTGTAAACCGCTGGTGGGGCGGAACTGTTGAAGACAATAGTTTTGGTACCCATGATTTTTTGGATATGTGCGAAGTTCTTGGTGCAGAGCCTTATCTGGCAGGAAACGTCGGGAGCGGTTCTCCTCGTGAATTAGAAGAATGGATACAGTATGTCAATTATGAATCTGGTACTCCGATGTCTGATTTAAGAAAGAAAAACAACAGAGAAAAACCGTGGAAAGTTACTTTTTGGGGAGTAGGAAATGAAATGTGGGGATGTGGTGGAAACATGACGGCCGAATATTATTCTAATCTATACAGGCAATATGCTACTTTTATGCCAGATGCAAATGGTGCTGCCAAGCCATTCAGGATAGCATCGGGTGCAAATGGAGAAGATTATCACTGGACAGAAGTTTTAATGCGTGATATTCCAAAAGGATTAGTAGAAGCTGTGGCTTTGCATTGGTATTCGGTTATAAATTGGGAAAAGAAAGGGCCATCGATCAAATTTGATGAAAATCAGTATTTTGAAACCATGCATTCAGCTCTTAAAATGGAAGAATTGATTCAAAAGCATTCTGCTATCATGGATAAATATGATCCGGAAAAGAAAATTGCTTTGATCGTAGACGAATGGGGAGGATGGTTTGATAGCGATGGAGGAAATGAAGGAGGTATTTTGTATCAGCAAAATACAATGAGAGATGCTATGATTGCAGGTGTGACTTTAAACACATTCAACAATCATGCAGATAGGGTAAGAGGAGCAAATTTGGCTCAGATCGTAAATGTTTTACAGGCCGTTATCCTGACCAATAAAGAAAAAATGGTACTTACTCCCACTTATCACGTAATGAAAATGTACAATGTACATCAGGATGCTGTACTTATTCCCTTAAAAATAGCGTCACCAAAATACATTTTTGATAAAAAAGAATTACCGGCTGTTTCAGTTTCAGCTTCAAAAGACAAAGTCAATTTGACTCACATTTCAATTGTGAATATCGATTTAAAAAATGAAAATAAAATAAAAATTGATTTAAAAGAACTGGGAATCAAAGATATTAAAGGATACGTATTGTCATCATCAAAGATTCAGGACTACAATACTTTTGAGGAACCAAACAAAATAGTTCCGGTTGTCTTTAATAAATTTTCAGTAAAAGCAGGTCAATTAGAAGTAACAATTCCACCTTTTTCTGTGGTTGTTCTGGAAGGAAAATAGAGCAGTCAGCAATTAAAAGAAACTACGTATGCCTCTGTGGATAAAGTTGAGAGAGATTGATCAAAACTTTGCTATATTTGAATGTTAGCGGTTAGTCAAAAGAAATCTTAGCAAATAGAAATACGGAAGTTTTCTTTGATAAAAAATATAAAAGAAAAGAGCTTCCTATAAATCGAATTCTATTAAAAAAATCTAGATAAAGCACTCCTGATAAGAGAAATAAATTTTATCAGGAGTTTTATTGATTTTAATAAATGGACAGTAATTTTCATTAATTTAATTTGTGAAATTTGTGGTGAAAAAAAATAATCACAAGCAGAAAAAATCATTTTAATCTGTGAAATCTGTGGCTCTTTGACTATTTAATATGAAAAAAAACATACAATATATCTGTCTGCCTGTACTGATACTTTCACTAATTTAATTTGTGTTAATTTGTGAAATTTGTGGTGAAGAAAATTAATTACAAGCAGAAAAATCATTTTAATCTGTGAAATCTGTGGCTCTTTGACTATTTAATATGAAAAAAAATATAAGACAAATCTGCATACCTATACTCATACTGTTTTGGATCGTTTCTTTCCAAAACATTATAGGGCAGCAGTCGTATGTTTTTCATCATTTAGAAACAACGCAAGGCCTTTCTAATAATAATGTAAAAGCTTTTCTAAAAGATAGCTACGGTTTTTTGTGGATTGGAACAGAGTCCGGATTAAACCGATATGACGGATATGAATTTAAGGTTTATAAAATGCATTCTGGTGTGTCTAATGCATTGTCTTCAAATGATATAATTGATCTACAGGAAGATGCTTTGGGCAATATCTGGATAGATGTAGGATATTCTTATATGGTTTATAAAAGAGATAAAGATTCTTTTTCAGACCCAAAATTGTTGTTGCTTAATCTGGGGATAAAGCTGGATTTTAATGCTAAAGTTTTTATCGATAAAAATCGTAATCTCTGGGGGATAAACAAAAAAGAAATATTTCTTTATGATTTCAAAAAAAAGAAAACATCTGTATTTCGCTTAAAAACTGCCTTAAGAGATGAATTTTCTATTGCTGATACTGGTGAATTCCTTTACGCAATTCAGTATAATTCAGGGGTATGTTTTAAGATGAACAAAAAGTCAGGAGTTGTGACATTTATCGAATTACCGGACTATATTAAACAAAATGCTAGTAGTGCTCTCAATATAATTTATATAGACAGCAATAAAGGTTTATGGATTTGTTCGGATAAAAGCGAACAGGTTTTTTACAAAAAGAATGCAACCGAACCCTGGAAAAAATTTGAATTGTCTTCGGAATTAAAAACCCAGGCAAACCATATTACAAGTATTATCGAATATCAGCCGGGACAGATATGGATAGGAACAGACCACAAAGGATTGTTTATCTATGACAAGGGAAAAGATCGGTTTGAAAATCTCGTATCTGATCCATGGGTAGAGACAGGTCTGTCATCGAATACTGTAAAGTGTCTGTACAAAGACAACAACGAGACTATTTGGGTTGGATATACTAAAAAAGGACTATCCTATTATCATGAAAGTTTTCGGAATTTTATCAATTTCAGACATCCACAATGTTCCGATATCATGTCTATAATGGAAGATCATCAGGGAAATATTTGGCTGGGAACCGATGGAAACGGGCTATATATAAAGGATCAAAAATCAGAAGCGGTCAGGAAACTCCCGGTTCCGAACATTGCCATAATATCTATACTGGAAGACAGGAAGAATCGTGTTTGGATTGGGACCTATCAAAAAGGACTTTTTTGTTATGAAAATGGCAAAATGACCCAGTATACTACAAAGAACAGCAAATTAACCGGTAATAGTATTTGGAATTTAAAAGAAGACCGCTATGGAAATGTATGGGTAGGACCATTGGGTGGAAAAATTCAGATAATACCAGCAGATTCAGCTAATTTTAGTTCTGTGATTACCCCATTTGATGATATTGTTTATGCGCTGGATATGTTTTATGATGGTGGTGACAAAATGTACTTTGGTACCGTGATTGGCCTGTTAGTGATTGATATTACCAATCACAAACAGATTTTGTATCGCGGAAATAAGAGAGGAAATCAAACTTTTCCGCAGGATCAGATTTCAAATGTCTATAAAGATAAACGCGGCCTGTTATGGTTAGGCAATAATGATGGACTGATCATCTGGAACCAAAAAAAGGATACGCTGCATTTTTTTAATAAAGAGAGCGGTTTATGCGATAACTTAATTAAAGGTATAACAGAAGATAATTTTAATAATATTTGGGTAACTACCGGTAATGGACTTTCGATACTTACCGTGAAGCCGGCATCAAATGGAGATTTTACTTTTTCAAGTAAAAATTACTCCGTCAAAGATGGCCTTGCCAATAATTATTTTAATGACAGAGCTTTCTGCACATTACAAAATAATGATATTGTCCTTGGTAATGTAGAAGGATATACGGTTTTGAACCCCAATAAAATGTATGAAAAAGACCCGTCTACACCAAAAGTTACATTTACGGAATTGACGGTAGGAAACAATACGATTCAGGTCGACTCCTATTATGATGGACGTAAGCTGCTTGAGCGTTCCATGCAATTAACTTCAGAATTAAATTTCAGGCATGATGATAAGCTTATTTCCTTACAATTTACAACAGGGAATTTATTGAATGCAGATAAGGTGAAATATCTTTATCAGATAAAAGGCTTTACAACACAATGGCTGCCAACTCAAAAAAATAAAATAGTAATATCATCACTTCCAACTGGCAGTTACAAACTTTTAATAAAAGCACGTAATGGTGATGGCGTCTGGAACAATATTCCTACTGAGTTATCAATTAATGTAATGCCTCCTTTCTATTTCACAATTTGGGCTTTTATTATATATGCCATTTTGATAATTGGTGCACTAATATTTTTTGTTCACAAAACAAAAGAAAAGCATCAAATAAAACTGGAACAGCATCGACTTCAGGTGGATCATGAGAAAGAAATGCATATTAATGAAATCAAGCTACGATTTTTTACCAACATCAGCCATGATTTGCGTACGCCGCTTACCCTTATTATTACTCCTTTGCAGATTTTATTGAATGATGCAACAAGCGAAAGTATGAGAAAAAAATTAAGTGTTATGTATAAAAATGCACAACAGCTTATGACATTAATAAACTCACTGCTTGATTTTCATAAACTGGATGTGGGCGTAGAGAGACTGAATTTAAAATCCGGCGATTTTGTTCATTTTATCAATGAAATTTATATTTTATTTTGTGTGTATGCCGAAGAACGTAATATTAATTTGCTGCTATTGAGCGATATTGAGAGTCTGGAAATGTCATTTGATCGCGATAAGATTCAGAAAATATTTTCAAATTTACTTTCAAATGCATTCAAATATACATTAGACGGAGGTACAATAAAAATCCATATAAAAAAGCTGGAAGATACTGTTTCTGTTAGCGTTTCAGATACAGGCCGTGGTATTAGTAATCAGGAAAAAGAACATATTTTTGAACGCTTTTATCAGGCTCAGCAAGAACAGGAGAAGACGGGAACCGGAATAGGATTACATATTGTTGCTGAATATATCAGTCTTCATGGAGGAACGGTAACGGTTACAGATAATGTTCCGCAGGGTAGTGTTTTTACCTTCCGGATTCCAATCAGGATGCAAGATTTAAATACGGATGAAGAAAATTTACCGGAAAATACTTTGGAAGAATTTACTGCCGGGCAGGAGGAAGAAACCTATGAAACCACAAATAAAAAAATATTATTATTTGTAGACGACAATAATGATTTCTGTGAATTTATTAAAGATAATCTTGAAGACGCTTATACTGTAATAACGGCTAATAATGGAGAAGAGGCACTGCAATTATTGCAAAAGTTTAATGTAACCATTATCGTCAGCGATGTAATGATGCCTGTTATGAATGGAATCGAACTTTGCAAAAAGATCAAAACAAATATCCATTGGTCGCATATTCCCGTTATTCTATTGACAGCTCGTACTGCTGAAGAACACATAGTTGAAGGTCTGGAACTTGGCGCGGATGATTATATAACAAAACCTTTTAATTTTAATTTGCTAAAACTGCGAATTCAGAAATTTGTAGAATGGACAGAGAAAAGTCATGCCTCGTTTAGTCAAAAGTTAGATGTTTCTCCTTCAGAAATTACCATTACCTCTTTAGATGAAGCCCTGATAGCAAAAGCAATTAAGGTTGTAGAAGAACATATAAGTGATATTGAATTTTCTGTTGAATCACTTAGTATGGCTTTAGGCCTGAGCCGTGGTCATTTATATAAAAAATTGGTTGCTATTACCGGCAAAGGTCCAATAGAATTTATTCGAACTATACGATTAAAACGCGGGCGCCAGCTTCTCGAAAAAAGCCAGATGCAAATCGCAGAAATAGCATACGAAGTAGGATTTAATTCCCCAAAAAGATTCGCTAAGTACTTTAAGGAAGAATTTGGTTTTCTGCCTTCGGAATATCTGCGTATTTATAAGCAACAACAATAATAATAACTGTTTAGATAAATTATTAAATGATTGTCCTAAAAAAGTGAAATAGGATTAAACAACAAATACAAAAATAATTCTAGAGAGTAGCAAGCTTAGGTTTGCTGCTTTTTTTTTGATTTATAAATGTATTTTGATAGTATATATTTTCATTTAATACAATTGATGCACTCTTGGGATACAAAGGGAAACGTCGTATAGCCTTGTTTTCTTATTACTTTGTTTGCTAAGAAACCATTTATTAACTATCGACCCATTTTTAAACCATGAGAAAAAACTACTCGTCGTTTTCGGCTGTTGAAGCTGTCAGCAAAAACAAGTAAGTTCGATTCTCCATTATTCTTTTATCCCATGAAAAAAAAAATCAGGCTCATTTTAGCCTTCCTTGTTTTGCTTGTTCCTGCCATTACCGTGGCGCAAGCCCAAAATCCAATAATTTTTGCCGATGTTCCTGATATGTCTATGATCAGGGTTGGTAAAAACTATTATATGAGCAGTACAACGATGCACATGAATCCGGGTGTGCCCATTATGAAATCGACTGATCTTGTTAATTGGAAAATCATCAATTATGCCTATGATACTTTGGCAGATCTGCCGGCGCTAAATTTGGCAGAAGGAAAAAACATTTATAGCAGAGGTTCCTGGGCAAGCAGTTTGCGCTACCACAACGGTATGTATTATCTCACCACTTTTGCCCATGACATACCTGGCGAAACCTATATTTTTAAAACAAAGGATATAGAAAAAGGAAACTGGCAAAGAGTTTCTTTTAAACCATCATATCATGACAGTACTTTGTTTTTTGATGATGATGGCAAAGCATATTTAATTTATGACGCAGACAGACTTAAAATTGTTGAATTAAATGATGATCTGACAGGAATTAAACAAGAAGTTCCGGAGCGAGTGCTCATTGAAAATGCCAGCGCACCAACAGGAAAAGAAGTAGGCCTTGGAGCTGAAGGATCTCAGTTATTTAAAGTAAAAGGAAAATATTATCTGTTTAATATTTGCGCGCCACGTGGTGAAATGCGAACTGTAATTATACACAGGGCAGATAATATCAACGGTCCCTGGGAAGGAAAAGTGGGCCTACAGGATAGGGGAATTGCTCAGGGCGGATTGATAGACACTCCTGATGGGCGCTGGTTCTCTTATCTTTTCCGAGATTATGGACCTGTTGGCCGCGTTCCTTATATCGTTCCTGTTAAGTGGGAAGACGGTTGGCCTGTATTAGGAGAAAACGGAAAAGTCCCGGAAACATTAGACCTGCCAGCCAGTAAAGGCTTGATTTCGAATTTGGTTGCTTCTGATGAATTCAATCGAAAAAAAGGACAAGCGGCACTTCCTTTAGTATGGCAATGGAATCATAATCCGGATAATACGCTGTGGTCTGTAACGGAAAGAAAAGGATTCCTGCGTCTCAAAACAGGAAGAATCGACACTGACTTTCTTCAGGCCAGAAACACACTTACACAACGCACTATTGGTCCAACCAGCTCAGCTTCTGTTGCTCTTGATATTTCGAAAATGAAAGATGGCGATTTTGCTGGATTATCAGCTTTCCAAAAGGAGTATGGATCAGTTGGAGTTAAAACTGACGCGGGTCAAAAATCGATAGTAATGGTCAATACCGATAATGATAAGGCTATCGAAGTACAGCGAATTCCATTGAATCAGGACCAAATTTACTTCAGAGTCGATTGCGATTTTACGGGTATGAACGATGCAGCTGATAGCCTTTATGCTCTTAATGGAAAAGATGAAGCCAGTTTCTTTTATAGTCTTGATGGAAAAGTTTGGAAACCGATAGGCCAACCTTTGAAGATGAAATATAGCATTCCGCATTTTATGGGCTATCGTTTTGCTTTATTTAATTATGCAACAAAAATAACAGGCGGTTATGCTGATTTTGACTGGTTTAGAATTAAATAGTAAAATAACCCATGAATGTAATTATTAACCACAGATTAGAGGATTTAAAAGATTAATCATTTTAATCTGTGAAATCTGTGGCAAAATAAAAAGACAAGGATAAAAGTACAACCCAGCAATAACGATTCTGCCGAATGGAGAATTTTATTAACTAAATAACTAAAATGAAACATACTTATAAACTTATAGTAATACTTATAACGCTTTTAAATTGTTTGATTGGTTCAGCTCAAAATCCTATTGTGCAGACCAATTATACTGCAGATCCGGCGCCAATGGTACATAATGGAACCGTATATCTCTATACCAGCCACGATGAAGACGATGCCAATGCAGATGGCAAGGGTTTTAAAATGTTCAACTGGTCGCTTTATACCTCAACCGACATGGTCAATTGGACAGACCATGGAATAGTGGCTTCTCTAAAAGATTTTAGCTGGGCAAAGCAGGATAATGGTGCGTGGGCAGTGCAGTGTATTGAACGAAATGGTAAATTTTATTTATACTGTCCCATACATGGCGGAAACATAGGAGTTTTGGTTTCAGATAGTCCTTATGGTCCGTTTAAAGATCCTATTGGCAAGAAATTGATCAATCATCATCCGTGGAATGATATTGATCCTACTCCTTTTATTGATAAGGATGGTCAGGCGTATCTGTATTGGGGAAATCCCGGCCTGTATTACGTAAAACTAAATAAGGACATGACATCCACTTCGGGTGAAGTGAAACAAATGCCCAATACTTTCGAATCTTTTGGAAAACGTGAAGGAACAAAAAATGATGAAAGACCTACCACTTATGAGGAAGGACCCTGGCTGTACAAACGCAATAGTCTGTATTATTTATTTTTTGCCGCAGGGCCAATACCGGAACATATTGGGTATTCAACCAGTAAAAGTATAACCGGACCATGGAAATATCAGGGTGTTGTCATGCCTACACAAGGAAATTCTTTTACTAATCATCCCGGAATAATTGATTTTAAGGGAAAAAGCTATTTTTTCTATCACAATGGAGCATTGCCCGGAGGTGGTGGTTTTACCCGTTCTGTTTGTGTAGAAGAAGCCCAGTTTAATAAAGATGGTTCAATTGTGCAAATGAATATGACAGAGGGAATTAAGAAGAGTTTAAGTCCATTAAATCCTTATATCAAAACTGAAGCAGAAACCATTGCTTGGTCTCAGGGAGTGAAATCAATGAATGATAATGTAGCTGGCATTTTTATTACAGCAAAATACAACGACGCCTTTATCAAAGTAAAAGAGTTGGATTTCCGTAAAGGAGCTTCGAAATTTACAGCAAGAGTTGGTACAACACCCAGCGAAAATGTTTCTATGGAAATAAGACTGGATACCAAAGACGGCGCGTTACTGGGAACCGTAAATGTCCCTATGACTACAGCCAATGAAAAATGGACATTGCAAACCATTGATGTTAAAAAAGTTTCAGGAATTCACGATTTGTATTTTGTTTTTAAAGGAAAAGCCGATACCGACATACTGTATTTTGATTATTGGAAATTCTTAAAATAATTTTTTATAAAAAAGCAAACTATTCAATCCTAAAAAATCCCCGCAGCCACATGATCCTTTCGTGTGGCTTGTTTGTTTGCACCAATATTTGTTTTCAAATCAAATTCGTTTTTACCCGCGTTTTTACGAAGTAAATCTGTTTTATCCGCGTCAAAATTAGACGCTGATTTTTATTGATTCGCTAAAGCGAAAACGCTGAAAAAAAAGGATTTTGTAATTACTTTCTTGATGCTGTATTCATTCCAAAGAATTACTAAGTGCGAACTTACTAGATAGGTCTTAGTCTCAATTCAAATAAAAACTCTCCCTTATTAAAATGATAGTTTATTATGATTTAAAATATGAAAACAGGATAAATAAAGTCATTTTTTTATTACAAACATAATAATTGCAACAATTGGTACCATCCTTTGATACAAAAAGAGCCGTCGTTTAGCATTCCATTATTGTTAATTTGTTCCCAATAGATCGAAAATGTATAAATGATATTTGGAATAATATTATCCAGCCCAATACATTTTTTATTTAAAAAATAACCACTCGACTTAACTAACTAAAACCAATTAATTATGAATGAAAAACGTGTAATTCATCGCTTTGTAAAAGAAAAGAAGCTCTTTAAAAAATATGCCTTGCTAGTTTTGCTTTGTTCTTTTAGCCTGGTATCCGCTCAAAATTCTACTGTAAAAGTTACAGGTACAGTGATAGATGAGCCAGATGGTAAACCAATTTTTGGTGTCAATATTAATATCAAAGGAGTTAAAAATGGCGTCTCTACCGATATGGACGGTTCATTTTCTATTAATGCCAGAATCGGAGAAACACTTGTTGTAAGTTATCTGGGTTATATAAGCCGCGAAGTAAAAATTACGGGCAGCCAATTAAATATTACCCTTAAAGAAGATCGAAAAGCACTAGACGAAGTAGTCGTAATTGGCTACGGTAAGTCAAAAAGGAAAGATCTAACCGGAGCAATATCTTCGGTATCGGGAGAAGAACTTATGAAAACACGTCCCACAACAATTGACCAGGCTTTGCAGGGTAAAGTAGCCGGGGTAGTAGTGCAGCAGACTTCAGGACAACCGGGAGGAGGCGTTAATATACAAATACGCGGATTGTCGTCTTTTGGTGGCAGCTCTCCCTTATATGTAATTGATGGCGTTATAATTGGCCAAAGTTATGGTGGAGCAAATGGTACAAACCCGTTATCTACGATTAACCCTTCGGATATCCAGTCTATTGATGTTTTAAAAGACGCATCAGCAACAGCAATTTATGGTTCACAGGCCACCAACGGTGTAATTGTTATTACTACAAAGAGAGGTAGAGAAGGAGCTCCAAAAATTACTTATGAATTTTCAACCGGATATCAGGAGCTGATTAAGCAATATCCCACTATGAATTTAAGAGAATATGCTAAGTTTATTAACGACAGGGCTGCTGTATGGGGTTTTGATGAAAGACCGGAATTTGCAAACCCAAAGTATTTAGGAGAGGGTACAAACTGGCAGGAAGAATTATTCAGAAAAGCACCGGTAGTAAGTCATATGCTGACTTTAAGCGGTGGTAATGACAAAACGCAATATTTATTGTCCGGGTCTTATTTTAAACAGGAAGGTATAGCACTGGGGTCGGAGTTTAACAGAGCTTCTGTACGATTAAATTTGGACAACAAGACTACTAACTGGTTAAAAATAGGGACTAGTTTACAGTTAACCCATATTGAAGAAAATGTAAATTCAACAGGTTCAAATGTTATTGCAGAGGCATTAAGTCAGACACCGGATATCCCTGTAAGAAATCCTGACGGTAGTTTTGCGGGAGAAGAAAGCAGTGAAGGATGGATAAATAAACGTGTAAATCCGTATGCTCTTGCTCTTACAAATGTCAATACTCCCAAAAGAAATCAGATGTTTGGTAATTTATATGCCGATATAGCCTTCACAAAGGATTTATCGTTTAGAAATGAAGTTTCAGGGAATTTTTCATTTAGAACAGAAGACCGATTCAGCCCTACATACAAGTTTGGGTTAGCAGAGAGATTAGTAAATGATGCCTTTTATTCCTACAGTCAGGAGTATTTTACCACTTTTAGAAGTTTGTTAACTTATGCTAAAGTGTTTAAAAACAAATATAATCTTAACATACTGGGAGGACATGAAGCACAGTTGTTTCAGTTCGAAAATGTTTCTGCAGCAAGAAAAAATTTCATTTCAAACAGTGTAACTAATATAGGCAGCGGCGATCCGGCAACAGCAACCAATGATGGAACCCGCGGAGAGAATGCGCAGGAATCTTTTTTTGGACGAATTTATTTTATTTATGATGATAAATATTTGTTTACCGTAAATGCGCGTGCAGATGGTTCTTCAAAATTTGCACCAGAAAATCGTTGGGTAACCACTTATTCAGGAGCATTTGGCTGGAGATTAAATAATGAGAAATTTTTAAAAGACTCAAAAATAGTAAATGAATTAAAACTTAGGATAGGTTATGGTTCGACCAATAATCAAAATGTTAGAGATAATGCTTATATAACTACATTAAAGACTACTTCAACTGCTTTGGCAGGTAATGCACAAATTATTAATAATT
>Ga0307410_10000383_pt1 | contig 17335 bp, 13 predicted proteins | sample 322Ometagenome_3_FD_203707 | JGI IMG/M metagenome (GOLD analysis project Ga0307410, IMG submission 203707) | Maize rhizosphere microbial communities from greenhouse at UC Davis, California, United States - 322HYB-O-3 | ecosystem: Host-associated > Plants > Roots > Rhizosphere > Soil | place... | reverse complement strand
GCAGCTAAATATAATATTGAATTCCTTGTGCATTATGAAAAGTTCAATTGGGTTCATGACGCAATTGCCCGCGAAAAAGAATTAAAAGGCTGGAAAAGAGATAAAAAACTTGATTTGATAAGAAGTTCTAATCCAAAATTTGAATTTCTTAATCCTTTTTTTGAATAAGAAAACACAACGCATGTCATCCTGAGGAACGAAGGACCACACAAGCAGCTCGACAAAGATTAGCACACAAGTAGCTCGACAAAGAAAACACAATATATGTCATCCTGAGGAACGAAGGACCACACAAGCAGCTCTACAAAGATTAGCACACAAGTAGCTCGACAAAGAAAACACAATATATGTCATCCTGAGGAACGAAGGACCACACAAGTAGCTCGTCAAAGATTAACACACAAAAAGCTCGACAAAGCGTTGCGGAATTACTTTGCGGAGCTACTTGTGTGGTCCTTCGTTCCTCAGGATGACAAACTTTGTGGAGTTACTTTGTGGAATTACTTTGCGGAGCTGCTTGTGTGGTCCTTCGTTCCTCAGGATGACAAACTTTTTGGAGTTACTTTTTGGAGTTACTTTGTGGAATTACTTTGTGGAATTACTTTGTGGAATTACTTTGTGGAATTACTTTGTGGAGCTACTTGTGTGGTCCTTCCTTCGTCAGGATGACATACAGTGACAAACTTTTAGCATTAATTAATTTAATATATGCGCGTCGACTAAGCGGGCGTAGCGTCCGGTGATGATGCCGTTTTCATCAATTACAAAAATGGTAGGTGTTCCTATTACCCCAAAAGTGGTAAAATTATATCCGGTGCTTCCTGTAAAATCGCAGTATTTGTTTTTCCACGGAAACCTGCCCGAATACTTTTCGCTTTCGGTTTTGTCCATGTCTGAGGCTGCTGAAACCACTTCATAACCTTTTTTCTGCAGTTCGGTATAATTGCCTATTAAAGCATTTATTTCGTTATCGCAGTTGTTGCATCCCGATTCATAAAACACCAAAATTGTTTTTTGCTTTTTATTAAAACTGTAGGTTTCCGATTTCCATACTAAATCAGGAGCCGCCATACCGGTTTGTGGCCCGCCCATGGCAGAAAGTAAAAAATGACTTGGGTTTTCGATTCTGCCGGATTTGGCTAAGTAAGCTCCAAACGGACTTCCTACATTGTCTTTTCCTTTTTGAGATAATTGTTTTACCATTAATTCTGCAAAGTCTGTAAACTGGGTATTGCTTTTTATTCTTGAACCTATCTGTTGCAAGTCTGCCAAGATTTGGGCATCGCTTTTTGACTGCTGCAGCTGCAGGTTGAGCCATACGGCAAATACATCAGTCCAGGCATTGCTGGTATAAAGATCATCGAAGTTTACTTTTGAAAGCACAAAATCATTTGCCTGTGCCGTTTTTTGCTCCGGACTATCCTGAAGGTCATTGGTATTGCCCATTAAAAAATCGTATATTTCTATGACACGCGCGGCGTGTAACGAACTTTCGCCATTGCTGTTTTTAAGCGATTTGTATTGTTGGTTTAATTGCGCCTGCTCTTTTTCAAAAGGTGCATAAACGGCATCGGCTGGCTTGTAAATGGCCAAAACATTTTTTGCCAGTTCTGCCTTTTGTAAAAGCGGTGCCTTTTGTGTAGAGTACTTTACAAAATATTCATTTTCCGGTGAACCTGTAAAATGAATATTTTCATAATTTGGGTTTTCTTCTTTACAGCTTACCGTAAAGTTCTCCTTGTTTATAACTAGGTCAAGTCCTCCGCCATCTGTCAGTAGAAAACGTGACATGCCTTTATATCCTTTAAAACGGTCTTTGAATACAATAACGGTTTTGCCTGATTTGTCCAATTTCCCTTTGGCGATGGTATCGCTTTTTTGCCCCTGACCCGCCAGACAGTAATAGGATTTACCTACAAAATGGGGCAGCTCGATATTTATGGTTTGGCTTTGTATGGATGCTGTCGCTAAAATAGCAATTAGTATTAAAAATATTTTTTTCATGTTACTTCATTTTAATTTTACAAAAAGTCCTTCTTGTAGTTTGTCTTTTAGTTTGTCATCGCAAAGTTTTGTCATCGCAAAGTTTGTTATCGCAAAGTTTTTATCGCAAAGTTTTGTCATTGCAAAGTTTGTCATCGCAAAGTTTTGTCATCGCAAAGTTTTGTCATCCTGACGAAGGAAGGAACACACAAGTAACTCGACAAAGATTATCACACAAGAAACTCGACAAAGATTATCACACAAGTAGCTCGACAAAGCGTTGCGGAGTTTCGTTGCGGAGTTTCTTGTGTGTTCCTTCCTTCGTCAGGATGACAAAACTTTGTGATGACAAAACTTTGTGATGACAAAACTGTGCGATGGCAAAACTTTGTGATGACAAAACTTTGCGACGACAAAACTGTGCGATGACAAAACTGTGCGATGACAAAACTTTGTGATGACAAAACTTTGTGATGACAAAACTTTGCGATGGCAAAACTTTGTGATGACAAAACTTTGTGATGACAAAACTTTGCGATGACAAAACTTTGCGATGACAAAACTTTGCGATGACAAAACTTTGCGATGACAAAACTGTGCGACAACTTCATTATTTAAAAAAACCGGATTACAACTTTGCAATCCGGTCTTTTTTTAGTTCCTGCAGGCAGCGCGAACCGCCTGCAGGATTATTGGCACTTTTTATGCCTGTTTATCAACTTAATTATAACTGTTATTGCTCCATACAACGAACAGAAAATTGACCAGCTAAACCACCACCACTAGCAGATGGAGCATACGAGGTCCCAAAATTAAGAGCAGGAACTACATTATTAAGAGGCCCATCTGCAGCCAAATAATTGGCATTATTATTTACATAGCCAAGATTTGCTCCGGAAAGCATATAACCCGCTGCAGGGAAATATAATTGTTCACCAAATTTAGCCATCGCTGTAAGGACTGTCTGGGTTGCGCTACTAGTCCATGTACCAACCCTTACAAAAGTATTATTGGCAACTACACCAGCCCATTCTGCCTTTGTAGGAACATGATATCCATCCGGACAGGGATCATTAGGTGCTTTTACGGGATATGCAGCTGTTCTCGCCCATGCGGTATTACCATTATCAAGACGGAAATTACCACCATCCGTAACGGAAACTTTTTGTCCATATACCCAATATTTTCCCAGTAAACCTTGTGCCGGTACTTTAGGGTCAAGAGTCTGATCTGCACCCAGGTTATGGCACATAAAGTTTTTCCAAACCCCTGCCGCTATATAAGCACCGCAGCAGGCACAATCCTGTATTTTTATATTCAGGGGTACAGACACATCCTTGCTGCCGTCAAAGTAAATCGCATAGATTTTTACATTTACTGCCTGATCTGTGGTTCTTCCGTATATTAAGCCTCCTACATCACTCAGTGTCGTTTTGTAGGTTACGGTAAGGGTTACTACCTGACTGTTGGCTACCGTTCCCGGTACTGCCTTAGTATCGGCATCAGTGCTTTGTACAGCACCCAATTCGTCTATTACTACAAAACGAAGGTTGCTTTTAACACCTGTTGCACTGGCTGTAAATACATAAGGCTGTGCAGGTAATGTTGCAAAATTGGTCATCGTAGCAGTACGGGCTACAGTTGTGCCGCAATTTGCACCATCGTTTGATTTATTGATATCAAAACATGTTTTTCCTGCAAAAGTACCCGAACCCAGAGTCAAAGCCGCAGGGTTTGCTGTTACCGTTACCGTAAACACAGGCGATGCCACTGGTGTGGTTGGTGTACAGCCGTTTGTTACTACGCAATACAAGTAAACAGTACCCGCTGCTGCAGTAGTTGCAGGCGTATAGGTTACCGTTGCGCTTGTAGCACCAGTTATTGCCGTTCCGCCGGTTGTGGCTGCCGTGGTATTGGTATACCACTGGTAGGTTTGCTGGTTACCGCTTGCAACATTTACTTTTGCCGCTACGCCAATTCCCGCAACTGTAGACAGCGTTGTAGCCGTAGCCGCTGTTACTGTAGGAGTTGGACAAAGCGGGCTTAAAACAACCGTTTTGGTAATTTCTGCAGATGTACCGCAAGGGTTTGTTGCTTTTACTTTTATAATAGATGATGTTCCTGTGGCAGGAAAAGTAATTGTAGTGCTAGAAGTCGTAGCGCTCAATTTTGTTCCGTCCTGAGTCCATTCATAACTGGTTGCTGTTCCGGCCAATAAGGTGGTTTCATAGAAAATTTTATCACCATTGCTTGCTGTGGCTGTAGTGGTTTTCCAGTCCAGTACCGGTACAGTCGACCCTTCTAGTGGGATTGTTTTGGTTGCAGGGGCACTCACACATCCCGTTGCATTGGTTACCGTTGCCGTATAGGTTACACCCGGTGTGTCTACCGTTATGGTTTGGGTAGTATCGCTCATTCCACACCGTCTTTGTACCATTGGTAAGTATATGTTCCTGTTTCTTTTGGTGTTATGGTTAAATCTGCCGAACCATTACAAAGAACCCCTCCAGATAAACTTGTTATGCTTGGTGTTCCCGGAGTTACGCCCTCTGTAACAGGCACTTCGCTGGTATGGGCTTCTACCGGACACGCAGCACCGCTGTTGTCTGTTGCTACCACACGAATCAACAAATCTGTGGCACCCGCAGGAACCGTATAAGGGCTTGTAATAATAGTCTGGTCGTTGTACCACGTATAAGAAACACCCGCTTGTGGGCTGTTTACTTTTAGTATCAAGCTTCCGCCAGAGCAAAATGAAGTTATCTGATCTATTGGTTTATTGTTAATCAAAACATTTGCAGGATCTACTACAATTGGTGTTCCTGTTGGAGTCTGTACCGTAGCGGTAACCGTGTTTGAAGGTTTGCTGAAACAGCCTGCACTTCCTGCTGCTGCAAACCAGTCACCTGCATCTGCAGTTCCTGTTAAGGTAATGGTTGTTCCGGTTTTGGAACTTAAAACCCCGTTCTTAAACCATGAGACTGTACCCGATGCGCCTGTTGCCGTTAAGGTAATAGTTCCTGTTGGCCCGCACATAATACCATTGTTTGAAGCCACAATTGTGGTAATGGCTGTTGGCGCCGGAGTTGTAGAATCTGTAATGGTGCGTTCATTGCTGGCACTTTCGTTACAGCCTGCCGCGCCCAAAGAAATATTATAAACACCTCTCATGGTAGCGGTATAAAAACTAACACCTCTGGCTACTTCAATGCCGTTACGGGTCCAGATCACTTTGTCTAAATTGGCTGTTGTTGCCGGTATAGATAAGTATACTGCACCGCCTGTACATAACGTTAAAGCACTTGTACTTGGGCTAATTGCCGGAGCAGTGCCTAATGTTGTATCACAAGTTATGGCATTTTGCATGAACATAAAATCCTTAAACTGTCCTGTACAAGAGCTTGTTACGCGCACTAGTACCGTATGGGCCGTAACAGATTCGTTGGCCCTAAAGTTTACTTTGAATGTTCCTGCCGCAGAATTGATATCGGTTAAGGTAGCATATTCGCTTCCTGCCATAATCGCAATCGAGAAAGGACCATTTGGACAATCCGGGTCTGCTACCGTAAAAGTCTGGTCGCAGCCTGTTCCGTCTGCCGCCACAGTATTACAGGGCTGAGGACTTATGGTTGTCATACTGGTTCCTTCACAAAGGCTAATCCAGCGGGCGCTGTTCCAGTACTCCACACAATTGGTGGTGGTGTTGTAGATGGTAAGTCCGTTTGCCAATGCTTTTTTAGGATCTGTAAGCGATGCAAGTGCCAAAGTGTTTCTTTGAGCTGTCGTTAATTGTGGTAAACGCAGACCGCCTTTTCCACCACTGATCACTTCTACTGCCGAGAATGTCTCAGCTGGTTTAGGAATACCGTTTGTATTTCCTAAGGTAACCTGTGCCCTTATATTGGTGGTAAAACACACCGCCAACACTATGAGCCAAAGACTAAATAATTTTCTTTTCATTAGTTCTTAAATTTACATTATTACTTATTAATTTTTCTGGGAGAATAAATCTCTTCTTTGAGATGTAATTTTCATTACATTATAATTGGAAACCATCTTATTCCCGAAAGAATTTGATGATATTGAAATGTGGTATTGTTATTTTCTTTGTCTTTTCGCAAACTGTTTCTCATTATTTACCAATCATGTAGACTGATATTTACAGACATTTATATATCTGTTTAGACACTTTGTCTTTTTTACGAGACAAACTGCCTATGATGATTCAACCTCAGAATCTTAAAAATAAGTTTCTGACTTTACATACATTTTTATATACCTGTTTAGGTATTTTGTATTTTTTACGATACAAACTGCGTACAATGATTCAATTTCAGACGCTTTGTATTTTTTACGATACAAATTGCCTACAATGATTCAATTTCAGACGTTTGTATTTTTTACGATACAAATTACCTACAATGATTCAACCTCAGAATCTGTAAAGTCAGGAATTTACTTTTTCTGTAGTTTAATAATAAATGAAAATGTTTTTGGAAAATATTTTTGTGCGAGCGGCGCGTATTCTGGAGTGGTATTTTATTTTTGGCTGATCTTATATTTATTGATCTTCCAATGCTTTACTTTTTCGCAAATATTCCCTGCTTATAAGTTTAGTAGTGCCACTAACGCGTAGTTCTGACACACTTGCGTATTGTAATTATGAATCAATGTTTGTTGCAAATTCTTGACTCATCGAGCTTATAACTGATTTGTATATAATATAATTCTTGTTTGGCTTGTAGTTTTTTTGAGAACAGCAGCGTTGTGGTATTATTTAAGAAAACCCGAAATGGTATTTCCTACTGCTTTTTCATCGTGATGTAATCTTTTTTTATTTCATCTGCCTTAATTGTATTTACAGAATCTTTATACACTTACGTATATAATATTTCGATATAGCGTATTTTAAAAATAAGGCTTGTAAAATATTAGAATCGTACTTTTTGCTATTTTTTGTTTTACTTTTTCTCCCTTGTCTAGTCTGTTCTAAAAATCGAAACAAAGGTAGATGATAATTTTCAACATTGCAAAATTATTTGAAGATAATTTCCTACATAATGAATAAAATTTTAAAAAACACAAAATAAGTAACTGTAAATGAATATGTTACAATAAGCAGGCTAAAGCAGCTTGTTGAGACTAGCAAAGGTGTCTTGTCGCGCGCAATCGCCAATAATACTGCCATACAAAGCTAGTGGATTGTAAGGATAGTTGAAAATTATCACCAACATAATGTGAATGGTTGATAAAAAATAAAGGTGAAATGATTAATCTTATTAATGAAAATTTACTTACAAAAGAAAATATACCCGAAACTGCCATAAATTATAAAGATGTTGCTGAATAAAAATCAATTGAAAAATAATAACCATAATCTGCAAAAATTACTCCTATATATAATACCTATTAAAAGCAAGAAAATCAGATTATCCTAAACATTACAAAATCAAATCATTACCTTTTAAATCTTTTGGTATTTTCTTATATTTGGTTAAACACAAAAATCAAACATCATGAGAAAAATAATCGTCCTGACCATGATTACAATCGATGGCGTAATGCAGGCTCCCGGCGCACCTGGTGAGGATACTTCGGGAGGTTTTGAATACGGAGGCTGGGTGGCTCCGTTTGGTGATGAGGAATATGGCAAAGTGATGCAGGAACAAATGAAGCCTGCGGATATTCTTCTGGGCAGAAAAACTTTTGATATTTTTGAGGAATACTGGCCTAAACATGCTGATGGCTGGCCGGGAATTAATGAGGTCAACAAATATGTTTTGTCGACTACCCGAAAATACTCTGATTGGGAAAACTCTCAATTTCTCTCTACTATTGAGGACATTAAAAAACTCAAAAATTCTGAAGGCGGAGATATTAAGGTTTGGGGAAGCGCAACGCTTGTACAGCTTTTGCTTGAACATGATCTGGTTGATGAACTGGGGCTAAAAATTCATCCTGTAATTTTGGGCAAAGGAAAAAAATTATTTAACGATGATGCTGCACCGGCAGGGTTTACTTTAACAGAGAGTACCGTTACGCCAAGCGGTGTAATTGCCGCAAGTTATAAACGGGCCGGAGAGGTAAAAACGGGCACTATTGGGGAATAAAAAATGCGTAAAATTCCCAAAGAGGCGATTTTTGAAAACATCTAATGAAAATGAATATCGCTCCGATGGAGCTTTCTCTATTGCGTATAATTATTTTGATATAAACATTATGCTCCGATGGAGCTTTTCCAATTGCGCATAATTAATTTGCTATAACATTATTATAAACATTTGATATAAACATTTGATATAAACATTTGATATAAACATTATGCTCCGATGGAGCTTTTCCAATTGCGCATAATTAATTTGCTATAACATTATCATAAACATTTGCTATAAACATTTGCTATAAACATTATGCTCCGATGGAGCTTTTCCAATTGCGCATAATTGATTGCTATAACATTATTATAAACATTTGCTATAAACATTATGCCCCGATGGAGCTTTTCCAATTACGCATAATTAATTTGCTATAACATTATTATAAACATTTGATATAAACATTATGCTCCGATGGAGCTTTTCCAATTGCGCATAATTAATTTGCTATAACATTATTACAAACATTATGTTCCGGAACATTCCAATTTAATTGGTTAGATTCAATACAACCAAGTCCCATAGGGACAACATGTTTATAGCAATTTTGTAGTTTTATTTTCGTAAGCCCCAGCGGGGTGACATGTAATTAAATATACAGTTTATGGCAAAATACATATTCGCAATTATACATTCATATTGTTTTTGCTGCTAAGTGCACATAAAATCTGATTTCACCAAACAGGAGGTTTACCCAATTGCGCATAATTAATTTTGCAACAACATTATCATAAACATTTGCTATAAACATTATGTTCCGATGGAATATTCCAATTTAATTGGCTAGATTTAATACAATCAAGTCCCATAGGGACAACATGTTTATAGCAATTTTGTAGATTTATTTCGTAAGCCCCGGCGGGTGACATGCAATTTAAATATACAATTTATGGCAAATACATATTCGCAATTATACATCCATATTGTTTTTGCCGTTAAGGGCAGGCAAAATCTGATTTCACCAAACAGGAAGGAAGAAATTTACAAATATATTACTGGTATTGTTACAAATAAGGGACAAAAGCTAATTGCTATTAACGGAATGCCTGACCATATACATATTTTAATTGGCTTAAAACCAGACAAGTCAATTTCAGATCTGGTCAGAGATATAAAATCAAATTCATCAAAGTTTATAAATGACAAAAAGTGGATTAATGGCAAATTCGAATGGCAAACGGGATTTGGGGCTTTTTCATATAACCATTCACAATTAACAAATGTTATAAATTATATTCAACGTCAGGAAGAACATCATAAAATAAAAACTTTCAAAGAAGAATATATTGATTTTTTGAAATTGTTTAATGTGGAATTTAAAGATGAATATTTATTCCTTGAGATTTAATATCAATTTGAATTCGATATATATTTCGTTATAAACATTTATTTATAAACATTTATCTATAAATATTATGCTCCGATGGAGCATTTCCAATTGCGTAAAATTAATTTGATATCAATATTGTCTGTGCAACTTTCAATTTTGCATCTCTTTCAGAATTCTTACTTCATTTCTAAAACAAATCTCTAAATCATAGAACTTTTGACCCAAATTGTATAAGACGTTTTTTATACTGTTGAAGTAATTTTATTATTGAACTTAAAACTCAATGTCATGCAAAATAAAATTACACGTATGTTAATGGTATTCGTAATACTATTTTCATTTACAAGCTGCGAACTAGTAGGAGACATTTTTCAAGCCGGAGTGGGTGTCGGAATTTTTATTGTCGTTTTTATCATCGCAATAATAATCTGGATCTTTGCCCGATTTTTCAGGAAATAAAAACATAAAAAAATCCCCGTTATTTTCATAACGGGGATCTTGTTTATTAAAGATTGTACATCTTTTTTCTTTGTTCCTGAATTTTTTCATCATCAAGATATTCGTCAAATGTCATGTAACGGTCGATTACTCCGTTTGGTGTCAATTCTACGATTCTGTTACCAACCGTTTGTGCAAACTCGTGGTCATGTGTAGTAAAAATTACTGAGCCTTTAAAGTTTTTCAATGAATTGTTAAACGCTGTAATAGACTCAAGATCTAAGTGATTTGTTGGTTCGTCAAGCATTAAAACATTCGCACGCTCCATCATCATTCTGGATAACATACAACGTACTTTTTCTCCTCCTGATAAAACTCTGCTTGTTTTAAGTGCTTCTTCTCCCGAGAAAATCATTTTTCCTAAGAAACCTCTAATAAATACCTCATCACGTTCTTCTTCTGTCTTGGCATACTGGCGTAACCAGTCTACTAGGGTTAAATCATTTTCGAAGAAAGAATGGTTTTCTGCTGGAAGATATGCCTGGTTGGTCGTAATACCCCAGTCAAAAGTTCCGGCATCTGCTTTTTGATTGTTGTTTAAAATTTCGTAGAAAGCTGTTGTTGCACGTGAATCTTTTGAGAAAAGCACGATTTTATCGCCTTTTGCCATATTCAAGTGAACATCTTTAAATAAAATTTCACCATCTACAGAAGCTGCTAAACCTTCTACGTTTAGAATCTGATCTCCAGCTTCACGATCCTGATCGAAAATAATCGCTGGATAACGGCGGCTGGATGGTTTGATTTCTGAAATATTCAATTTAGAAATCATTTTTTTACGGGAAGTTGCTTGTTTAGATTTTGCAACGTTCGCACTAAAACGACGAATAAATTCTTCTAACTCCTGTTTCTTTTCTTCTGCTTTTTTGTTTTGCTGTGCACGCTGTTTTGCCGCTAACTGGCTAGACTCGTACCAGAATGTATAGTTTCCTGAATAGTGATTGATTTTTCCAAAATCGATATCAGAAATATGTGTACAAACGGCATCTAAAAAGTGACGGTCGTGAGATACTACGATTACGGTATTTTCATAATTTGCAAGGAAATTTTCTAACCAGGCGATCGTCTCAAAATCCAAATCGTTGGTAGGCTCATCCATAATAAGCAAATCAGGGTTTCCGAAAAGCGCTTGTGCCAAAAGCACTCGAACTTTCATTTTTCCCTCCATATCGCCCATTAAAGTATAATGATGCTCTTCGTTAATCCCTAAATTAGATAACATTGCTGCGGCGTCTGAGTCGGCGTTCCAACCGTTCATTTCTTCAAACTGAACCTGAAGCTCCCCTATTCTGTCGGCGTTTTTGTCGTTGTAATCTAAATAAAGTTCATCCATTTCTTTTTTAACAGCGTACAGAACTTTATTTCCCATTAAAACGGTCTCCAAAACAGTATGCTCGTCGAACATGTTGTGATTTTGGTTTAAAACCGACATACGTTTTCCCGGTTCCAGATGAATATGACCGGAAGTTGGGTCCATATCGCCGGAAATGATTTTTAGAAATGTAGATTTTCCAGCACCATTGGCTCCAATAACGCCGTAAATATTTCCGTGAGTGAATGTGGTATTTACTTCGTCAAACAAAATTCGTTTGCCAAATTGAACTGATAAATTATTGACTGTTAACATGAATGTCTTTTTAATTAATTTGGTGCAAAAGTACGGAAAAAGGTTCTAAGTTGCAAAGATGTTGCAATGTGAAATGTAAGTAGTGAAAAGTGAAAGCTAAATTATAAATGATAAATGATTACCAAAAAAACACTTTACTTCTCACTTCTCATTTCTCTCTTATTTACTTTTTACTTTTCACTAATTACAACTTACTCTCTTTTGCTAAAGCGACTTCCAGGCTTTCGAAATTAGGCAGGACTTTAGATATCAATCCTTCTTTGTTTAGAATAAAATGTGTTGGAAATGAATTCAGTTGCAGGCTTTCATTCATATACACTTTCATATCCGGAATTACAGAATAAGACAATGGTTTTCGCACCAGAAACGTTTTTAATTGTTCTGCTGAATCTTCGGCTAAACTTATAAAAAGAATGTCTTTTCTATCTTTATATTCTGCTGCTAAACGATTTACCTGCGGAAATTCCCTAATGCAGGGTGTGCAGTGAATGTACCAACATTTAATGACAATGATTTTGCCTTTCATGGTTTCGTTTGAAACTTCATTTCCGTCTAAATCTTTAAATGAAAATAGAGGAAAAGCAGTTCCTTCCATCTTAAAATTTTTATAGGCGTCAAAACCAATCTGATTGATGGTCGCTTTTATACTGGTATCTGTTTTTGGCAGGATTTTGAAAAGTTTGTAAACATACACGCCATTCTCAGATTTTAGCCTAACCGGAATAAAATTTCCGTTTGCCAGCTGATTCAAAAATGATTCTTTTGAAATTTCTTTTGAAAGAAGATCAAGTGCCGTAAAATCCCGCGAAAGCATTATGTTTTTACTTTGATAAGCAGACCAGCCGCTGAATGTTTTCTGAATTTGAATTGGATCAACTTCTGCATTTCCGTATTTGTTCTGGGCAAAACAAGAAGTAAAAATTAGAAATGAAAGTATAATTAGAATTGACTTTTGCATAAATTTAAAAAACAATAATTTAGGTTTCAAAAGTACTTAAAAATTATTTTATGTTTTTTGGTTGATCTAGCGAAAACTGAGACTTATTTTAATTTTCTAATTTTAAAAAACAGATTACAATAGTTTATCGAATTTTCCTACATTAGCAAAAAAATTCTGATTAAAAATGACATTCCCTTTTCAGTTCGAAATCTTTGATAAAACCTTTTACTGGCATGCCGTATTTGAAACTTTAGCTTTTTTTGTTGGTATTCGGGTTTATTATTTTCTTAGAAAAAGAACTACAGATTCCATCTCCGATACCAATCGTATCATTATTATGATAGGTGCCATGATAGGTGCTTTAATAGGTTCGAGAGTTATTGCTTTGCTCGAAAACCCAGATGAAATGGCACATCAGACCTTTTTAACTTTATTTCAGAATAAAACTGTAGCGGGTGGATTTTTGGGTGGATTGTTTGGTGTAGAACTTTTCAAAAAAATAATTGGCGTCAAAGCCGCATCTGGTGATTTATACGTTATTCCAATTATTATTGCTTTATTTATTGGGCGCATTGGCTGTTTCTCAATGGGAATTGCTGAGCCCACCTACGGGAATGAAACCAATTTCTTTTTGGGAATGGATTTGGGCGATGGACTAACAAGACATCCTGTTGCATTGTATGAGATGTTTTTTATGATTGCGCTTTTTATATTTTTTCAAAAAATAAAAAACAATAATTTAATAAATGGTGATCGGTTTAAGCTATTTATGTTTCTTTATTTTTTGTTCCGATTTTTAATTGAATTTTTAAAACCCTATAAGCCTCTATTTCTCCATTTAAGCAGTATTCAGTGGAGTTCCATATTTATTTTTGTTTATTACTATAAATTTATCTTTCGAATATTTAACATTAAAAGTAAATAAATTCTTACTTTTGAACTTTATTTTTTTTATATGAAAACCCGCGACTATATATTTTACGATTATACCAAAAGCTTGTGTCCCCATTGTCTTGATCTTGTAGATACTAAAATTGTATTTCAGAATGATAAGGTCTGGATGCTGAAACATTGCAAAAAACACGGCGAACTCAAGTCTATGATTGCTGATGATGTTGATTATTATAAACAAATCAGAAATTATAATAAACAATCAGAAATGCCTTTAAAATTCAATACCAAGGTGCATTACGGCTGTCCTTATGATTGCGGATTATGTACAGATCATGAGCAGCATTCTTGTTTGACAATTGTAGAAGTTACGGATCGATGTAATCTTGCCTGCCCGACTTGTTATGCAAATTCGGCTCCCAATTATGGAAGACATCGTACGCTTGAAGAAATCGAAAGAATGTTTGATACGGTTGTTGCCAATGAAGGAGAACCGGACGTTGTGCAGATTTCTGGCGGAGAACCGACTGTTCATCCTGAATTTTTTAAAATTTTTGATATTGCCAAAAGTAAGCCAATCAAGCATTTAATGCTAAATACTAACGGAATCAGGATTGCAAAAGATATTAAGTTTGTGGAAACTTTGGCAACTTATATGCCTGATTTCGAAATTTACCTGCAGTTTGACAGTTTCAAACCAGAAGTGTTACAAAAACTCCGTGGTGAAGATTTGACCGAGATCCGTAAAAAAGCGATCGAACATTTGAACCAGTTTAATATTTCTACAACATTGGTAATTACGCTTCAAAAAGGCGAGAATGATGATGAAATTGGTCAAATAATTGAATATGCGCTAAAACAAAAATGCGTTCGTGGCGTCACTTTTCAGCCAACGCAAGTTGCAGGACGTAATGATAATTATGATGATGACTCGGGCAGAATAACTTTGACAGAGGTACGCCGTAAAATTTATGAGCAATATCCCCTTTTTACACCGCAGGATTTAATTCCGGTTCCGTGTAATCCAGATGCTTTATGTATGGCTTATGCATTAAAAATAGAGGATGAAGTTTTTCCGATGACACATTTGATCAATCCGGAAGATTTATTGAACAATTCGAAAAATACTATTGTTTTTGAGCATGACGAAAAACTAAAAACTCACATGCTGAATTTATTCAGCACCGGAATTTCTGTTGATTGTGCCGAAAGTGAGATGAATGAATTAATGTGCTGTCTGCCAAGAGTTCAATCAGACACTTTAAATTATAATAACTTATTCCGAATTTTGATTATGAATTTTATGGATGCTCATGATTTTGATGTAAGAGCTGTTAAAAAATCATGCGTTCATATAGTGAGCGACAAAATGAAAATTATTCCGTTTGAAACTATGAATCTTTTTTACAGAGATCACAAAATTGACAAAATTAGAGAAGAAATGAACGCTACTTTTATAAAATCTATTTAACTATGGAACTTTTAATACTTCTTGGAATTATTCTTATAGTCATGTTTTTGATTGGATTAATTGGATTAATTACTGCTAAAGAAAATAAAAATGTTTTTTTAATCCTTATGCTGGTTCCTATAATTATTGTTGTGATCGGTTTCGGGACTTGTTTTGCAATGATGAGGTAGTTATATTCGTATAATTGTAACAGTAAATCAAATAATATAAAATATTATGGACGGATTTTTAGTATCTATCGGAGGCATAATCGCGTTCTTGAGTGTCATAACATTTTTATTCGGAATAGTACGTTTGATCTTTATATCAGATGATAAAAAGCTTTCCTTAAAAATTATTTTATATTCAGTAATTGCTTTTGTAATTGGCTTTGGGACATGTGCTGCAAACTTTTCATTATCAGGCATGCATTGATAAAAAAACCCGGCAATAAAATTGCCGGGTTCATAATGCACTCCTCTAAGTGAAAACCAAATAACAAATCACTTAAATTCGCAGCATTTATTCGAAATAAAAATTAGATTAAAACATAAATAACCAAACTCAATTTTAACCATTCCATTTTTTTTATTTCTAGATTTTTCCATTCTTAGGTATGTTCTCTTAGTTTAAGAAGTTTATTACTTTGAATGATTTTTTGTTTCCTGATTTGTCTGTCACAATTACTATAAACATTTGTTTTTGAGAAAAACTGTGATTTTGAATCAGTACTTCTTTATTATTCTGAACATTTTTGTAGTTCACCAATGGCTGTCCGATTGTATTGAATACATCAACCTGAGTGATATCGTCTGTATCGTTTGTAACCGATAAAGCATCATTTTTAAAATAAGCTATAGTTGTACTTTTCGCTTCGATTTTGTCAAGAGACAATGTTTTTGCTGCTGACTGTGATGCAAAATATGCCGCATAAGCTTTAGATAATTCAGAAGAATTACCACAAGAAGATGCATCCCAGTTTACAGACCAGGTCATTAAACCTCTTAAAGCAGGGTATGGCCCGCCTGGCTGCATCGTGTATGTTCTTCCAGAAAAAGTGGTTCCGGTTCTTAAATAATGCATAGCATTAATTCCTTCTGTCGGTGTTAAATAACCACTGCCTGCTGCACTTGGACAAGCTGGTAATGCAATAAGAACTTTTGAGGGCGGTAAACCATCAAAATGCATTCCTGTTGTAGCAATGTTATACCCTTTTATCACCATATCAGTCAGGGCTGTTACCATGTTTGATTTCTTAGCTGAACCATAATATTGACCATCTAATCCGTTTTCTCCTCCTGTATTATACAATTGAACCGCTAACAAATCCAATTCATTACGCAAGTTTTGAATGATTGGCAGGAACGAACCAAAAGTATCGGTATAAGTAGAATATCCTCCTTGTACATATTGTGTTTCCGGAGCTGCAGTTAATAAAAATCCAGGACCATAGTAAGCTTTTAATTCCTTGAAAGCATCTACTACGTTTTTTAATCTTGGATAAGCAGAAATACCCGCGTAAGAAATATCTCTTAAACCTCCTGCATTAAAATTCATCGATCCGCCTTCAAAATCAATATCAACTCCATCAAATTGATACTCATCAATAATGGCTTTCAGACCATTAACAAAAATATTTTTTTGAGCTACATTGTCCAGAACAACATGACCATTTTGACCTCCAATAGAGACAATAACAGGAACGCCGCTATCTCTTAAGGATTTTATATCATTTTTCAGCAATTGCTTATTGAAAACACCATTGGTCAGATACCTATTGTCATTTGTAGTTAATACTGGTGTGTAACCATCACGATTAACTGTTTCTACGAAAGAGTAATCTACTACGTTAAACTTACTGCCCACCATTTGAGAAAAATATAAGAAAGGAGCACCCGCATTTTCCCATGAATGTGCATATCCCAAAATAATTTTAGATGGAAGCGGAATGAATCTATTCGTGCCCACCGGAGCAATTTTAATAGTATTGTTTAATGTAGTTACAGCCAATCTATTATCGGTTGCTTTGATCACAACCGGATAATCCTGATAAGCAGATGGTGTAAAATTATACGTATAAGTATTATTTGCACCTGCTGTCATGTTAAATGTACCTCCATTTATTGTTATAGTAACACCTGAAACCGATCCGTCACTATCTACAGCTGTAACTGAAATTGGCACAACCTGAAAAGAACTTTGGGTTACAGTAGTATTCGATGGTGAATTCCATGTAATTACAGGTAATGAATTTGGACAGTTTGCACCTGAACAAGTTAATGTAAAACTATATGTTTTTGATTCTGTTGTTCCGTTTGATGCAGTAGCTGTAACGGTTAAGGTATGAGAAAGCGAAAATTGATTTGCTGCCGGAGTCCAAATCGCTGTATATGTTCCCGAAGAATTGGTAGCACTAAGGCTTTGTCCATCTAAGCTAAACACAACAGATGAGATTGTAGTG
>Ga0307410_10000381_pt1 | contig 17350 bp, 15 predicted proteins | sample 322Ometagenome_3_FD_203707 | JGI IMG/M metagenome (GOLD analysis project Ga0307410, IMG submission 203707) | Maize rhizosphere microbial communities from greenhouse at UC Davis, California, United States - 322HYB-O-3 | ecosystem: Host-associated > Plants > Roots > Rhizosphere > Soil | place... | reverse complement strand
GGTCACCGTCACTGCTCTACCGACAAATCTTCGGCGGAGATGATGACGGTACGGCTCGAGTCAATCACTCGGGCGCTGTAGATCTCGCAGGAGTCTGAACGACCCAGCGCCCGGGAGTCTGGCTCCGAGGCGCTGGGTTCGTTCGGGAGCTCTGATGGGACACCCGGGGTTCTCGGCATCCTCGAAGCGCGTCACGCCAGAAAGCCGGAGCTCCGCGGATCCGGCCCTTCGAATTGCGACGTGCGACTGCCTTCAGGAGGTGGCGAGCCCGCCGAGCTCCTGCTCCACCTGCGTAAGGGGGCTGTAAATAAACGTTCTGGAGCCGCTGCCGCCCCACAGGAGTCCGACCAGGCGTACGTCGTCTCCCGAGATGATCTGGAACACGGGGGAGCCGCTGTCACCGGAGCCCACCGTGGCGGAGACGAAAGTCTGGCATAGCTGGGTAACGTTGGTGCCGGACACGTTGGTGTTGACGCAAGTGGCGGAGACACTGCCCTGCGACCAGCCGGTGGTCCGACCGATCTTGTTCACCACGTTCCCTACGACCGCGCCGCCCTCCCCGGTGACCCGGAACTCGCCGGTGATGGTGAGCGAGCGCCCGGGCCTGTTGGTCCTCGCGATGCGACCGGGAGTGAAGCTCACTCCGTTGGCATATGCCGCGCGAGAGGCGTCGCTGCGCCGGCAGACCCGACCCGAAGGGCACCCCGCGAGATTGGTCACATACGCCGGATCGGCCGCTTCGGTGGCGATCTGATCCGGGCTGACCGACCGCGTCGGCTGCCAGTACGGTGTAGCCTCGGTCCCGCCCTGTTCCGTCGTGCAGTGCGAGTTGGTGACGAAGCCTCCGCTCACGTTGAATCCTAGCGTACAGAGGAAGCCGGGGAAGTTGATCTGCACGCCACCGATGATGGGGCGCACCGGGCCCTGCAGACTTGGCCCGCTGCCGGGCTTCGCCCTGGGCTTGGGTCCCTGCGCCACGGCGAACGTTACCGGCTCCCGCTCTTCGAGGATCACGGCCGCATCCGGCATTCGGAGCTTCGCCAGGGCGCCGCGCACGCGCCCCGCGGCGCCTCGCTCGACGCCGATTCGCACGCGGTTGCTGGCTTCGTCGGCATCGACGAAGATCGCTCCCGGCACGGCCAGCGCCTCTGCGCTGGCGCCCGCCCACCACGCCTCCAGCTGGCTCCAGTCGTAGTCGCCCTTGAGGACCTTGAGCCGATCGGCGCCAAAGCCCTGCGCCCGGAGGTAGGGCGTAAGCGCCCGCTCGGCGCGAGCCCGCTGGCTCGCGTCCCGCAGATAGACCGTGGGAGAGCCTTGGGCATCGATGAAGAACCCACCGAATCCAGGTACCGCGCGAGCCAGTGCAGACGGGTCGACCGCCGTACCCTGGGCGGGGAGGATGTCTGCGTCGGCCGGTGCCTCGCTGGGACCGACGGCCTCGCGTTGGTCGGAACAGGAGGCCACGAACAAGAGAGCACCGGTGGCTGCAGCACCGGCGATGGTGCGACGAAGCATAGGGTACCTCTCTAATGGGATAAGGCGTGCGAGTTGGAAGCCGGCTGGCTTCCGCCCTACGTTACATCAGGCAACGCCCGAGCGCCATTGGCACTCGAGTCCGCGACCGCCACCACCAAGGCCTTCGAGCCGCGCTCGGCTGCCGCCTCCGTCGCCCTCGACCGTGTTGCTTGAGGACCCAGCCATCGGCCGCTGCGCGCCGCCGTCATGGTTCCGGCGCGGCGAGCCGCCGCAGCGCCGGCTCGGACAGGCCGATGGCCCCGGAGGCGTCGGTCGAGGACGCCTGGTAGCGCCACCCTGGCGCACCAAGCCTCCGACCATGCGCGCGGCTGTCGCCGTCACGGAGGGCGCGGAAGCTGCTGTCCAGGGCCGCGAGCCGAGCCGTCAGCGGTTTCGCGTCGTTTGCGTGTCGCACGCCCGGACGAGTTCAACCCGCCGATTCCGCGCCCGGCCCTCGAGGGTTGTGTTTGGCTCGAGGGGGTGGCCCGCCCCGAAGCCTCGGGTGCCGAGCTTCGCCGCGTCGATTCCGTGGCGCTCCACGAGCTCGCGCCGCAGCGCCGCCGCTCGGCGCTCGGAGAGACCCTGGTTATAGCGGGCACCGCCGATGCTGTCGGTGTGTCCCTCGATCGTCACCGTCCAGTCGGCGTGGCGTCGCAGCACCTGTGCGACCAGTCCGATCCAGGGGGCGGACATCGGGTTGAGCTCGTCGCTGTCGAACTCGAAGTACACCCCAGGCACGGCCACCCGGCACGCCTCGGTGAGATCGCGGGTCATGCCGGCCATGGCCCCGAGCCCGCCGGCTCCCAGTCCGTCGCCACTGCCGACGCCGTCACCGTGTCCAGCACTTCCGGCCATCGGACTTCCAAGTCCACCGCCATCCGGAAGGAGCCTGCCCGCGCCCTCGAGCGGACCCTCAGCACCCACGACAGCGACGGCACCCGGGCTTCCGCCCGGCACGACGGGCCCCCGTACCACGCCGCCTGGGGTGCTTTCTACCGGATCGGGTACGTCGATCCTGATGACCTGCCGCATCCATTCGGCCGGGGCAATCTCGGACGCGCCCTCGACGCCGTAGGACACCTTGAGCGTGATCGGCTGGACGGGATCGTCGAAGAACCAGAAGGACCACGGCCGCAGGTGCCCGGGAGGCCCGAGCTGCCCTCGCATGTGCACTGCGGGGAGCGTGACGCGGCGGCCGTTCAGGAGCACCGGAAGGCTATCGACGCGGACCCGGCGCAGCGTACCGGGATTGTCCCGACGATCCGCGTAGTTCCGCACCTTGAACTCCACGCTTCCCTTCTCCCGTGCTTCGCCCATCACCAACAGCGAGGGACCGAGCGATGTCGTGCCCGGAACTGTCGGAACGTCCTCGGACGCGAAGCCGAGCACCTGGGTGCGCGCCGAGCGCAGATCGCTCGCCGGTATGCTGCGGCGGAAGTGCAGCCACTCGTGCTTCCCCGCGTAGTTGCGGACGAACGACGAGGCCTGCAGCTCCGCGCCGGTCGGTGAGAGCGAGGTGAGCGTGACCGCGATCTCGTAGTCGCCGCGCCGGTTGCCCCGGAGCGTGTCGCCGGCGACGGCGCTCACGATCGTGAGACCCGGGCGCTGCGGCACCGCCGAGACGGTCGCCGGGGTCTGAACCGGGAGGGTCAGCGTTAGAGCGGTGAGGATGGCGGCCGACATGTCAGCCCGTCCTCGCCGATGGTGTCGCGAGAGGCGCGGCGTTCCGCGGGGATGCGGTTCTCTCCCGGCGCACCCGCCCCTGTCGCACTCCCCACGCGCCGAGCATCCCCAGGACGCCGAGCCCCATCATCGGCACGAGGAAGTGGTAACGGTTGCGATCCCGGTAGGTTCGGCTGCCGAGGGTCATCCGGGCGTCCCGCGGCGATCTCGGGTCGTACGCGATGGGCACGATGGCGCCGGCGGTGAGTCCCGCGACGCTCGCCGAATCGACCACGTCCACCGCAACCACCGAGTCGGGCAGTCCTGGCGGTGCAAATTGCAGCTGGACCACCTCGTACGGCATCGCGAGCCGCCGGACCGATTCGGACGTGCCGAGACCGACACGCGACCGGCGGGGCGTGGTTCGTGCCGGTGCCTTGGTGACCAGGGTGACCGCCGTGACGCGCGCGGTGGCGTCGACGGGAGCGGCCGGGAGCTGCCTTGGGGCTGGGAACTCCAGGGGGAACGCGAGCGCCATCCAGGCGAGCCCCGCGACGACGATCGCGACGGTTGCCACGCGCGATGCGATCCACAGCGCGACGAAACCTCCGATGAGCCAGAACAGGAACGGCAGCAGCCACGGGTCGTTCGCGAAGTGTCCCGCGACGTCGAGGGCCGCCTGTCCGGTGGAGCGATCGGCCGCGCGGGCGAGGAGTGGGAAGAAGGGTAGGTACCGGATCTGAATCGTGTCGCCCGGATGGAGCCCATCGTAGCGCGGCTGGGGCAGGGTCACGGTGGCCATGCCGCGGCCGGCGTCGCGGGTATCGAACTCGACGCCGACGCGATACCAGCGGATCCATCCTCCCACCGGCACCTGCTGCACCGTGATTTCTTCGTGCTTTGACGCCACTCGGGCCGTGGTCACCTCCCCCCGGCGGTCTAGCCAGATCGACCCTCCGACCAGAAGGCCTAGCGTCACCACGAAATAGAAGAGACTCAGGCGGCTGACACGGCGGCGCCGTCTCGGCATCGCTCACCCCTGGCGAAAGAAATCGACGGTCGGCCCGCCTGGACTGGCCGGCACCGATGATTACGACGCACGGGGGTACCGCCCGGTGCCTCATGCCCCCCTGTCTCCCGAGCCCCAAGCCTCCTTCCGATCCTGTCAGCGCCCGGGGCAGGAGCGGACCAGCTCAACCCGGCGATTGCGTGCCCGACCCTCGATGGTGGCGTTCGGCTCGCGAGGCCGCGAGCTCCCGAAGCCCTGGGTGGCGAGCCGGGCCGGATCCACCCGATGGGCGCCGACTAGGCGGGTCCGCACCGCCGCGGCGCGGCGCTCGGAAAGCGTGAGGTTGGCCGCCGCGGTGCCCACGCTGTCGGTATGCCCCTCTATAGTGCCGGTCCAATCCGGATGGCCGGCCAGCACCTCCGCCAGCCCGGCGATGGCGGGGTCCGACGCGGGCTCGAGGTCGGCGCTGTTGAAGGCGAAGTAGATGCCCGGGAGCTCGACGCGGCAGTCGGAGGCCAGCGCGCCTTCCAGCGACTTCATGCCCCCTAGCTGACCGCCCCCGACCTCCCCGCTCATGGCCACCGGCAGGTCGATGCGCACGGTCTGCAGCACGTTCTCCGGCGCGTCCGCCGCGCCGACCCACTTGAGTAGCAGGGGATAGGTGGTATCCGCTAGCACCCAGAACTCGGGCGTCCAGCTCCGGCCCCGGGCGGTGAGGTTCGCCCGCAGGTGGAGGGCGGGCACCTCGACCCGCCGGCCTCTCACAAGCAGCGGGAAGCCCGCCGGACCGGTCCCGGCGAGCGACAGGGTGCCGCGATACCGGACCGGTGCGGCGCGCCGGCCTCCGAGCCAGCCGAATGCCGCGGGAACAGCACCGGCCGGCGATTCCAGGGTCATCACCTGAAACGTGTCCGAGCGGGTGGCAAGGAGACGGCGATAGGTGGCCCGCGAAATGGCCATCATGGTGTAGCCGGGGTGCTCATCCGGGCCCTCCAATGAATGGTAGGCCCAGAGACGGGTGGCGGTGAGGAGGTCAGGCGCGCCCTCGAGGAATCCGTACCGCTGCTGAATCGTGTCGCCGAACTCCTTCACCTCGCGGAGCTGCCACCCGTACCTGAACCCCTTGTCCGACACCTCGTCGAGCGACATGAACGATTCCCGCTCACCGCCCGTGAAGCTCAGGGTTTGGACCACCACGGCGCCGGTGGGGAGGGGAAGCGGGATCGGGTGGCTCTGGGCCCACGACGCCGATGCACCGATGGTGCAGAGGATCATTACGCCGGCCAGTCGAGTCCGGGTCACAGCTTCTCCACCGCGCTCCGTGCGAGGCGCACGGCACCCGCGCGGTCTGTCGCGCTCGTGAGGTAGCCCACCTCCAGCATCCGGTCGCCCTTGAGGAAGTACAGTTGGCCGGTCGTGCCGTTCGCGGCTGCCTCTTCCCACGGACCTTCCAGCGTGTCGGCCGCGGCCGCCGTGTCGTCCGGGGCCACGCTGCCGACTACACCGCCGACGCCTTTCGCCATCCCGAAGATCATCTTCCCCGTGTTCCAGTGGGGCGTGATGGTGAATGCGTGGTGCCCCGCGGTGAAGTAGCTGCAGCTCGTGCCGGTCCTGACGGCGAGCGGTGCGTCACCGGCCGACCGATACGGCGGCACCACCAGCTTGCCGAGCACCTCCTCGGCCTGCTCGGCGGGTAGCAGCGCGCAGGGATCGGGTCCCGTTGGCTCGGCGTCGAGCGGCCGACCGGCCGCGCGGGCCAAGGCCTCGAGCTGTGGATCCCGCGGCAGCGGGAAGGGAAGATCAGGAAGCGCGTCGCGAACCCGGGTGGCCAGCGCGGCCGTCTTTTCCGGCGGGACCTCGGGTGTCAGCGCCATCGCCGAGACCGCAACATGTCCGATCCGCCCGGTGAACGAGTTGAAGCCGATCCAGTGCTTGCCCACCCGGTCCCAGCCCGGGGGAGGAGGAGCCGCGGCCGGCGCCGGACTGCCCTCGGCGGGTGTCCCCGCCTGGATGACCCGCCGGAACCCTTCCTTCATGCTTCCGCTGACGCGTTCTTCGATGATGCCGCCAGAGAGGTCCACCTGAAGCAGGACCGCGCCACGGCCCACCCGGGGCTGGCTGGCCAGTGGGTACATGCAGACCGGGCCATATGGGTCCGGATCCGGCCGCTCCAGCGACCGTACCACGCCGGGTGCGCCCTCGAGCGGGCCCACGATTGCGGCCACCTCTGCCGCCGGGATCCATCCGCAGGCGTCCGCGGGCGCGGAGGCGGTGCGCACCGGCGCCGTGGTCGGGGATGATGTCGCCGGCGCCGACTCCGCCTCGTCCTTACCGGAATCGCCGCATCCGGCAGCCACGAGAACGCTGAGCGCGATTGCGGCGTTCCGGGAGACCCACTGCTGTTTCGACATCGTATGCCTCCGCACAGGTGTGTCGGCGCCTCGGGTCGTCGATCCTGTTCTCGCGAGGTAACGCCCCGTCCCCCCCGATCCTGCCTCACGGGCTGTCAGTCCCGCGTGCACTGACACACCAGCTCTACTCGCCGGTTCTTGGCGTCCCTCGACCGTGTCGTTCCGACCCCTGCGGCCGTGACCCGCCGTGGCCTGCCGGGGTTCCCCTGCCGCCCATTGCCGGTGAGCGAAACCGCAGGGATCGCTGTGGTGGCGCACCTCTCCGTGGGGATCGAGGACCAGTCCCGGCGTCGTCCTCATGGCGGATACGTGGAGTCCGATCCCAGTTTTTTCCGGTGCCGGTCACCTGGCGTCCGCAGAACGGAGTCCTGACGCCGACGATCGTCGCTTCGGGTGTCGGGAGGCCGGTCCTCTCCAGCCTGTTGATCGCGCGCTCTGATCGATCCCGCGGCTTCCGACGAGTCGAGCTCGAGCGTAGCGGTGTTCGCTCGTTGTTCCCTGGCACCACCGCTTTCGCCGCAGGCTGTGAGCGAGGCTGCCAAGAAGGTGAGAAGCATTATCGACGGTGCCCAGGCGGTGGTCGACCTCATGGCAGTCACTCCTGAATGCTTGTGGGGGGATCGCCGAGCCGAAGCTGCACCCCAGTAGCGCACCGATCGCGCACCTCTCCCCTCACCCGCCGGCCTGCCCATCGAGCGCTCGGTGCCCACAGGACGATCGGCAGGCATTGAGGCAATGTTCGCGCGACCCGGGCGTTACTGAGGAACCCCGTCTGGGGCCTCGTCGTCCACCCGCAAACCAACGGGAGCCTGCCATGAAGCACGCCGGCAACGATACCGTCGCCCATCTCACGGGAGAGCTCGAGCGGGTGCGCAGAGAGCTCGCGCGGCTCCAGGAGGCGAGACCCGGAGGCCGCACCCCTGGCGGGCTTCAATCGCCCAGGGTCTGGACCACCGTGCCCGCCCTGCTGCTCGGCACCTGGCTGCTGTCGGCGCAAGCCCCTGCGGGACAGGACGATCTCGAGCAGCGGGTGAGCGCCCTGGAGGCCCGATTGACCAGCGGCCCCGGCACGACCACCCGCATCCGGGCGCCGTTCGAGGTAGTCGGTCCCAACGGCAACGTGGTCCTCCAGGTCAGCCAGGGGTCGCCCACGGCCAACGACGGGGTCGCAATCTTCCAGCGAGGGAGCGTGGTGGGGCTCACGATCAACCGGGGCGGCAAGGATATCGCGGGCCTGGGTATGGCGCACCCCGGACCGAGATCCTTGCCGAGGACGGTGTCAGAGTGCTGGACGGTGGGGGCCAGGTGGCCGCGGCCATGTTGACCATGGATGGGTCAGATGGACGGCTTGCCATCATGCGTGGGGACAAGATCCTCGCCTCGCTGGACGGGACCGACCAGGGCGGGCTGCTTGATATCGCGGACGAGAAGGGAAAGGGTAGAGTCCAGCTCGGTATCGAGGACGGCAACGGCTATGTCGCCACCTTGGATCCCAGGGGCTACGCCGAGGTGGAGATGGGGATATCAGAGGGAGGCGAAGGGCAGCTGGCGGTGATGCATAAGGGCAAGTTGCGTGCAGCGCTGGGGATGTCGACTGGTGCGGGTCACTTGTCGGTCTCAAATGCAAAGGACAAAATCGTCGCCAACGTGACCGGCACGGGAACCCAGGATGGCGGAGCAGTGATCGTCGGCAACGGGAGCGGGCAGGGCGTTGTCAGTCTGACCTCGGGAGCCGACAATCGGGGCCTCGTCCAGGTCTTCCACCCTGGAGGCAAGTCCCTGGTCGTGCTGACGGAAGACGCCCATGGTGGCCTGCTTCAGATCAAGAACGGATCGGGTACTCCGGTCGCGCACTTGATGACCGCTGTGGGCGGGGGCGGATATTGGCAGCTTACCGATCCCGACGGCAACCCGGTGGTGGACGCCGGGGCCGAGAAGAGCGGCCGAGGGCTCGTCAGGGCCGGCCCACATTACCTGTGCACGCCGCCCGTGGGCACCGCCATGGTGGGCGTAGCACTGCTTCCGGATTGCATAAGAGGGGTTGCCAAGCCGTGAGTGCCTTCACCACCGTCTCAGCCCTGTAGCCAGGAGCGCAGGACGCCGTGCGTCACCATCAGCAGGGGTGTGAGGATCAACAGGTCGATCGCGAGCGCAACGCCGGTGAGCGCGAGGGCGCAGCCGATCAGCGCAGTGCCCACCAGGATCACGGCCAGCGCGATGCACGCCTGCGCGGCCCAGTGCAGGGTCCCAGGCTTCCGCAGTTCCACCGCCGCCCCCTGGCGCCTGAGGCGGGCGAGCCGGCTCCCAACGGGCGGACTGAAGCTCACGATGCCGAAGTCGTCACCCAGGAACCCACCCGCGGGGCCCCGCTCAGGGCCGATCACGAAGAGAGGGGCGGCCCAGCTTCCACCGGGGATGGCGCCCCCGCGCGAGGCGAGCGCCGCGAGTCCGCTCGCGATGCCGTCGGGATTGCGGGTTAGCTGCACGGCGGTGGCGTCCGCCAGGTATCGGCGGGAGCGCCATGCCAGTGCCAGCAGCGGCCCCACGATGAACCCGATGAATGCCAGACGGGCCATCCAGAACGCCGTGTAGGCTATCAGAAATGGAAGTCGAAGCAGGTCGGCGGGCGTCGTCTTCTTGCTCGGGTCCACGTCGCCGGCAGGCATGTCCGCACTCTGCGACAACATCTGGTCGATCGCTTCCAGCTCCTGCGCGTCGACTGGCATGCCGCGCCGCAGGCCCAGCCGCACCAGCCGCAGGAGCGTCCGCCGCGCATGCGGTCCGAACGGGGCGCCGAGCACCGCCATCACCAGTCCGAACGCGCGGTGCATCGAGACGATCGCGAGGGCGGCGCGCAGGTCGCCGTTGCCGACCGAGCCTAGCAGATGCGCGATGATTCCCTGGCTCTGGTCGCGATCGAGCTCATCGAGGAGGCGTCGGCTGACGATCAGTGTGGCGTCGTCCGGCCCGGCGCCTACCGCGCCGGCGTTCGCCACGGCGCCGTCGAGAATCCTGACCCGGGGTGGCCGCACGCCCGCCGCGATGGCCATCTCCTCGACCAGGTTCTGAAGCTGCCGCTCTTCCAGGTCACCCGGGTGCGGTTCGCGGGCGCCGAGGGAGCGCAGGAGACTCTCGACCCCGGCGCTGAGGGACAGGGCGCGCGCGCCCAGCCACGCCAGCAGCATGACTATCGAGCCGGGGACCACCAGCCCGGCCACCAGGAGCAGGGCCAGCAGGGCGTCCGGCAATGCACTCGCGCCCGGCGGCCGGTCGACATGGGCGATGAGGTGGAGCAGGTCGGCCGCCGGGACGACGAGGCTCACCAGGTCGTTGAGGATGATCACGGCGGTGTAGATGAGCGGGGAGATCACCGCGCTCATGGGCACGCCCATCACGGCCACGCCGAGCGCGGCGAGCGCGGTGAGTCGCCAGGCGGCGCGCCGGTTCCGAGCCTGCGCCGCGAAGAAGAGCTCGCGGTCGGCGGGCCCCGATATCGGCGGCATGACGCCGTGCGAGGCGCCGGCAGCGGTCATCGCGAGGCCGCCAGCCTTGGCAGCGCGGGTCCGGCGAGCCGGATCGCGCCGCTGAGGTCGGTGGAGGATGTGAGGAAGGCGATCTCCAGCATCCGGTCGCCCTTGAGCATCGCGAGCTGGCCGTAGACGCCGATCGCGACCTCGTCCCAGGGTCCTTCGAGCGTGTCCGCCGCGTCGGCGGCTCGGTCCACCACTCCCGCCAGTCCCAGCCCGCCCCGCGACCGGATGAAACGCATCTCGCCCGCGCCGTCCGAGAAGTGGGGGGTGAGGACGAGCGCGCGGTGCTTGCCGGTGTAGTACGCGCAGCTGCGGCCGCCCGGGTCGGCGAGCGCGCCGCCCTCGCGCACGCGATACGGCGCGACCACCAGCCCACCGATCACTGCCTCCGCCTCGTCCCGCGAGAGGACGCTGCAGGGGTCGGGGCCCGGCGGCAGCCTGGCCGCCGCGTTGGGATGCTTGAAGGGAAGGTCGGGGATGCGCTCGCGGACCCGGCCGGCCAGCGTCGCCAGCAGGTCGTCGTCCATCCCGTACGTCCCGCCCTCCACCACCACGATGATCGTACCGGCGCGGCCCCAGAGGTTCGGCTTGCCGGGGAGACTGCGGCGGTAATCCCAGCCGTCGGCGGGCCGATCCGCCGCCAGAAGCGAGTCGTTGCCCGCCCACGAGCCAAGGGTCGCGAAGCCAAGCTCCGCCGGCCGCTCCTCTGCGCCCACGCCGACGGTCACCTGGATGAACACGCCGGCGGTATCTTCCGGCTCGGCCGGCCAGTCGGACTTCATTCCCGCCCGCTCGAGCGCCCCCCGCACCTGCTCGGCCTTGGCACGCCGTGCGATGGTGATCGAGTCCAACGGCAGGGGATAGAAGCAGCCACCCTCGTGCTTCCGGGGGGCGCCGCTCAGCTTGCCGACCACCGCCTCTACCTCGCTGGCCGGGATCCAGTCGCAGGGCGACGCCGGCTGCGTCGCGGTCTCCTCCGGCATCGCGCCGGACCTCGGCCTTGCCTCACGCCGCGGGACGCGAGGCTCGGCCGCGGCCCGGTCGCCATCGCAGCCGGCAAGCGCCGCGACGACGCCGACCGCAAGGCATCGCAGCAGCCAGCTCAGCCGCGCCCCCCGCTGATCGCTCACTTGCCCTTCGCCCGAGCTGCCGCAGCCTTGGCGAGCGCGATCGCGACAGACTTGACCGGGGAGGCCATGGACTCGCCCCGCTTCAGGTACACCACCACGGCGATGTCGCTGCTTCCCGTCCTGGCGTAGACGCCCGCGCTCGAGATGGACCTGCTGCAGATCTCCACGAAGGCGCGATCGCCGACCCCGGGCACCGGCTCGCGGGTGCAGTCCGCCAGCAGCTTCCGCTTGGCCCGCGCCTCGGTGTGGCTCCCGCCCGCGCTGGCCGGGAAGAAGAGGACGCCGATCTCCGGCAGATCCTCGCCCATCAGGCTCGGGCCGCCCCATACGCAAGTGGCCTTGCCGCCAACCCCCTCGTACAGCTCGTCGAAGTCCTCCCCTGGTCCGTAGTCGAGGCCGGTAGCGGCTTCGACCTCCTTCTCGGCGACCAGAGCGCAGGCGGGATTGGGCGGCCTCGCGGCGCCGCCGGCGCCTTGTGGGGCGAGTGTCGCGGTCAGCGACGCGGCCTGCTGGAAGGTGAGCGCGAGCGCGGCCGCGCGGATGAGCGTGTGCATGGTATTCCCCATGGGTGGGCTCACTGCATCATTTGGGTAACGAGCTGGACCATCGCATCCTTGCGATCGGGGCTCGTGGCCATCATGGGGTAGGTCATCCGCGCGCGGTAAACCTTCCCGCCGCTGCGGGCCGCCGCCTCCGACTGGGAGCCGGCCCAGTAGGCCCGTCCGCCCTCACCGATGCTGATCCGCTCCGCCTCCGCCGACTCACCACGCGCGAGGCGCACCCGCTGCTGCATTTCGGCGAAGATGTCGTCGGCCCTCTGCGCCGGCTGCACCGCGAGCTCGATCGACACCGTGGGATCCTCCCGGAGGGTGTAGTTGCACATTCCGGACGCACTCATGGCGTTGACAACGAGCCGCGCCGGCGACTCGACCAGCGCGCCGACCGTCGCTTCGGGGAGACAGCCGTCTGCCGTCACGCGCGGCCGCTCCGGCTCCGGAGCGGCCGCGAGCCGCTCCAACGCCGGCCCCGCGAGGCGGATCGCCCCGGCGGCGTCGGTCGATGACACCTGGTAGCGGATACCCAGCGCGTGCGCGCCCTTGCGCAGCAGGAGCTCGCCCTCGAGGTCCACGACGGCATCGTCCCACGGGCCTTCGAGTGTGTCCCCCTCGATGCCGGGTAGATCCGCCACCTGACGCACGATGCCCCCGACCATGCGCGCGGCGTTGAGCTCGATGTGTCCGTATTCCCACGTCGGCGTCAGGACGAGCACCCGGTGCCCAGGCGTGAGGTAGGCGCAGCTCTTCCCAGCCGGATCGCCCAGCGGCGTCCGCTCCTTGGTCCTGAACGGGGCGACGACCAGCTTGCCGAGCTCAACCTCCGCCTCCTCGCGGGTGAGCACGCTGCAGGGGTTCTGGCCGGGGGGCGGTCGCTGCGAGCGGTCCGCGGCGGGGTGCGCGATCGGACCGTCGGGGATGCGGTCACGCACTCGGCTCGCGATGGCGACGACCGTATCGGGAGGCAGCCGAAGTCGCCGCAGCCGCACGGCGACCCTCACGTGGCCCGCGCGGCCGTTGAAGACCGCGCCGCTGCGCGACGCGCTGGCCTCGTCCCATCCCGCCGGTTGCTTGCCGGTCTGCGCCTGGCCTTCGCTGCCCACGTTCACCTCGACGTAGACCCCGGCGCGGGTGGGGTGGTACAGCTCGATCGCCCGGGCATCCATGCCGGAGGCCCGGGCCCTTTCCGCGTTCGCGCGGAGCTGGGTCCACTCCGCGGACGTCGTGTCCATCGCCACGTAGTACCAGCAGCCCCTATCCTCCCGCTTCGGCTCCCCGTCGAGCGGTCCGGCGAGCCGCTCGATCTCCGCGCGGGGGACCAGGTCGCACGCGGCGGGGACGACGGTGCCCACGACGGTGTTCGCCCCGCCAGCGGCTTGCGTCGCTGCGCTCACCGTTGCGGCGCTCGCCGTCGCGGCGCTCACCGCACTGCCGGCCGCTTCAATGGACGCGGGCTCGGGGTCCGAGCCGCAGGCACCCAGGCAGGCGACGGTCGCGGCCGCGAGCAGGTTTCGAGGATTCATGGGCACGTCCTTCCTTCAGCGGACCCGCGGCAGCACGAGGCGAGCGAGGCGCTCGAGCCGTGTCCGCGTCGCCTCGATCGGCTCGTCGCCCTGGGCGTCGAGGGTCAGTTGTACGATTCGGGGTCCCGCGTATACCGCAAGCAGGCCGAGGCGGTTGTACTTGTTGCCCGGCATCGGAATCATGAAGAACGCCTTGTCGCCGATGCCTGCCACCGGCGTCCTCGGCTCCCGGTCGGCCTTGTAAGCCTTCAGCGTCCCGTCGAAGGCGGCAGCGGACGCCTTGCCCTGGTAGACCCGGATCGAGCCACCGTCGTAGTCGCAGTGCGAACCTCCGAACGATGCCGTGGGGGCCGACCAGTACTTGGCGATATCGGGCCTCTCCTCGGCGATCTCGCTGACCTCGGCGTTCGTGGCGAGCTGACATGCGTCAAACGACGCGGCGCCTGCGCCGGCGCCAGCGGTTCGCATTCCGAGCTCGATGACCCGGACCGCGGCGTCCTCTTGCAACTTCAGGCTCTCGAAGAGGTCATAATCCATCTCGACGTGATAGAGCCGCCCCTGTGAGACCGTAGCCGCCTCCTTCTTTCCGCGGCTGTTGTAGGCCAGGCCCCCCTCACCGACTCTCACCGGGTCCGGCTGCGCGTTCACTCCGTTGGCTCCCTTCACTCGTTGCCTGATCTCCGCGTAGACATCGTCGGCTCGTGTGGCAGGCTGGTAGCTCAGGGTGACGAAAGCGCCCTGGTACTGACCGGTGAGCTCGTACATGCAGCGGTCGCTGATCTGGGGGTGGGCCTTGACCGGGAATCCGATCGTCGTCTCGATATCCGCCGGCGTCGGGCAGGGGGCTACGCCCATGCTGACGCCGGCGCCCTCATGCCGCGGCTCCGCTGCGGCACCCTGGCCCCAGGCCAGGAGACCTGCGGCGAGGGTCAGGGCGGGTCGTGGTGACGTTCTGCGCGACGTGCTTTGCATGACGCATACCTCCATGCTGGTGGTTACCGCGTGAGTGTCCGCGGCAGTCAGAGCTTGGCCATGGCGTGCCCCAGGGACGCGGGCTGGCCGCAGCGGTCTTGCCGAGGGGCGGACGCCGACGCCAGGAGGAGGCCTAGTGCGAAGGGCAGGGCATTGGTCAGCACGCTCTACCTCCGGGAACTTGTCGGGGTTTCAGTGTCACGTGGTCGCGACGCATTGACCGGCTCGCGAGCGGGAAGATTCGGTCCGCTCAGTTGCAGCCGCCCCCCGCTCGTCGCGACGATTCGTTCGCCATCCTTGACCGGGAGTAGGATGCGCAGGCCGCTGTGCTTCGCGAGGGTGAGCCGGATGACCGGATGCCCCTTGAGCGGGAACCAGGGCCAGGTGTCACGGGATACCGTCACGTCCGACCAGGGGACGCTGAGCGGCGGATGACCGGGGCGGAGAAACGCCCCCATGGAGAGGTGGAGATGCGAATCGTCGGCAGTCAGGCGTGCGCCGCCCCGGTAGTTCGTCAGGCCCATCAACAGGGATCCGGTGCGGAACGAGCCGCCCCGCCCCGTGCTTCGGTGCGGATAGAGGCGGGCGAGTCGCCGCCACCCGCTCCAGCGTCCGGTCAATTCGAGCATGGGCACCCATGCGATCACTACCCAGCCCAGCGCGAACCAGAGGAGGTAACGCGGGTTGAAGGGGAGCCAGGCTCCCTTGGTCGGAGAAGGGGTGGGGGAGGGGGCGGATGCCGGCCGAGGCAGCGCGAGCGGTGGCGAGGAGGCGTGCCAATGGCGGTACCCGACCGCCGTGATGTATCCGCTGTCGCTGTTATGGGCCAGGAACCCCCAGTACATACCGGTGTCGCGAACCGTCGCTTGGGGGGCCGAGTCGGAGGTGCCTATGGTCACGCGAAGCTGCCGGGGCTCCTCGGCGTTGACGGGGCGATCGACCCACGCGCAGGTGCTCGGCTGGAGTCCCTGACCTTCCGGTCCCGCGGCAATCGGATTCGCGGTGAAGGCCAGCGAGAGCTTCAGGACGGTTCCGGTGTCGGCGTGCGGGCCGATGGGGCCGAAGACCAGCGGCCCGCGGCAGTTCAGCGGGTAGTCCCGGCGACCCAGCGGCACGCCGGCCGACTGCAGCATGGCGTGGACCTGACCCGGTATAACCAACAGGCAGGTGGCGACAAGCAGCGGACGGAACCGCATGGCGAGCCTTCTCGGCGCGGTCATCGTGGCTCGCAATCGTGAAACTCCGCTAAGGAAAGCTGTTAACAGTTTCCGACGATCATGTCGCCGGGGACGCCGAGCGCGCTTGCCCGAATGGGGCGCCCCGGTAATTCTCGACCTTGCCGCATCCACCGGCCGTCACGCCGGCATTCACCACTATGCGGCCGGCGGCATGGTGAGGTGCCCGGCGCCATCGGGGCCCGCAGTCACCTTGAGCAACGTGGCGCCGCCCTGGGTGACGATCTCGAACGGCGCTCGAACCTTGGTCGTCATCGGCGCGGCCGAGGAGGCCAGTGGCAACACGCTCGCGCCCTCCCGCCGCTCCAGGTGGGACATCCTGGTCCTCAGAACCTCGAGCTCCCGTTTGACGTTCTCAACCTCGCGGCGCAACGCCCAGTCCTCGGGCTGGGAAGGCGAGACCGCCACGGCGCCCCCCGCCAGGGCCATCGCCAGTATGCGCATGCTCATGATCTGCCTCTTCCGTGCTTCGGGGGCGGGCGTCCGACCGAGCCCATGGTTATGCCTGTGCTATTGAGGAACGCCCCGAACCGGCGTACTACCCCTCATCCCGCGAGATCCCCGCACCTACTACCCTTCGGACAGACAGACGCCCCCGGCGCTGTCACCCAGTGGCTCCTCGACTGGGGCCGAAGTGGCAAGCAGGGGCTTGACCATACCGCCGACCATGCGTGCGGCGCTGAGCCGGCTCTCTCCCATTGGCGTGCGGCGCCGACGTCGGAGCCGCAGGCGCAGATGAGCGCCCCGCCGAACGCCGGGAGAGGGACTCGAAATCTCATCGGACCTCACCTCCCTTGAGCGCGGTCACTCACCAGCTCTGGTCGCCGGTTGCGGCCGCGCACTACCACGGTCGGGATAGCACCGCCTTTGCGAGCGCCACGGCGTTAGGCTTGATGGATTCAGCCGTGCGCCCCTGCGGAACCGTGATCAGGACGCCCAGGTTGCGTGGGCCGCTGCGCACGTAGAGTTCGCCCGCGTAGAGTTCGCCCATGACCTTGACGTCGTGGAACCACGCGGCATTGCCCAGCCCGGGGATCGGCACCCAGGTCTTGTCCTTGCGGATACCCGCCTCGAAGCTCTTGGCGTCGGAGGGGTTGAGATGCAAGGTCAGTCCCGCGTAGTCGCAGAGGGATCGATTAGGTCCGAGGCGATGCTCCTCTGGTGGAGTGCCGAACAGCCGGTCGCGCTCCGCCTCGTTGGTCTCCGGAGTCACCTGAAGCACCAGCTCCTTCGTCAGCAGCGAGCAGGCACCGGGTGACGTTCCCTTCGCCGACTGGGCGGCGAGGGGGGATACGGTCGCCATCATCGCAAGCGCCGCGAGGGCAAGCACGGCGCGCTCCAGTATCCGCTTCATGGCTACCTCAACGTGAAGGGTACGTTACGAGCAAGTCTCGACAGCTCATGGCAGTTCACCGTCATCGGGAACCTCCAGAATGCTGAGAGTGACATAGGGCGCTCACTGGAGCCGCGGCAGCACCAGGCGCGCCAGCTTCTCGAGCCGAGGACGCGTCGTCTCGATTGGCTCGCTGCCGTGCGCGTCGAGCATGAGCTGCAGGACCCGCGGGCCGGCGTGCACGGCGAGGAGTCCAAGGCGCTTGTACTGGTCGTTCGGATAGGGAATCATGAAGTACGCCTGGTCACCAATGCCGGAGACCGGAGTCTTCGGCGCCTTCTCGGCGCCGAACGCCTTGAGCGTCGACGCGAAACTGGCCGCGGCCGCCTTGCCCTGGTAGACGCGGATCGAACCCCCGTCATAGTCGCAGTGCGAGCCGCCGAACGAGGCGACCGGCGCCGACCAGTACTGCGCGA
>Ga0307410_10000380_pt1 | contig 17377 bp, 16 predicted proteins | sample 322Ometagenome_3_FD_203707 | JGI IMG/M metagenome (GOLD analysis project Ga0307410, IMG submission 203707) | Maize rhizosphere microbial communities from greenhouse at UC Davis, California, United States - 322HYB-O-3 | ecosystem: Host-associated > Plants > Roots > Rhizosphere > Soil | place... | reverse complement strand
AAGGTTATTGAGGGATTGAAGGGATTATTTGTCTCAATGCCATCAAGAAAGCGTAAAGATGGTACATTTAGAGATGTAGTGCATCCTTTAAATCCAGAGACTCGACGAATGATAGAAGATAAAGTAGTAGCAGTGTATAAGACTGTTATGGAACATGGTTCTATGCCAATGGATATAGACGAAGAGTAGTGAAAAAAAGTTTAAAAAAAGGTATAGTAACAATATAAATTCTTTGGGGCGTGGCCAAGTGGTAAGGCAATAGGTTTTGGTCCTATGATCGGAGGTTCGAATCCTTCCGCCCCAGCCAAATTAAGCTTATTACAAAAGTATGTAATAAGCTTTTTTTTATGTAAGAAAGTACTCGCATGTCAAAGTATATTTTATATCTAGGATCTAAGTCACAGTCGCGCCGTATGTTATTGGCAGATGCACAAATACCGTTTACTATAGTTAGTCAAGATGCTAATGAGACTGAATGTGATTGGTCATTACCATTGCCTCGGTTAGTTCTTGATATAGCATTATACAAAATGGATCATGTTATATTGCCTTCTGGACAGTTTGAAAATGATGTTTGTTTTGTTCTTACAGCAGATACTATGCATCATGATAAAGTGGGAGTTATTCATGGCAAGCCAGTTGATCGCAATGATGCGATTGCAAAAATAAAATCTGCACGCGAAGGCGCTTTGTTGTGGACAGGGTTTTGTATTGATAAAAAGATATGGCGTTCTGGAGCATGGGAAATTCAAGAGCGAATTACTGATGTTGTGTATGCATATTTTGTTGTTGATATACCTGATAGATTAATAAATACTTATCTTGATAAAATCCCATTTCTTGATGTTGCTGGTGCTATTGCAATAGAAGAATATGGCGGTCAGTTTCTAAAAACAGTAAATGGTTCTTATTCTACTATTATTGGTCTGCCTATGTTTGAGGTGCGCAAGGCCTTAGAAGAGCTGGGTTTTTTTAAAATGATAGAGTGATGGAGTACATTTAGTGTTATACTGAGGCGATATGTAATGCCACTAATGCTGAGATTGTGATACAATGTATACAAGAGTAATGATAGCGATTTTTCAATTCTTATTTTTTTGTTCACACCTTTCTTCTATGGAACATGCTTATAGTGTTCATATGCAAACGGATATTTTTCGTGACATTATCCCTTGTATTACTTCACATATGAGAACTCTTGCAGATATTAGTTCTTTTTTAAGAACATGTACGGTTGTTTATGAGATATATCAACAAGGAGCTCGAAAAGATTTTCCTTCTATAGATCTGTATAATATTACTTCTGAAACAATTAAAAGATTGCAAAAGAAACTTGATAGCATCCCTTTTGGAGTAGCGAAAGTATTACGAGATAATTCTCATATATGTCAGCAATTTACTATGAATGACAATATCAGGGCGTTTCGACGTTATACTAATGAAAAAAATATCGCAATGGTAAAGCACTTATTACTTTACGAATCAGATGAAAATATGACCCATCGGAGAAATGCTCTAGATTTTTTTGGGTACCCGCCTAGACCTACGATAACCCAGTATAAAAACTTGTATTTAAAAAATGATGCAGGGGACTTAAGGGAGGCAGTAACAGAAAGAAATCTGTATGTTCTTACTCTGATATTAATGAATATGGTCGGTCAGGGAAGCAATGGATATAAAAATCAGGCCTTATGGATAGCGGTAGAAAATAATTGCTTAGATGCGGTGAAAATTTTAATACGATATGATGCCAATGTTAACTATAGAGGGAGCCAATGGGATACTCTTCTAACGCTTGCGGCAAAAAATGGTTATATAGAAATAGCTCATTATTTGATACAGAATGATGCGTGTGTAGATGCTAAAGTTGACCATGGTTTTACGGCCTTGCATGTTGTGGCAAAAAAGGGTTACCGCAAGATGGTTCAATTATTACTGGATAGTGGCGCAGATATAAATGCTAAAACTTCTAACGAGAATACACCTCTCTTTTTTGCAGCGGCGAAGGGTCATGACAATATGGTTCAATTATTGATTCATAATGGAGTAGATGTTGCATCGAGTAATCGCTTCAAAGAGACAGCACTGCATGCGGCAGCATATAATGGATATGTGGAGATTGTAGAGTGCTTGGGTTCATATGGATGTGATATATATGCAAAAACCATAAAAGGCTTCACAGCTCTTGATTTTGCGCGATTAAAAAAACATTTTGGGGTGGTGACATGTTTAATGCAAAGAATAGAAAAAGAAAAAAAGCTTTTTGCTCTTCTCAGCAAGAATGATATCGGTGGGATGAAGGGGCTATTGCATGATCGTGAACTATGGTTTTTGAAGAATGCTAGAAATAAAAAAGGGCAATTTTTATTACATTGTGCCGCAAAAAAGGGTTATGTATCTATTGCAGAATATTTAATAGATAATGGTACCTGTATTGATATTAAAACAGCAGATTCTAAACAATGGACTGCTTTGCATTATGCTTCCCGTAGAGGTCATTTAGATGTTGTGAAATTTTTAGTAAGTTGCGGTTCCGATGTTGATGCGCTGACAAGTAATAAGAATAGAGCGCTTGATTTAGCAGTGAAAAAGGGGCATTCTGCCACGATAAGCTATTTAATGAGATATTGTAATCAGGATACAGTTGTCACTACAGTGAAGCTAAAGCAGGTACCATTAGATCTTATTGCTCAGGATCGTTGCGACTTTCCGAAAATAGATAAGAATATATCAACGATAAACCATACTAGTTCTACACACATGATGAATGCATTAGCTGGCTATCATAGAGGGGAGTGTACTCTTTGGTAATTACTTGTAAACCAATAAAAGTGCATAATACTATAGACGAGACCAGCAACTGTGAGCATGCCAAGACTAATGCCAGTTATAATTGAAATTTTATCATACGGTGCTTGTTTTCTGTTTATCGTTTTTTGTTCTTGTTCAGAGCATACGTTAGGCTGTGGAGGGAATTGTCCCTGCGCTTGTGTGAGAGTGTCAACGTGTTCGTTTTCTTCTGTATTAATGACATTATTATTAAGTTGTGTCATAGTTTCAGGGTTGAGAGGCATTTCTGATTTGTTAGCATCATCTATATTGCCCATAATTGTTTCAGCAATAGATTCGGTCTCAATATGGGTTCTATCTATATTGTTGTCAGGGGCTGAATATACTGTTTTTTCTACTGATTCTACTTTGTCTATTGGGGTGAGAAGTGTTTTTTTTGTAGCTAATTTCTTTTGTTTTGTGTTTTTTGCAAGGGCCAATAAACCTTGTCGTATTCGTGCACTCCATAGAAATTGTATGGGCATATTTCCTAGAGAGGCACCGTCAACTTGGCTGACCCATGTAGCGAAAAAGAAATTTTGTAGCATTTTAAATTCAATGGCATGCTCCTTGCGTTTCGTATCTTTTTTAGTATTTTTTTGTCTTGCTAAGAAAGTGACAGAAGGGTTATGTAAAGCTAATTCCTGCTGTATGCTAGAAAAAGTCGTAAATTCTTTTAGAAGTTTCCACATATCTTTTTCATCCTTAAAGAGATACACCGGTGTTGAATAAGTATCGAGATATTCTATGATGGGAAAAAGATCAAGTTGTTGAAATCTCTTATATGCCTGCGTTGTGATATGGTAATCAAGATGACAAGGACTAGTACATGACGCAATAGACATAATCGCATTTATGCATTCATCAGAGGGTACTGTTTTTGTAATATCGTTTTCTATTATTGTAATCTTATTTTCAAATTCTTTATAGGAAGATGCGGTAGAGATGAGACCTGATTTTTGGTTACAGCTTTTCTGTATAGCTGCTATTTGTAGTGCGAATGGTTCTTTTGGGGGAGTGATACAGGCATCGGTTTTGCTATATAGTAGAACCGAGAGCACATAGAATAGTATAATCATTTTTTGCCTATTAAAAATTGAGCACCAATCAATGCATTCGAATCATTATCTCTGACTGTTACATTGATTGGTGCATGTATATTTTAGTTCATACTATTTCTATCAACCGGTTTCCACTTTTTGAGAATTTCTTCAAATAGCTGTTCCTTGGGATTGACATGAGGATAATGATCTAATTTTTTTGCGGTTTTTACCATGCTGAATCTCACTGTTTCTGTATCACATATGGTAGAATCAATCTGATCGATAGTTGTTAAAAGATCACTATTGCGTGCTTTCTGTTTTACATGATCGTTAATAGCATCACAGAGTATTTCGTCTAAAATACTAAAAAAGTCGATAGTGCTATGATGCATATCTTGTAAATCTTCTGAGTTTAATGCCATTTCAGTTCTCTGAATCTCTTCATAGAGTCCTTGTTCGACCGCTTTTGTAATAATCCTCTTAAGCTTATCCACGTCCTTTGTAGCAAGCCATTGCAAAAGATGGAGAAGTTCATACGAAAGTGCGAATTGTGAGCTTGTGTCATGTGAAAGTGAATTATTATTCATATAATGCCTTTCGTGATTAAAATTATTTTTACTCTAAAATAGTTTGGCATAACTTTCGTGAACTATGAAAACATTTTTAGAGAAAGTTGTTGTAAGCGCGCTATTCTCTTATGCATTGGTGGATGAGTAGCAAATAAATATGTCCACGAATGATCAATAAATGGATGAACAATAAAGAGTGATGCGGTGCTTGTCTGTTGCATATTGTCTTGGTCCATATGAGCATATCGAACATTATTATGCAACTTTTCTAGAGCAGAAGCTAAAGCTAACGGGTTCTTGCCGCATAGAGCTCCAGTATGATCTGCAGCATATTCCCGAGAACGTGAGATTGCTAATTGCACAAGTGTTGCTGCAAGGGGCATTAATAGGCTTATTATAAACATTCCTATAGGGTTTTCTCTTTTTCGATTATCCACGCTACCCCAAAATGCGAGATGACGAAGCATATATGCTAGATAACCAATCGCAGATGCAATAGTTGCAGCAATTGTTGTAATAAGAGTATCTCTGTTTTTTATATGTGCAAGCTCATGTGCTAAGACGCCACGAAGTTCATCTTCATCTAGCAGATGTAAAAGTCCGGTGGTTATAGCGACTGATGCATGTTTTGGGCTTCTTCCTGTTGCAAAAGCATTAGCCACCGCAGTATTGACGATCCATAGCTTTGGCATAGGAATGTTCATACTATATGCAAGCTCCTGTACCATCGAATATATCCAATTGTACTGGTACGTATCTAAAGGCTGCGCGTTATACATTGAAAGAACAATTTTATCAGAAAAAAAGAAAGATATTCCGTTCATCAAAAGAGAAAAGATAAGTGCCATCTGTATACCAGAAGTACCTCCAATCATACTTCCTATAATAAACAAGAGACCATTAAGAATAGTGAGTAAAAGTGCTGTTTTTATAATATTATATATCATATATTTTCCTTAATCTTCGTAGTCAATTTCCCAATTGTCGACATCTATATTGAGCTCTTCAGCCGAAAACTCTTTTTGTGGAGCTTTATCTGTTCGTGGGGTGAGCGGCTTGTTTTTTAGACTGAGCAGCTGTTGAGAACTTTCCTTAATAAGGGCCTTAGACTTTTCAGTTTCAACATCGAGTTCTTCTTGGGTTGAGTCAAATATTTTATTCATTTCACTCTGCATCTTCTTTATCTGCTTTTTGAGACGTAATATCATCTCAACGCCTGCCAGATTAATCCCCATTTCATGGGTTAGATAGATGACTTCTTCAAGGCGATCGATATCTTCTTCAGAAAAAAGGCGAGTATTTCCTGTAGAACGTTTGGGTGTTATTAGTCCTTGTTTTTCATATAAACGAACTGTTTGCTGATGAACAGAGAACATTTTTGCGACCGCTGAAATTGAAAAATAACCTTTTTTTCTCCGTACCTTCATAGTTTTATACCCACACGCTATGCAATCTTTGGCATGATTGCGTATTTTCATAGTCTCCAATACTCTAATATACCATAGATTTTTTGGCAAATCATCTTACTAATAGATGTAAAAAATATTGCATGCATCTCGCGTCTTACTTTAGGATAAGTGATAGTTGCAAAATCCCTTGTATAACTACAATCCGATATTAAGGAGTAGTGATGAAGAAGATATGGTATGGAATATTCTTTTTAGGAATTATCGCTAATCAAGGGCTTAATGGGTTTGGTAAAAAGACTATTTTCGGTATACGGTCACAAGGATTAAGTGGCGTCAGAGAGCTGTGTGGGTGGCAGCAATCACTTTTTAAATATGATCAGAATAGAAATTTCGGAACAGTGGCGCTTGCTGTAGAGTATGATCATTCTTTTCGATCGGACCATATAGCAGATTTTTTATTTGGCGGGACCTCAGCTCGTTTTAGTGGAAGCATGAGTCCTAATCGTCAGAAAGGAGATATCTTGGCTGATTATTTTGGGCTACCTATCGATTTTTCAAGTAGGGTGTGTATTGATCCTCGAATTAGTAATGTAATAGTGGATTTTAATTGGTTCCATGATTTTGATGCATATATGCCGGGACTGTTTATTATGATACACGCTCCAATAGTCCACACCAAATGGGATTTACATATAGAAGAGAATACTATCATGAGTGGTCTTTCTACAAGTTTTTATCCAGCCGGGTATATGGGTAGTGAGCGAGTCTCTTCTTCAGTATTGCCACATAGTGTGACCCAAGCATTACAAGGAACTACCATGTTTGGAGACATGCAGCAGCCATTACAATATGGAAAGGTAATGGGCAGGCAAGAGCGCAGTCGAATTGCAGAATTACAAGCAACCATTGGGTGGAATTATAATCGGCCTTGGTGGCATGCTGGGGTTAATTTTCGCGTAGGAGCACCTACTGGAAACACTCCAAAAGCAGAATTCTTATTCGAAGAAATTATAGGAAACAGACATCATTGGGATATAGGGATTGGCCTATCTGGGCATGTTCAATGCTGGAATAATGAAGAGAGTGGAAGCGTCATTGCAGCCTATATTGATGCGCATATTGGACATTTGTGTACATCAGAACAGAAGCGTTCATTTGATCTTAAAAACAATGGTACCGGTAGTAGATATATCTTACTTGAGCAGCTTGGAACACCTACGGGCAATCTTTTTATTAACGGAACTCAACCATCGATGCAATATGAAAGAATGTTAGTGCCTGCAATTAATGCAACAACATTTGATACAAAAATCAGTATTGCCGTACAGGCAGATATTGTTATAAAACTTGCCTATCAGAGAGATGGATTTGAGTGTGATATAGGATATAACTTCTGGGCCAACAGCAAAGAAAAATTACATTCTCGGTGTGCATTGCCAGCTCATCGATTTGCGCTAAAAGGAGATGCACAGATATATGGTTTTAATAGTGCTACTGCAATTCCATTAAATGCGACACAGCATACTGCAACAATTACTGGTGGTCAAGAGCAAGGAAACAGTAATTTTCAGAATCTGAATGCAGATAATCAATCGGCATTAGCATCACTTGCTCCATCAAATACATCATTATTACAGTTGAATCGTGTTGATGCACAAGCACTTGGGATTGCGCAAGTGCAGGTTCGGGGATCCAATCCGGCAATTCTGCTACAAGATAGTGATATTGATGAATTATCGGGGCTCTTGCCGCGCGCTCTATCAAATAAATTCTTTGTATATGTAGGAAATACGTGGGACAACCGTGATGACTATGATCCATATGTTGGAATTGGGGCATCAGTTGAGGCTGCAGATACCAATCCGTGCACAAACGCGGCCTGTTCTCAATGGGCCGTGTGGGGAAAAGTCGGATTTACGTATTAATGGCGCGATGATATATTCTTTATGAGGATATTTTTTTACATGCAAAGTATTAGATGGATGGCTCATATGTAAAAAATGTCTTCAAGCCGAAATTATAGCTAAATGCAATCTAGACTTTACATATAGTTCATCTATATGTTATGTTTACTTTACATATAGTTCAAGGAAAATAAATGATTATTAAACGATCTTTCTGGCAAAATCTTATTGAAGAGGCATGGAAAGAGAAAAATATTATTTGGCTTATGGGCGTTAGAAGGGTTGGCAAAACCAGTCTTTGTAAAAGTCTTGCAGATATTGAATATTTTGACTGTGAACGTCCTCGAGTCAGAGAGTTATTACATGACCCTGAAGAATTTTTAGACAATTACCAGGGTAAACGAATTGTGCTCGATGAGATACATCGCTTAGAAAATCCTTCAGAACTATTAAAGTTGGCAGCTGATCATTATCCTAGCATTAAAATTATTGCAACTGGCTCATCAACATTAGGTGCAAGTTCAAAATTTAAAGACACGTTAACTGGTAGGAAGCGTGAAATTTGGCTTACCCCGCTTTTGCTTGAGGAAATGCAGTATTTTGGAAATACTAATATACGCCACCGATTTTTATTTGGAGGATTTCCTGCTTTTTTTGAGAATAAAGAATTACCCGAGACTGATTTTAGAGAGTGGATTGATGCATATTGGGCAAAAGATATCCAAGAACTTTTTAGTGTAAGTAAGCGTTATGCCTTTCAAAAATTTTGTGAACTGCTTCTGATTAATAGCGGAGGAATATTTGAAGCAACTCGATTTACCGCTCCATGCGAAGTTAGCAGGCAGACTATAGCGCATTATGTAACGGTTTTAGAAGAGACATTTGTGGTACATATAATACGGCCATATTCAACACATAAAAGTACTGAAATCGTTATGGCCCCTAAAATATATGGCTTTGATACTGGTTTTGTTTGCTATGCGAAAGGAAGGGACTGCTTACGAGCAGAAGATCTAGGATTTATGTGGGAACATTGTGTACTAAATGAGATGCATGGCTATCTGCAGACTCGTTCAATTAATTATTGGCGAGATAAGCGTAACCATGAAATTGATTTTGTGGTGCATAACAGAAAAGGCAACCAGCTTATAGCCATTGAATGCAAATTTATAAGTTCTCAAGATGATATACTTTCAGGAAGTATCGGGAAAAACTTTGAAGCGTTTCGGTTGCATTATCCAGGAGATTCCAATTTTATTGTATCGCAGAATGTAGATGTTGCCTATATCAGAGAATATAAAGGTATAAAAATTACATTTCTTAATACTCAAGAGCTTATTAGGCGGTTAAAAGGGGAGTGAGTAGTAGGTTCATATCATAAAACAATACCTTACCTTTATTGTGGGCCTTGTAAGCGTGGGTCAGTTAATATGCGTTTTTCGCCTTCTAATACCACAAGTACAGCGTAATGATGTGCCTTAAAATCTCCTGGCCGTATGGCATTCCCAGCTTTAATCTGTTCAAGTGTCTTTTTAAATGTAAGCATTTCTTTTCTCGTATCATAATCGGAAGCTATTTTGATTCCGTCACTTAATAGTTGTATAATCTCATTATGATTACAGTTATTCTGGCTGCATTCCTTAATAAGAGTAATGAGTTGAGTGAATAATGCTATTTTTTGATCCCTGGGAGTTTTTGCGATCCTAGTGAGTGGTACTGGACCTGTGGGTTTTCCTGGAGCAGAGGTTACTGGACGTGCTGGAACTGCCTTTTCCCATATTATTGTGCCTGGCGCCCATTTAAATGGGTTTGATGTATCAGGAATTATAAGCGACACAAACTGATCTGTAGTATATTTTTGTGCTTGTTCTCTTATGTTCGCTAGTTCTTTGTTTAAAGAGTGTTCTTTGGGAGAATTGGTAGTTCTTATAGATAGAGTGCTAATATCAGATAAATTTCCCACTCTGGTAAACTTATCCGTTGGAATAGATAGACCGGTTTTACCATTAACCCTCAAAATAATTGTTTTTTTATAGTGATTGAAAACAGATAAGATATGAGTTGTGCTAATAGTCATCCTGCTCATGACTAAAAATAGACATAAAACTATTTTTTTCATACAATTCCCTTGTTTTTTAATATTATCAATTTGTAAATATATCATGAATTGTATTATAAAAGATAGAATTAAATCAATTTTATAAAAAACACTTCTTCAGGAGTAGAATAATGTGCGGTGAATTGTAAAATTATTCATGATTTAATGAATGATACATAGTATTGCAATGGATAAATCGTTGCTTATAAGGCCAATTGCTTAATTCATATTGCAATAATTTCCGTTTATGTGATACGCTTATAGCAGATATTGTATATACATTCTGGATAGGAATTACTATGAAATATGCTCTTCTTATAGTAACGCTTTATATAGGAATACAGCCTCTTGCCTTACAGGCCTCATGGGTGAATAATTGGAATGCGTATCTTCAAGGGCCTAAGAATTATGTTACTTCATTAATGAATAATGAATCAATAAAAAAAATTATTCCTATTGCGTTTATTACGGCAATAGCGACTGCTCTAGCATGGCGTTATTATTCTCAAATACGAAAACAAAACGTAACAGAAGATGATGGGGTAAATGTCGAAGAACTTTCCTCTCTACCCTCATTAGAAAGTAGTAGCCAAGGGTATGTAGACACATCTACGATATTTAAACAAAATATAACCATGCAGAATGACGTAGACACATCTACGATATTTAAACAAAATATAACCATGCAGAATGGTGTACAAGTTACTTTAACGCAATATCCTGTGCTTAATCAATTTGCTAGAGATAAGAGCAATGATGTAATAGGCGGGGGTGCTGCAAGTTGTGGGTACCACACAGTTCTAAGGGCGATGCAATTAGTAGCAGCTTTAGCAAGTAAGGCAGACGAGAGGCAAATTCTTATCGATTTAAATGATACTAATTCGATAGCAGCATACTTTGCTCCTAAACGACAAGTAACTGAAAATAAGGAAACTAAAGAAGAAATGGGAGAATGGCGGAAAATGGTTATTGATTCGAGGAAAACTATAGAGTTTAGAAGAATATTAACTAATCAACTAGATATTGCCATCGCGCAGAAAGATGACGATAAGGCAACGAAAATATATAAATCAGCGCTTGGTAATGTTGCCAATTATCTTGTTGCAGTTCAGAGTGACCCAAACAAGCGTCAAAACAAATATACTTTAGAGGATGAAGATATACGAGACTACATACAAGAAGGTCTTGAAAAGATTAATGCAAAAAATGTGGAAGAATTGACAAAGTTGCGTGCTGGGGGCGTGAGTGAAAGCAATATACTAGAAATTGAACAATCTATAGAATTGATAAAGAAGTTAACAGATCAAGATATAATCCAGCGCTATATTTCGTTTGAGACTATTAAGCTAGTATTGGCCAATGATAATACATGGCTAGCTATGAATGTCTTATGGGATCAAGCAATTAATCATTCAGACAGAAAGATTGATTTCGATGGAGAATGGCTTGACGAAACAGAAGTTGGGGTACTCTTACCTCGGCATGAAAAAGAAGACGTAACAAATACAATAATTCCTCTTACTACTGTGTATGAGTTCAGGGCGGTAGCCGATTTTTCTCTAATCAATCTGCGAGTAGAGGAACCAGTTGCAGGAAATCAAAAAGAGACAACAGTCAATTATCTGTATGATACTCTTCCTACTGTCTGGCAGATGTTGGAAGATAATGACAATATCAAAAAAGAATGGTTTTATATAGTTGCAATAGGTACGATGAGTCAAGAAAAGGGATCCAGAGGTCATTGGTATCCGTTTATTGTTCATCAAAATGATAGTGGTCACCGTGCATATTATGTTATGGATTCTGGGGGAACCAATAGAACGCTGAATGATTATAGCGGTAGAAACGTACGTAAATTGATCGATCTTATTGAAAACAAACCTCAATTGTAATTATTCTTTTGTTGAGTCTATATTGAATATGATTGATTTTTTAAAAAATTCTTCTATAAAATCTCGGTAATAATGTGCGCCACGTTTTAAGCGGCGTGGGAGCCCAGAGTCGGTAAAATCTACAAAAAAGAAGCCATATCGACGCGATGTCAATGCCTCTGGCTGTTCTTTTGTAGGCCATTCATAATTATCATGACTGGCCCATGGTGTGTACCCAATAATAGGATAGCCCTTTTCTATAAGTTTACGTATGATATATAGAATTCGTCTAAAGAATTGTTTTCTTACTTTATCGTCATCCGTAGCAATCCCGTTTTCAGTAATAATAATAGGTATGTTATTATGCTTTGCCAATCTATCGTAAATTAATTTTATCCCACGGTAAATGCCTGCTGGATAATTACGATAATTAAGATTTGTGGTCATATAGTTGGGATCTGTTTCTTTTTGTGGTTTTGTTCGTAGCATATGCATATTAGAGTAAACATTTAACCCAATCCAATCAATCGATTGTGGAGCTAATTTATTATAAAGAGTTACCGGTTTTGGTGTAAAAATTCTAAATTGTCCTGACTTAAAAAAGTCAAAAAATCCTTTATTCTGTGCACCTTCACCAATAACGCTTGTAATTCCTGATGCGACTTTCGTAGGAAAATATACATTGTGATAAGGGTCAAGCATTACAACATTTTTTTGAAGACCTATTTGTGGTAGAGGAATAGAAGGGTTGACAGTTTTATAAAGAGTATACATTCCATTTGTCTTACCTTTAATTGCTTGATAAATTTGTACATGAGCCTCAAGCATATGAGCCATTACTTTTTGGGTTAAATACATATTATTTTTTATGCCTGGTGGTCCGTCACCTTGTTGATATCCCTTAAATGCGTATCCTTCAATTGCATTAAAAGTTGACCAATAGGTAACATCTTTATGTAGATATTCGTATACTTTTTTTGCATATTCAACAAAGTGGTGAATGTTTTCTATTTTTTCAAATCCACCAATGTCTTGAAACCAGGTTGGAATAGTATAATGGTGTAAGACAACAATAGGTTCAATAGTATACTTTTTTAGAACTCTCATAATAGTTGCGTATTGGGTGAGTGCGAGAGTATCATATTCTCCCATTGCAGGGCATATTCTATCCCACGCAATAGATATACGAAAGCTATTAATTCCAAGTTCTTGTTTCATATCTTTAATATCGCTGGCGTATCTATTCCAAAAATCAATTGCTTTGCCTGCAAGTGGTAATGTGTTTTCGTGATAAAATTGTGCATTAGCATTCGTATATTTTCCATTTTTATTCTTTGTATCAAGTCCACCTTCATATTGATATGACGATGATGATGCACCAAAGAGAAATTTTTCTGGATAATTAAGAAAACGTGCCATAATGCCAGGGGGTGTTTTTTTTGAGTCATTATCTGCAGCGCTTTGTAATGCGTTTTTAAATGCTCTAGCCTCTATCTGAGCTTCTTTGTTAGCAGCTTCATCAAACCGTTTTCCCATTTTTTTTCATAATGGAGAGGTTTCAGTGTAGCTTTGTTGGCTATGGCTCGGAGTTGCTTAAAAAACCATAAGGCGTTTTGGGCAGCACTAGTGGAAGACAGGGTATTCATGGCCGTTATTGTTTTCTGCTTAAAAAAAGATAAAGATGGTAATTCTAGGGCAGGTGAAGTAATGGTAACTAACAGAAAAAAGATTGTTATGTGTACTATACCTAACCTCATCGGAGCACCTTTGGTTAAATTGTAATTTGTATTAATTTACAAAATTTAAAAATATAAAAGCAAGAAAAGAGCATTTTTTGATAGAAAAAAGGCCTCTTTTACAGAGGCCTTTTTTTAGATTGCTCAATAGTGATACGGCTTTTATTGCCCAGCTGTACTACCGAATACTTTTTGATTATACCTGTCCTTGATATCTTGAGCTTTTGCTTGAACTTGAGCTTGAGTTGAGGCATTGTTGATCTTATTATTAACAGTAGACAGTTGCTTTTGTATATTATCTTTTGCCGAACTAAGGTCTGATATTTTTTGATTAACACTGGTGAGAGCGCTTTTTAATGAGTCGGCTTTATCTTTCAGAGAACTTACGGTAGATGCTGCATTTTTTATATAGTTTACACCTGACGATATATAGCTTAATCCACATAAAAAGCTAGATGTAATGCTTGCTATGGTTACTGTAGCAATTAATATGTTTTTCATATTCTATCCTTTTACTACAAAAATATATATTATATTAATAATAGTAATATAATTAGGAGGGGGCATGTCAAGAAAAAGCTATTAGATTAGCATAATATCGACTATCCCGATCTTGAAAAAGGGATGTGGGACTACTCCTATCAATCAATGAACTCGTAGGATAGCGGCTATAAGCGTTTAAACATTAAACTTAATGTGCACAATATCACCATCTTGGACGAGATATCCTTGACCCTCTACGCGCATTTTTCCAGTAGTCTTTATGGCGACTTCTGATTTATAGGTCATAAGGTCAGTATAATTGAAGACATCAGCACAGATGAATCCACGCTCTAGATCAGAGTGGATTTCTCCCGCAGCCTGACGGATTGTTTTTCCTTTAGGGATGGGCCATGCATGGGTTTCGTTCGGTCCACAGGTAAAGAATGTGATAAGGCCAAGATTATCGTATGTTTTTTTGATAATGACATCTAAGCTAGGTTCAGATATTCCCATCATTTCCATGCATTCTTGTGCTTCAGAAGCATCCATTTGAGTGAGTTCATATTCAACTCGTGCGCTTACCGGGACTACATTATCTGACCCAAAGCGTTGAATAAGTGCCTGAAAATAGGGGTTATTCTCATAAGCCTGTGCTTCTAGTTCTTTTTCTGCAATGTTTGCGATAATTAAGAATTTTTTTGCGCTTAATAGGGGAATGGTTGTTGTTAAAGAGGTAGTAACGAGCTGCTTAACTGTTTGAGAATCTCCTTGCTCAAGCACTTTTCGTATTGATGTAAGAAGTGTGAGCTCGTCAGTGTACATTTTTTGTTCAGCGTTGTTAAGTTTTCCTTTGAGTGATTTCTCTATTTTAGGAATACGCTTGTCAATGGATTCAATATCTTTGAGCATTAATTCGGCTGTAATAGTATCAAAGTCTCCAAGAGGGTCGATCTCTGTTGATCGAATAATAGCAGGGTCTTCAAAGCAACGAACAACATGTAAAATAAGATCGACTTCACGTATGTTGCTTAAGAATTGATTTCCAAGACCTTCTCCTGTTGCAGCTCCTTTTACTAAGCCTGCAATATCGACAAAGGTGACAGTACTCGCGATTACTTTTTTTGAATGATAGATGTTCTGTAGTTGTGAAAGACGCGCATCTGGAACTTCTGTTATTGCGCTGTGGGGGTCTATAGTGCAAAATGGATAGTTTTCCATTGGTATGCTTGATTTAGTCAAGGCATTAAAAAGAGTTGATTTTCCAACATTAGGTAGGCCGACAAGTCCTGCTTTGATGCTCATATGTGTACTTTCTTTTTAAAATCAGGTTATTATTTGTTAGTGTGTTCTAAAAAGGCTTTTTTATCAATAGGATAATATATATGCCTATTCTATTGCAGAAAATTTTTGACTATGTTAGAAATAAAAAAGTATTTTATAATAATGTCTATTTTTTTTAAAAAGGAGTGGTATTATGATGGAACATTCACCGGCAATGAAATATCTGGGAATGGCAACGTGGTTTATTACGGCAGTTGCTGCAATTAATATGTTGACTGGTATGTATGAATATAATCTTTTGCTCTGGATTGGTAACATGATGCCAGGGTTTGTTATTCCAATGTGTTGGATAATTGGGGTCTCGGGGATTATTAGTTTGGTGATGCTTATTAAAGCAGTGATGATGTGTGCTTCTGGTGCATGTTGTTCTTCGTCATCATCGTATTCTTCTTGTGGATGTCCTCCTGGGGCATGTAACTGTAGATAATATGATCAGCATAGTTTTTTAGTATCAAAAACCCAGTCTTGTACTGGGTTTTTCTATATATACGCCTAATGCGATAAACATTGTTCATAAATTTGGTCTGTTGAAAGCTCTTTTTTTTATGTGAGTTTTTATCCTCTTATTGTTTTCATAGCTTTTCCTTGTTATAGATATTGATTTATTCAGAAAAATCTATAGGTTATCATAGCAATATCTTCAGGTAAAGTTAAGGAGCGAAGTGTATGAAAAACAGTAATTTATGGGCGATTGTTTTTGTAGTGGAAATAATTCTGCACTCATCTCATATAAGTGCTATGCATATTGTTGCAACACAAAGTGCAGCCAAGCATGCTTATGTTGCAATACAAAAGCTCAATATGCCTGTTGTCGGCACAAAAAACTATAGGGGCGAAGATCCATATGTAGATTTGTGTGGAAGTAAATATGAGTCTTTTAGTCACAATACAGTTCCCGAGATCGATAGGAGAGGGAATAGTGCATTGTTTAATTTTGTGCAACAGTATGTTAATTCGTGCGGAAGTAAATATGCGCCTTTTAGTCACAATGCAGTTACCGAGATTGATATGAGAGAGAATGATGTATTATTTAATCTTGTGCAACAGCTGAATAAAGAATGGGACAAGCTTTGCTTTGTTGAAAGGTGTGAAACGGATAAGTTGTTACGATTACAAAAACATAATCTTACTTTGCCAGAATTGAAAAAAGTTGAGGCAACTTTGGAAACTGTTTCTGAATGCAAACAAGATATTTGTAGTGTTGCATCCATCGTTGCAAAGACAGTATATTTGTATGTAAAGTGTCGAGAATGCGGATCGAATGATGATGGTGTTGTATCAAGTGAGACGCTTTGTAAGAATATGAATTATGTAGCCATTGTGGATGGAGTCAAAAAAATTCAGGATAGATGTGATAAAATTAATCAAGGGTCATCAGTTGTGCGAGAGTAATATACTTATACCTTGGTACCGAGAGATGTTTTTTTAGTATTAAAAAACCCAGTCTTGTACTGGGTTTTTGATACTTTATAGATTAAAAAAAATAGTATTTTTCTAGATATTCTTGTTAATAAACATCACAGCAAGAAAAATTAGGTATATTGTTGTTATATTCCAGCTTAATTTGTTTAAAATCTATATCGACCGGGTCAAAATCTGTGGTACATAGTAGTGAAAAACCACAAGCACCGCGAAGGCTGTATTTAAAAACCTTAAAGCTTATAAATTGTTCCAAATAATTTAACTGATTGGCGGCTTTTTGATAGCAATGGTTAAATGAGCGATCTTCTGTGTCAATCACCACTAGTTTACCTGTCGTTTTATCTATTGTACAATTACCTTTATGACAATCTGCATAGCATGTGAGTTCAGAGAGCATTATTAACGCTTTTATATGGTCAAACGTATAGTTTGTACTTTCATAATCCACATACTCAGCGAAAACAATCCACTTACCATCTATATTATAGAGATATTTTTTTGGTACTCGTATGAGATGGTCAAGGTCGTGAATTCGTATGAATTCGCGAATTCGCTCTGCGTTTATAATACGATTAATATCACCATTTTTAACATATAAGACCGGATTGCCTGAAGTGTCTCTAATAATACCAAACTGACGTGCTCTATTGAGCTGATTAATTACATCTTTAT
>Ga0307410_10000379_pt1 | contig 17383 bp, 19 predicted proteins | sample 322Ometagenome_3_FD_203707 | JGI IMG/M metagenome (GOLD analysis project Ga0307410, IMG submission 203707) | Maize rhizosphere microbial communities from greenhouse at UC Davis, California, United States - 322HYB-O-3 | ecosystem: Host-associated > Plants > Roots > Rhizosphere > Soil | place... | reverse complement strand
TTCCGATTTATACCCGCAGGCCTTCAGGATCGGGTCTGCAGTTGGCATCCAGTTTCACTTCGAAGTCGATGAACCCCTCATACAAACATGGATAAAGCAGTACAGTACTGACTTGATCGCTGAAAAGATCAGGCCGGAGAGCATACTGCCGGCACCTTACGAGTTGGAAGAGCTATTGGCTCGGTGCAGACACATATACAATAATTTTGCAAGGGTGCTGCAGAAATGAATAAAAATAATACATTTCACACATTAGGTAACTATATAAAAGCTAAACAGGTTTTTTCCCTCAATAAAAATGACCAATGAGAAGGTTAAGAAGCTCTTTGATGACATTTATTCAAACAAGGAAAAAGTAATTACTGAAGAGCTCGCAAAACAAGTCTTGAGCGAGTATGGGGTCACGGTACCGAAATACGCGCTGGTCAAGAGTGATGAAGAGGCAGAAATAGAGGCAGGGAAAGTAGGTTTTCCCCTCGTCGCGAAGATTGTTTCGCCGGAGATCTTGCACAAGACAGATGTTCGAGGTGTCAAGGTCGGGCTTCAGAACCAGACTGATGTAAAGAATGCATTTAACGATATGTACGGCAGGTTGAGCAAGCAGTACAACAGCGTAAAAGGCGTGCTGCTCGAGAAAATGGCCCCAGCTGGTGGAGTGGAGCTCATTGTTGGTCTGCAGAACGACCCACAGTTTGGCCCCGTCATCATGGCCGGCATCGGTGGAATTTACACTGAAGTCTTCAAAGACGTTTCATTCAGAGTTTTGCCAATAACAAAGGAAGATGCGATCAGCATGATAGACGACCTAAAAGGCAACAAGATTCTCAAGGGCTTCCGCGGCATGCCGCCTGTCAACTTGAATATCCTTGCTGAGGCGCTAGTCAATATAGGAAAATTTGGAACGGAGATGGCTCCATATTATGAAAGCATTGACTTTAACCCCGTCATATTTTATGAAAATGAATACGTGGTAGTTGATGCCAAGATTCTACTACGCGAAAAGCCAGACCTAGAAGTCATATCAAAGGCCCAGCCGGAATCCGAATATCTGGATTTGTTCTTCAATGCCAAGTCGGTGGCGCTGATCGGTGCTTCACCTGAGCCCGGCAAGGTAGGCAACTCTGTTTTGGAAAGCTTGACAAAGCATGAGTATATCGGCAAGGTCTATCCCGTGAACGCAAAAGGCTATTCTGAGATCATGGACCTTAAAGCGTATAAGAGCCTAGATGAGATCCCTGACAAGGTAGATGTCGTAGTCGTTACGGTCGATTTGAAGTTCGTGCCGGACCTACTGAGGTCGGCAGCCAAGAAAGGCATACATAACTTTGTCATTATTTCCGGCGGGGGCAAAGAACTTGGAGGGGAGCGCGCAACTATTGAGGGCCAGATCAAAGAGCTGTCAAAGCAGCTGCAGATCAGGATCATTGGTCCCAACTGCATAGGCATGTTCAATGGCGAAAACCGACTTGATTGTGCGTTCCAAGGCCATGCAAGAATGATACGTCCCAGAAAGGGCGATGTCGCTTTCCTGTCGCAGAGCGGAACAGTGGGGATCGCCTTCATGGAGAGCTCCGACACATTTGGCATGAGCAAGATGATATCATATGGCAATAGATCCGATGTAGACGAGGCTGACATGATCTGGTACCTCTCTGAAGACCCACAGACTCGAGTCATTGGGCTCTACGTTGAAGGCTTGGGCGACGGCAGGAAGTTCATGAATACTGCAAAGAGAGTAATCAAAGAGCGGGGCAAACCCGTGGTTATATTCAAAAACGGCAGATCTGCGAGAGGAGCTAAGCAGGCCGCTTCTCACACCGGATCACTTGGCGGCTCGTATGCAGTGGTGAAGGGGGCACTCGATCAGGCTGGTATCATATCCGTCGATAGCTATGAAGAGCTAACGGCGGCGCTCAAGGCACTCACCTGGCAACCGATGTCAAACGGGGGTAGAGTAGCAATGGTAACCAATGGGGCAGGACCAATAATTGCTGCAATTGACCAGTTTGAAAGGCTTGGTCTGCAAGTAGCAGAATTGAGTGAAGAGACTAAAAAATCACTTAAGGATCATTATCCATCAACCTACGTTATAGGTAACCCTTGCGACATCACGGGATCGGCAAATGCTGACGACTATCAGTTTGCAATACAATCATTCATGGACGATCCCAATATTGACATCATCATGCCTTGGTTTGTCTTTCAAGACGATCCGCTTGAAGAATCGATTGTAAATGTTCTAGCCTCATTCCAGAAGCAAAAGAAAAAACCAATACTAGTAGGTGCCATGGGAGGACCGTTTACGGAAAAGATCTCAGAGCGGATTGAGGAGACAAATGTTCCAGTTTATCATTCAGTCATTGAATGGGTGACTGCTGCTGGCACTCTTGCCGAGTGGACAAGAGTAAGAGGGCAAGCAAAGTAACAACTTCCCATTTTTTGATTTGCAAGATGTTGCGATCTAAGGCTGAGTTGAAACTCTCGAAGTGAGTTCTTTTGGCTAATATCAATTATCTTGAATAGAGGAAGATCATAGCTGCGTAAAGTGTATGCTATAGCGTTTACTTCATCAGTTGAAGACATTCATGATGATTTAAATTAGTTGCAGTTGTACGACGAGTATTACAAAATCGACAGTTGAGGTACGAAGGGCATTTGGCGTTCTGTTCATAGCAGTGTCGATAGCTGTGGTCATTGCTTCTTGTCTTAGTGAAATTGCTTATTTCATAATCGGTCTTCAACTATATTACTATGTAATAATCTGGCTTGCTAGCTTTGGTGCAGTATTTGGAGCAAGTTACAGGCGTTTGCGTAAAGCATTACCAGCAATCCTGAACAGGATGAAGACAAGCACCCGGTGGCCGACAGCTGCAAAGATACTCAATGGGATTTGTTGGGCAGGACCTTTTGCTGCAATAGCTGCTTTTCCATCACTTTACCAGTACCTTATCCTAGCTGGCATTGGTCTTGGCAACCTGTCGACCTATTTGATGATCAAAAAGTATAGCAATACTGATAACCCCGAGCAGCTGATAGTTGCTTTAGTTTCTCTTGCTGCAGTACCAGCGGCTGTCATGATCGACAGCATGATTTTTGCAACACGACAAGACATTGCAGTAATGCTGTCGAGAATCTTCATTGGAATCGCCTACGCCGCTGGCGGAGCATTTGCATTACTAAGGAAAGCGGGCCCAATAGATCTCAGTCCTAGGTAGGACGGGAGCTTGTTTTGCACTACAATTAACTTAAATTAAAAAAAGGCTCCCTGCAAGATTTGGAGCGGGCCCGGTGGGCTTCGATCCCACGACTTCCGGCTCTCTCCAATAGAATTTAGAAGGCAGGCGCTCTATCCATGCTGAGCTACGGGCCCCTCCCGCGCTGTTGCCACTCTTGTTAATTTAATTATTGCGGGTTACAAAATGTGTACGTCTACTTTTTTACGTCAAGTCCACCAGTTCAAGAAGCTCTTTGCCAGTGGCACGTTTTGCAGTAAGAATTAATTCCCCTTTATATATAATATCTCAGGCTCATGTAGGCGGAAGAGCCTTTTGTTGGCGGTTTATTTTCAAAACAGAAATAGTTTGAAACTTAATACAAGATTCACATGTAAACTACACTTTTAGTGTAAATTCTATACCAAGAAACTATAATAGCCAGTCGACGAATTCTACATGTTGTGTGAAAGATAATGGTTGAAAATAGTAGTGCTGATAACGCACAAGAATTTATGCAGGAGCAAGTCAACAAAATGTTTGAATTGAGCGGTACTTTGAAGCTGCCGACAATTGGGCCTATGTACGCTTTTTCAAAGGATTTTAGTTCATACGCTAACGATTTTGTCACCCTTGGCAAGGACATGGTTGAACTCAAAAGCAACATGGACAGCTACTGGTCACTTGTGAGTGCAGCCTACGCAAGGGCCGTGAGAGAGACGGTAGAGAGGGCTCCAATGCAGCTGACGACAAAAGAAGATTTTGAGAATTACAAACGCGCCGCCATAGAGGCCTTTGAAGAAAATTTTACTGCTCTCTTTACATCGTCGGAATTCTCTGAGGTCTATGGCAAGCTATTTGGTAGCCAGCTGAATGTATCAAAGGCTATGCAGAGCATAGTCGAGAAGAACTTCAAGACCCTCAATCTTCCAACAAGAAGCGAGGTTGACGAGATGCTGAAGGACATTGTGGAACTGAAGAGAACTGTGCGGGATATGAAGAGGAGCGTTGAGGCGAGAAATGACCAAGCAAGAATTGCAACCTGACCAAAAGGAGCAAAATGTCCCACCAGTGCACGGCGCGCCAGAAAGGCAGATAAAAAAAGAGCCTACACTTCCTGAGGAAATCAAGGAAACATACCGCAAGCTCGAAAAGGTAAGGAATATCCTGCACACGGCTGGCAACATTGAAGTTGGCGAGACTCCCAACGAAGTCCTCGTTGAAAAAAGAGCCTACAGGCTTTTGCACTATCAGCAGCTGGTCAGCAAGACCGTGAGGACGCCGATACTTGTTGTTTATGCGCTTATAAATAGGTCATATGTGCTTGATCTCCAGCCTGACAAGAGCTGGATTCGCAGCCTGCTAAGTCAGGGTTTTGACGTCTACCTTATTGACTGGAAAGCGCCCACTGCGGCAGACAAGTACGTTTCGTTTGACGACTATGTCAATTACTACATCGATGACTGTGTCGACGATGTAATCAAAAGGACTAAAGTAGAAAAGCTGACTCTCCATGGCTACTGCATGGGTGGAACCATGTCGACGATGTATACTGCACTGCACCAAGATAAGGTGAGGAACCTTGCAGTAATCGCACCTGTAATAGACGGTCAGAAGGATTTCACAGTAATCGGAAACGTTGCAAAGAACATGGATGTCGACAAGATGTTGCACGTCATCGGAAATCTGCAATCTGAACAGTTGTATGCATTATATTCGACACTAAAGCCGTTCAAGCAGGGTATCAATAAGTACTTGAACCTGCTTCAGAATATTGATAACGAGGAGTTTGTCAGCAACTTTTTGCGCCTTGAAAAGTGGTTGTATGATACGCCCCCAATAGCAGGAGAAACATTCAGGCAGTGGATATCTGACATTTATCAGAATAATCTGCTGGTGAAGAATGAGATGACGCTAAGCGACAAGATCGTGGATTTGTCAACCATCAAGGTTCCGCTGCTCAACGTTATCGCTGATGAAGACCATCTTGTGTCGCCGCAATGCAGCGCACCTCTAAATGATGTAGTGTCAAGCACCGATAAGCGTCTCATGAGATTCCACACCGGCCATGTGGGACTCATCGCTAGTCTTTACTCACAGAATAACGTACTGCCAAAAGTAGGGCAGTGGCTTATGGCAAGGTCGCAGTAGAAATTATGCTGTTTGCATAAAAGCATTAATGGATGTTTTCTCTAATTTAATTTCTAATTGAGGCATTTATGCCAGCTACTGTGAATGATAAGGTGCTTTGACTGTCCAAACGGGTATGTCGCCTTATACCGCAAGGACAAATATGAACACCAATAGGAAAGCGAGTATCATCAGATATGTACAGAAAGGAGCTGAAACGACAGAAGCAAGGGGGCTAATAATAATTTTTATGATGGATGCTAAATGGCATAAGAGACCCTTAAAATCCCTTGCCCGGTAATATCCCACATGAATACCCCGTACAGCCTTAACAGGATAATAATAATATCTGGATCGGTGACAAGAACAACACATGAACTTCAAGGTCAAAGAGATCCACGCGTTGTACATCTCACAGTGATAGAATACAAAAGTTAGCCATAATGGCAGAGAGGTATAAGCCTACATAAGATCGAATCTATATATGTATCAAAGATCGGGATCTCTATTATAACATCGAATTATTCTCATGATTCTAATAGATCGAAGGAGTTATGAGTAGAGTATGGTTTTTGAAGGCATCCCAACTGGCTATGAAATCCGCTTTTTGATCGATATTGGGATTGTACTGGGAGCCGGATTTGCAATAGGTGCAGAAAGAGAATCAAGGAACAAGCCTGCGGGAATTAGTACCCATTGTCTTGTAATTGGAGGCGCTATGATTTTTACGTTCCTGTCCTCCTTAGTGGATCCAAATTCTTCTTCAAGAATTGCTGCGCAGGTGGTATCAGGCATTGGATTCTTGGGAGCAGGCATTATCTTGAAAAGCGAGTTTGACAAGAAAATCACTAACCTAACAACCGCTGCCGCTATATGGTATGCTGCCGCAATCGGCATGGCAATAGGCTATGAATACTACTTTTTGGCAGCTGTGGCTACAGCGTTTGCCGTTGGAGTGCCGCGAATACCTCATATCTCAAAATTGGTGAAAAAGAATGAAGAGACCTAGATTGTAGGTTATAACAATTCAATATTGACATAATAGTTATCACACCATATGATGCTCTTACGATTTATAGGTTGGATAATTGTGAGATTTTGTTGCTAATGCGTAATGAACTAAAGAGGGATATATACTGCGAATGTTGCTGCAATTGTGAGGCTTGGCTGCAATGGGAAAACGAAAGGTTTTCCAATGCTTAGAGGACGCAGTGGCGGGTTGTGCACTAGTCGTAAAAAATGGAGGAGTGGTGGTCTATCCAACCGACACAGTCTATGGAATAGGCTGCGATCCATACAACGACTTGGCAGTCAAGCGCATCTTTACAATAAAAGGCAGGAATGAAAAAAAGCCACTGCCTGTTCTGACGTATAGTATGCAAGACGCAGAAAGAATAGTGTCACTTGGCAGGACTGGCTGGACGCTTGCTGAAAGGTACTGGCCGGGCGCGCTAACAATAGTGGCTCCAATAATCGACCGCAGAATGTCACCTCGGGTGATGGGCGGCAGTTCTAGCTTGGCGGTGCGTGTTCCGGACAACAACTGTGTGTTACTGCTTCTCAAGCACTGCAGATACCTTGTAGGGACGAGCGCAAACTTGTCCGGAGAGAGGGCGCTGAAAAGCGCACAAGAAGTGCTTGATTCGCGGCTTGAAAGCTATGATGCGCTCTTAGATGGCGGAACAGTCGAAAACGGTATAGAATCAACCATAGTGTCTGTAGAAGGCAAGCCTAAAATATTGCGTGAAGGGGCGATAAAATCAAGGGAGATATCGCACCTCATTGGACGGATTTAACCTCATTGTGTCCACTTATAGATTTCGGGAAGAAGATGCACAAGACGAAATTCTTGAGCTGCTTGATAAATTTGGCGACCAGGCAGCAGAGTCTGAAATAATTGAGATAAAGGGTATGATACTTGTACAGAGCTCGCTTGACCCCTTTGCTGTCATTGATAAACTAAAGGAGCTTGTGGTCTCAGAACCTTGGCAGGTTCGTTATATTCTGCGTGTATTGCCAGTACAAGTTGTTGTCCCAACACGGCTTGACACAATCATACAGGCGGCAAGTGAGCTCACTCCAAAAATCGGCAATGACACTTTCAGGGTAACGGTTGAAAAAAGGCACAACTCTCTTGGTTCTATGCAAATTGTAAAGGCGATAGCAGACCAGATCAGTAACAAGGTCGATCTGGACAACCCTGGCTGGATTATCCTAGTACAGGTACTTGGAGGGCTGACCGGGTTATCGGTCCTCCGGCCCAATCAGACTTTCAGCTCTGTAGTTGAGAAGCGTAACTGACATTTTATCTTATCAGTATCGCAGCCTTTTCCAAAAGGTATTGTAGAAATTCGCTGTCGTCCAATTTTGTGGGAAAGCCGAGCATGGTTGCAAGCCAGCTCCTTTTCTCTTCACTTGGATTCAGCACAGAGTCATTCAAGTCAAACTCGCTATTAATCTGGCTTTCAAATTGGCCTAACGATTCGCTATCTTGTGAAAAGGCAATAAAGCAGCCGGCGGTATCCTTCTTCAATCCAGACCTTCTGATCGCTTCTGCAATTTGGTTGGTCCCTGTGAGCCGAATTAGTAGTTCCATTTCACATCTGTTTGTAAGCATGATTTTTCTTTTTTCTGCTTCAAGTGCTATTCTGAGTACCCCTAGCACATGTTCTACTCCATAGACTGAGTTGGCATTTACTGCCTGTATCGATACACTCCTGTGCTGAGCACGCAGCATATCGACTAGCTTTCTGGGATCGTGCATGATCCTTTGGATACCTGTAATCGAAAGGTGATAGCCATTAAGCATGTAATCCATTCCACCGTGAACCACTGTGACGATCGTAACTGTATCGCCGCTCTTTACCATAGTGTTATGTCCATGAAGTGAAGCAGAATCGACATCATTTAATGTAATTATCAAATTGCTTCTTTGCAAGAGACGGGGATCAGCTGAAATGGTTGTTAAAAAGTCCAAGATGTCCGAGACCGATGCACTGGGTCTGTCAAGATTGACCGCAGGTTTGCCGACTGCTTTTTTCGCTCCACCTAGCAGCCTTATAGTTATCATTCCTCAACTTCTTCCTCAGTTTCTCCGACCACAGACGCCATTGAAGCCTTTTCTTGTGCGGCTTGCTTTCGCAAATGTGAGGTGATGTAGCCGGCTAGCTCATTTCTTAGAACCTTCGACCTGATGATCGCTACTTCACCGATGAAGTTCTTATTAGCATTAAAATCAAGCCCAAATTTATCTGGATACCTCTCCAATAGCTCAATAGCTATGCGCTTTATCCTGTTCATGCAGTAGGAAAGCAATTTCAAGGATATTTTATCTTTGTTATCTGTATGCAAGATAGGCATTAGAATTCTTCTGCAGCAGCTCTACTGTCTCATTATAGGACATACCAATGGTATATGCAGCTGATGCGACAACGCTGACTAGAGAAGAAGTGGAAATGGCTGGCTTGTTCTCAAAGCACCTCGAGTATTGCACTGGACCATCCGTTTCAACCAAGAATCGATCTCTGTCTGTCTTTTTCAAGAGCACCTTTTTGTCTTCTGAGTATACAAGCGAAGGACCATATGATACATACAATCCACTATCCATAGATCTTGCCAATTGTTTCTTGCTGCCTGCGAACCAATGTAACAATGCGCTTTTGATATGGTATGACGGTAGTGTTTCAAGCACTGCGTCGAGCATTCTTCTAGAATGAATCGATACAGGTCTGCCCGTTAACTCTGCCAGCTCAAGCATTGCACCAAAGACTTGCTTTTGCCGCTTGATTGGCACATCGTATGTGCCGTCAAGACCAATTTCACCGACACCGTCTATTGATTGTAAGTTCAACTTAAAGATCTCTCTGAATCTGTCTAGATCCTCTCTAGCCGAAGCTTCTGGGTGTATCCCGATAAATTGTTTCACCACGTTGCGGTGAGCATTGAATAGGTTGAAACTTCTAATTGTAGTTTCGATATCAACTGTAACAGAGCACGCAATTATTTTCATCATACTCAGGCTCGATATGATATGATGCACATAGTCTGAATAATGATTGTCCGTGAGATGAATATGAACATCAAAGAGCAATGATGTACATTCAAAGACGTAATATAAAATAAATATTTGTAAGTCTTACTGTAGAGACTGTTTTTAGTGTTAGCAAAAGAACAAGCTAACGCTTTGGAACTGCCAAGAATGTAATTACAACAGAGAAGACTTACGTCTTCGTGGGCAAAGAGTAATCACCATGCTCCTTTGCACAGGAAGAACTGATACTACAGCTCTTTTTCATAATTGAGCATCGGAATGCAGGTAACAGTAGGCAAATTAATTATTATTATTATCATCATCTTCCTCACATATCATTATTATGCCTGTTGCTGTTAAAGCTGGGGTTTCTCAAATTGATTCTACCTAAAACATTGGCGTAAATTAGTTATTGGAAGTACAAGTACATTTTTAATATAGTTATGTCAGGTACTGCCTATGTCTTCTGGACCTGAGTTTGGCCTTGCAGTAATGTATCGTGTCATGAAAAAATCCGGCGCAGAACGTATTAGTGACGACGCTGCTAACGAATTGAGAAAGGTTCTAGAAGAGATAGCAGAGAGAATCGCCAAGCAGGCAGTAGACCTATCTTTACATGCAGGAAGAAAAACAATCAAGCCAGAGGACATTAGGTTCGCATCCAAGAATGTGATAAGGCTCTAGACAGCCACGGCCTAATCATCTATTTGACAATGCAAGCAAGTAGCTGTCGCGTATGTCATATGAAAAAAGGAAGAAGCAGCTCTGCTAGTAATGTATTTTGTCTAGTTGATGCGGAGACTATTCTCCATATATGTATTCGTTGCTAACGAATTCAATCCCTAAATGAGGCATATTACAGTAGTAGAAAATTTCCTGCTAACGTGAACGGTATTTTGCATACAGCCATCCTCCCCCAATCACTACAATAATCAATATTATTATCCCCGCGATTACTGGTGCCAGTAGCTGAATAATAAAGCCGGCTATTGTGAAGAACACAATTAGCACAACTACTGCAATTATAATAGCCGCTATCGCGGCTAAAATCACGCATTAGATAGGTATGTATGATAATTGTGTACTTTAGCTAATATTTCTAGTACATGCATTTACGCCAGCCTAGCTGCTTTGATTTCTCACTGGGGATAAAGTTGACCCTTTACCCCTCCCAAACCTTTCTACGTGTATGCAGGATAGTTGTTGTAATTTTTCAACCAATTACTTTAGTGGACTTTCTTCGGAATCCTTATAGTTCCCTTCTCTCACTCATGTCAGGTTCGGCATCCGCTAACGAGAACACAAACGTCCAAGATTTACTTTGAAACTCGCAACTCATGGACTTTATTAGTCCCCGAATTCTCATGCGGTAGTTGAAGCTTTGTATATATTCCGCAAAACCAGAAATGCCAAAGTTAGCTTTTGAGTTAGCTCTTATAATTTAGCTGGAAAAGCTATGGAACAATATGCGAAAGCAGGGCAAGATTTGTTATGCCTAGACAACATAATCAAAATGTGACTCTTTAAGATGGCTTCTTCCTCTTCTTCCTTAATGTCATTGCCTTGGCGCCCACTGCGACTTGTCATTTCTATATTCTTGGTAATTGACTGCCTTGATCCTGCGTGTGCCAGTACAACAATCTCGTCCTTGTCTTCAAGCTCTTTCCGTCCTTCGGGTTCTGTTGCAATAGATATTAGCTCTTCCTGTGAATAGCGTTTTTTGGTCTGAATAACCTTCAGCTTCTTTAAATGGGATTCCCCTCATTGCTGACTGATGACATATAGGATATGGCAATCTAATCTAACTGAATAACTTTCAAAAGAATGAAAAAGATTGCTAAAATCGAACATCTAATAATTGCTATATTACATAGCGGGTCTGTGACTGACTTCTATTGAGTTGCGTAAAAAGAGACGAATAAATGGTAACAAAATTGCACAAAATGCATCCTCAGTAGCTCCCAGCTCCTGTAACCAGTAATAATTTGACGATTGAACTAACAAGTATACATGATCCAAATTGATGCTATGTTATTAAAAATCAAAAACATCAAGAATATCATTCCATAAATTTTCATAGGTCTCTTAGCCCCCCGCCAATGAATGTATCAATTCGAAAAGAGAATCAAATAATCCACATCCATAGGAAACACAAAGAAAAAACAATTCGGAGTCTCTGAATTGACAAGTGTTGCATTACGCCGCCGCATTTCTAATTGCTAAAATCATATCCGCTTTCTAACAGCGTCTCCTACTACGTATAATTCTGAATACCCGCATTTTCTACATGAAATAAATCTAAAGACAAAATCTGCATCTTGATCTTCAACGGCTGTCTTTGATTTTTCAGCAATTTTTGAACGAGAAGTAAAGGGCATGGATAAGTATGAAGAATGCTCTACCATATCACCTGATAAACATTTTGGACACTTGCTGCTGTTTTCTTTATTATCATGTTCCTTGTCGTCATCCATGATAGGAGATTCCATTGCGCTTATTCCTCAGACCTCGTTGGATCACCCTCTATATTGGGTTCTGTAATAGCCTTCTTCATGCGATCTTTTATGTCTCTGCTTACAGGTGATCGTTGATTCTTATTGTTGTCGCCTCTTTGAAATGGCTTTTTGCTATTTTCATTTGTTGTATTAATATTGTCATTCATACCTGCAGGATTATAGCGCAGTATGCTATAAGACGCATATGACAGAACTTATAATAACGATATTATCAGACATGAACTCATCAAGGTTTTCATTTGATGAAAATAAAGTGAGAGAAATAGTCAATGTTAAATACTTGCATGCCACATTATACCTTCTGCAAGTTGGAAGAACGGTTAGTAAAGAAAAACACTGAAAATACGACGACTATACTGATTGTTGATGATGATTTAGATACTTTGACGGTAACAGGCAGGAACTTAGAACACGCTGGTTTCAAAGTTCATGCTTTTGCAGATCCGCTTAAAGCATTACATCACGTTCAGAATGGTTGCAAATACTGCCAAGTCTTGGTGTCTGATGTTAGGATGCCTGCATTGACTGGTTTTCAGCTTGTCAGAAAAGTAAAAGATTTGCGACCAGAAATGAAGGTTATAATGATGACCATGTTTGAAGTAAACAAACCAGAATTTGAAGCGGTTTTTCCATCAACTCCAATTGATGGCGTAATAAGAAAGCCATTTACGACTTCGCAGCTGGCAGAAAAAATAAGAGGATTTTTGAGCACTATTACTCAGGGGACGACGAGACGTATGGATATTCACGGTAGGTCATAGAATACCAAATCATTTGAGAAGAATTAGGACTAAAAGAGTTAGTACTGAGAAGGCTCCCATCTCGCGGATTTTCCATTAGGTCTAGCGTCGACTATGATGGAAAGGGACGTCATTTATAGTGATTAGCTCCATAAGATGATCTCCCAACGCTTAAATCGAATTTGTGGCTGCCTTATCACAAGGCAATTCATATATGCATCGTGAGGATTTGAACAACATCTGGATATGTTCGAACTGCCAAACTGCCTTCGCCTTTCATAGTGATATTACGGATCATATGAAGGAAACACGACATAAACACATAAAGAAATTTGATTTGAATACAGGTAGGCTCGCTGAAGTCAGAGCAATGGTTTGATTAGATATAGCTCCTTGATATGATTGCCTCAATCCCGTTACCGCCGCCAATATTGCATGACATTAGATCCGGCTCATTGTCGATCATCGAGCCTCAGCCAGCACGGGAAAGAGACCCAATTAACTGGTAGATGATTATTTACTTGTCACGATCAAGCTTAATATACCATGAAGCTTTCATCAGTAACCAATCAGCAGGCACGATAAATTGATAACTTCATACCGTTCTCGATGCCAGCATCAATCATATCAATTGCTAAATCGCTCTTTTAGAGAGCATGTCATGCTGTTGTACAATAATCAGGGTGAGTGTGATTCTGCTGCAATATATTCCCTAAATGAAGGGCTTAAAGCAGATCAGCTTTGCATATACGCTTCAGTCTTTAACGATGACAAATCACATCTGAGTAGAATTTCTTCTAAAATTACAAACTATCTGGAAAATATAGAGAAAGGTAACTTGGTCATAGTTGATTTTCTTCCTTTCTATGAATCTGCCAAGGTATCAAATCTTGCGCCCTTTAAGCAGCTCAAGGAACGGATAGAGGAACTTTTGCACAAACGAATATCGGAGGGCAAGGCCGATAAGGCCTTGATATTTGCCGAAGCTGCTGGATTTCTGTCTGAGCATTGCCATTTTGACAAAAGCATAGAGCTGGAAAGCTGGTGGAATGACGCTCATTCCGAATGGTTAAAAAACAAACTCAATATCACCGTAATATGTCCACATCCTATTACTGTTTTGAATGAAGAATCAAATCTATCTGCAAAAAACCAAATCGGCAATGTCCACAGTTTGACTCTCGAATTACAAAAATGCAGGATAAGAGATAACAACGCTTTACGTGTCCTAATTGTAGAACCTGAAAAGGATATTCAAAAGGTATACCGTGCGTATTTGGCTTCTGGAGGAGTTGATGCGGTGATTGTAGATGACATAAGGAAATGCTCAGAACTACTATTCTCCCCTTCCGATGAGGGCTTTGAAGTTGTCATAATAGATACACATCTACAGAATAGTATTTCTTATGCCATTGAATTAGCTAAAACGATTAAAAACTCCATACCTGATCAAAGAATTATTATTACTACTACATCTCCATTAACTGAAGTCAGAAGCAAGATGACATCGCTTGGAATTGCCAAAGAAGATGTCTTCGTTAAACCGTTTGCATTATCTATGCTCCTTTCTTCAATACAAGCGCGTATACGCTAAGAAGCTCATGATGTGTAATACCTGTCGTATCTGCTCACCTTCAGCCAGAGAGAATGTCATGGATTTATCATTCAATGTTAATCATTCCTATCAAGACCTCCGATAAAATTGGCATCTACAATTCTGCTGGGGGTGCATATATTTTATTAACTATTGCTATTGCATACATCGAGAGAAATGAGCCCTGATGTACATATGTTTGCTATGGTGTCATCTGCATATTTCGTTATCCTTCTCTTGCTTTATTTTTCTCGCCATACCGCCTTTGTCCTTGCCAGCAGCGCAAATCCTATCATGTACGCAAAAATTACTGCAAACCCGATCTGCGGCGACCATCCTTCTAGAGTTTGGGGAACTCCCATGCCATACTGCAATATCAGCGACGCATGGGTTGTTGGAATTGCAAAAGCCACATAGCGCAATTCTTCTGTCGGTACTATTGAAACTGGGTAAAATACTGGCGGCACGACTACAATTGCGATTCTCAAAAATGCAATAAAGGATTCAACAAACCTAGGATGAGTTGCACGAGTCGATATGAAATATCCAATGCTTGATGTGGAAGCCCATACCAGCAAAAGCGTGACTATGATAATGGTAGTGCTGTACAAAAAATCGCTGCTAAATATCACTACGAGTGCTGCCAAGATCACAAAGGCTGGCAGGCCAAACAATAGCTCAGCAAGTGCAATGCCTGCCATATAGGTAAAGGAGGAGACCGGAGAAGCGACAAAGATATCCTGCATTTTGTAATCCACCTTCCAGGTTATGATGTTGTTGCCTGTAGCAAGTCCGTAGCCTGCCGCAGCTGACACTAGGCTTCCTGCAAACGCCATGTGAGTATACTGACCGCCGCCGATTACAAATACTATGAATAAGAATGCAAATGGAATCATTGCAGTAAATGTTATCGAGGCTGGATACCTGCGAAGCCACAACAGTCCGTTCATGTTGGCGATTAGAAATGCCTGCTTTATTGGCAATGCGAAGGAAGGTGAAAAAATTCCACCACTATTTTCATCATTACCAATCTTCACTTCAACAAGTAGTGGTAGAACAAGCGTCTAATAATGTTAAGGTTTTGTCAATAAGATATGCTCCATGTGATATTACTCCTGTGTCTAACTACTACTTGTTATGCAACAAGATATAATCGCCTATGCGTCGGTTATCGACGAGAAGAACAGATAATTAAATGATAGAAGAAAGAGTGAGAGGAGAAGAAGAAGAAAAAGAAAAAGAGGTAAGTGGGCTGGATAAAGCGAGGTTAAGTCAGCTGCCGCAGCGGATACCACATCGCCATCTCTACGAATCTCAGCAGCCGTCATCATGCTCTGCCAGTTGTACCTAATGTATTAAGGGTAGCTTAGAATATCCTACTTGGTCATCTGCTCAAATGGATTATCGTTCAGATATTTTGATAGTCAGAGCTTACTCTTGACTTTACTCTGTGCAGTTGAAGCCCTGATGTTGTGCTCGGTTTGCTCGCAAAGATGTGGTCGCATATCGTAGTGGCATTTCTACTCATCCTAGCAAGTGTCTCTAGCCTTGAACTGATCGCTTTTCTTGAAAAATCTCTGGTTACTGAGTCTATGAGGGGGTCAAGTGTCTCATAGTCTATTCTGGCTTGCATTGTTGCTGCGGGTCGTTTAAGGTTGTTGTTGAATTCACCTGTCGTCCTTCTCCCGAGCTTGCAGCTACTGCTTTCTTCTTGTGGCCATGAGTTGTAAAGCAAGCGCTAATCTCCCGCAGATGGGCGCCGGGAGAGGGACTCGAACCCTCGAGTCCCGAAGGACATCAGCTAGCGCGTCATAGTCTGTGACAATATACATGATCTCGAGGCTGACCCCTTTTAGGGCCTACTTTGACTTACCTAGCTTGGGTACCCCGGCGCTCCTGATTTGTGAACTGCTATTGCAATTTATGCCTTTATCAGTTTCGTAAATTATCCCTTATTGCTACCCGCGTTGGACTAGATGACTACTATGTTACTTTTCCTGCAACTATTCGAAATGCACATACTCCTCAGCGCTGAAAAATTATATATTCATACCATCACAATAAAAACCTCTGTGCTTGCTACATCAATAAAGCTACCAACTTCTGAAGAGATGAAGAACTTGTCCCTTGCAGACATTGCAATAGCTGCAGGTCTAGCAGACGAGTTTCGAGATAGGCTCCGTGAATATGTGCATATCGACCCCTACTGTGTACCCGATCCATTTACTGACAAAGATGACTGCAATTATTCTGTCATACTTGACAGAAAGAATCTAAACAGAATTGTAGTCTTGCTTGCAAACAAGAAAGGGACGCTTCCTCAGCTTCCGTGGTCTGATATACTGGGTGAGCGGCTTGTCAAAATGTCGGTGTCAAAAGAAGATGCCCTTGCGATCAAGCACGAGCTAATGCCAAAGGAGACCTACAACTTTTACCCATATAGACGCAACGGCGTAACAACGGGCTACCTTATGTTTGCGTTTCAGATCTGTGGGTAACGATGATCTCGCAATTCAATGACACCTATTTTCTGAAACTTCTTTACCATATGCTCAAGCGATTTCCTTACGTCATTCTCTCCACCGCTTGAAATTCGGAGAACCTCAAGCAAGAGGTCATCAAATGTAATGCCGTTGCACATGTTCCAAAGTGAGACTGCAGTATCGTTGACGCGATATGCTTCGCCCCTGCCATTTATGAGGAGCGGCGTCCCGTCGCAGTCGTTGCCAACCACGCCCCGTCGTAGAATTATTTTGTTATCAACACTTTCCCTTTTCAATAACATCCGGTCATCATCAAGCCGCTGCTTTTATGCATCAGCTGCTTATTTAGCATTGCTACAACATTGATGCAAAAAATAGCCAGCAAGTATCTGCAACGAGCAAGCAAGCAACACCTGTCTCGTTTGTTTTTTTGTAGAATATTGCACATGACGCGAAAATAATATATTATAAGACAGAGAGAAAGGACAAGACAGACTTTCATAGCATATATCAATGTGGAACTGAAAGTAGCAGCTCTTTTTCAAGGTGCCGACACCTGTGTCTCATGAGTTGTAAAGACCGAGCTGCATACAAACCAGTAGAAATCTAGTATGTTGTTATATTCCATTCAGGCCGTTCGCCCATAGGAAATCGTTCTTGCTAAAGTTGGTGCGGATT
>Ga0307410_10000376_pt1 | contig 17488 bp, 17 predicted proteins | sample 322Ometagenome_3_FD_203707 | JGI IMG/M metagenome (GOLD analysis project Ga0307410, IMG submission 203707) | Maize rhizosphere microbial communities from greenhouse at UC Davis, California, United States - 322HYB-O-3 | ecosystem: Host-associated > Plants > Roots > Rhizosphere > Soil | place... | reverse complement strand
TACTCATGTGCTCACCGGAGGACCGCTCGGCTAGTCGATCCGGTCAGAGGTCGAACCACCGGGACCTGCGGACTGCGCCGAACTGAGCCTTCTCGGCGGCATACTCCACGCCCGGTCCCAGCAGCGGTGCCGTCGGCCCTGCCTCGGTCCGGAAGCGCACATCAACTCGGCCGACCTCGCCGGCACCCATTTCTACAAAGCACAGGCCGGCGCCGTCGTACGACCTGACCCCGCCGCCGCGGATACTGGCAGCGATCTCATCGGCGACGGTCCGGGCTGCGGATTCGGCGAACACACCGGCCTTGGGGATCCCGGTCTCGGCACAGTCACCCAGCGCGTAAACGCCCGGGAAGGGGGTGGCCAGGGTGAGCGGGTCCACCTTGACCCACCCGTTCTCGGTCAGCCCGGCCTCCACCAGGACGTCCGGCACCTTGTGCACCGGGATACCGATGAACAGGTCATAGGGCTCGTCACGGTCCTTGAAATGCGCCACCTTGCCCGCGGGGTCGATGCCATAGACCCGACGACGCCTGGTGTACTCGATGCCCCGCGCCGCCATGGTTCGCTCCACCGCCGCCGACGCCTCCGACGACACAGGGATCGGCGCCCGCTGAGGCGTGACCACATGCAGCTGAGTCGCATCACGGATGCCTCGCTCGACCAGGTAGTCGTGCAACAGCAGGATCCCCTCGTACGGCGCAGGCGGGCACTTGAACGGGATCGACAAGACCGCGAGCAGCACCTTGCCGCCGCAAAACGACGGCAACTCGTCCCGCAGCCGCTCAGCGCCGTCGACCGAGTAGTACTCGAACCCGCCCTCCACGAAGCCAGGCGTAGCCGCCAGGTCATAGTCGGCACCCAGCGCCACCACCAAGAAATCCGAGTCGTAGATCGCCACATCGGTAGCCACCTGGCGGCGTCCAGGGTCGATCGAGACCACTGTCTCCTGCCGGAAGACGACACTCCGCTTTGCCAAGCGCTGATACGGCAGCCGCACCGCATCGCGGGACTGATGACGAAACAGGATGTCCAGCTTGGAGAATCCGAGAGTGAAACCGTCGTTTCGGTCAATCAACGTGACCTGCACCTCATCGGCCAGCCGCTCAGAAAGCAGGGTGCTTAGCTCCAGCCCACCGAACCCCGCCCCCAGGATCACCACCTGGCGCTTCATCCCATCAGCATCCTCCGTTCCGCCCGAACCCTATATGCGGGGCCATCAGGCACGTTGGGCGTCGTGGCACCGAAGAGGGCGAGGACCTCCGCCCTTTCGAGTCGCGCCCCGCGGCTTGGCGAGTAGCCCTTCGCGTTCGTCGACAGCGCCTTGCCGATCGGCGATGTCTGACCGTAAGGTCCACCGAAACCTGTTGGGCGTAACTCCTTGTTAGCGGTCCTTGTACAAGATGCAGCTAGGTGTCCGAACCCCTGACCTTTCGCTACGCCTTCGGGTAGATCTGATTAGGCGAACACGGCGCCCTGACATGCAGCGCCCGGGCGTGTTGCCACCTAGCCAGGCACCTGGTGGACACGCTTAGGACTCAGCTTGGTCCCTGTCTACGGCCATCCGAGTCAGCGTCAATGACTGGACCTCTCGTTCGCTCGGCTCGACAATGTTCTCGCTAAATGTTAGGTACTCGAGCCACGGCGCGTGTCAGTGCAGGGCGTCCCCGGCGTTGTGGTGCGAGGACAGTCACGCGGCCGACAGTAGTTGAGCGACAGGACCCGGGAAGCAGCACTCTGGGAAGAAGACACCATGCCTAAAGGATGAAGGTAACTTACATTCCTGAAGCCCGCCGGTGTACCGCAGCAAGATCATTACTTGACTCGGAACATCGGTTAGTGGACACTAACCGTTAGTGAATACTAACCGAGTGGCCGAGCCGTGGAGCGCACTGGCCGATCGTACGCGGCGCGCCATCATTGCCTGCCTTGCCGAAGAACCACAGGCCGTGGGGCAGCTTGCGGCGGGACTGCCGGTCAGTCGGTCTGCGGTCTCCCAGCACCTGAAGGTGCTCAAGGATGCCGGCTTGGTCAGTGAGCGAGTAGCCGGCACACGACGGATCTACCGACTTAACCCGGCAGCGGTGGCTGCGTTGCGGGATCAGCTCGACACCTTCTGGCAGCGGGCGCTCGCCGGCTACGCAGATGCTGCCGAACAAGCGACGGAGGACAGTGCATGACCGAGACCCAATCGACGGTTCGCAAGCAGATCGTGGTGAGCGCGCCGATCGCCCACGCGTTCATGATTTTCACAGAGCGGTTCGGCGACTTCAAGCCGCCAGAGCACAATCTCCTCGCGGCACCCATCGCTAAAACGGTGTTCGAGCCGCGAGTGGGTGGACATATCTATGACCAGGCTGAAGACGGCAGCGAGTGTCATTGGGCGCGCATCTTGGTCTACGAGCCGCCCGACCGGGTGGTGTTCAGCTGGGACATCAGCCCGCAGTGGCAGATAGAGACCGACCCCGAGTTTACCAGCGAGGTCGAGGTCAGATTCGTCGCCGAGAGCACAAAGAGCACCCGCGTAGAACTTGAGCACCGCTACCTCGAGCGACACGGTCCCGGCTGGGAAACAGTCCTCGACGGCGTCGACGCGGACGAAGGATGGCCGCTATATCTAGCCCGGTACGCGGCCTTATTCGAGGAGGACAACTAAATTCACCGATCATCACCACAACAGAAGTAGCAAAACCAGCCACACAGGTTTTCACCTACGCCACCGACCCGACGCGGTTCCACGAGTGGCAAGAGGGTGTCGTCGACGGCCACCTGGATAAGCCCGGTCCCCCGCAACCGGGCGCGAAATGCCTGACCACCCGTCGCATCGGTTGGGCCAACCGCGCAGTGACCTCCGAACTCACCCACATCGACCCGCCCAGAACCTGGGGAGTACGCGGCATCGACGGACCCATCCGCGCCACCGTAGATCTCACCGTCGACTCTCTGACCGAAACACACGCCCGCCTGACGATAGCCGTCGACTTTGAAGGGCACGGCATAGGCAAGGTTCTCGTCCCACTAGTCGTTCGCCCGCAAGCACGAAAAGAGATGCCAAGGAACCTGGCGACATTGAAGCGACGGATAGAAATGGAGCTGGCGCAGTCCTCGGTCTCAGAGGATTGACGTTGTCGGCATCGAGTTATCCCTAATAAAGAGTCCCTCAGACAGACGGGGCTCTCTAATCAATAATTCCGGAATCAGCACTGCCCCTACGGGCCCAAGATCAAGTAGGGCCAAGTTGGCACACCTAGGCGTAAGAGCGCTGGCTTAGTGAGCCCCGGACGAACGATCAGGCTTTGAGCACAGAGTGTGAAGCAACAGTGGCGGGGCGTAGTGATGGCGGCAAGTCGACGGTGCTGATAGGACTAGGCCCTTCGCGCCGGTGCTGATGAATGGGTCAGTCGACGTCAGAGTCGTCATGTTCGCGGGCCTCCGTCAGCGTTTCCCAGCCTTGCCAGATAATCACTGGCAGCATGACCAGCGCGCCGATCGGTCGGCCCACCACCAGCCGAAGAATGCGTACGATCCAATACCGATGAGCAGCGCCAGTGAGAGGTAGGAGCACACCCACGTCTCTTTGGAGTCTGCAACCAGTGCACGGCTGCCCATCTGCTTGCCGGTGCGCTGCTTGGCGTAGGCCAGTACCGGCATGACCACTAATGAGAGCACCGACAAGACAATCCCTACCGGCGACGTTAGTGGTTCTTGATGCCGCAGCAGGCCGCTGATGCCTTCGTAGGTGATGTAGGCGGCGAGCAGGAAGAACGTGATAGCCACCACGTACAGCGCCCGCTTCTCTGCCGCACTCTCCTCCTGGATCGGGGCGTGCGGTCCGGCCTTACCCAGCCTCCACAGCAACCCGACGGCGCTGACCACCTCGATAGCAGAGTCGGCACCGAAGCCGATGAGAGCGACGCTTCCAGCCAGGATCCCGGCACCGATGGCGACGACTGCTTCCACAACGTTCCAGCCGAGAGTGCAGTACTCGAGCAGCAGCGCGCGGCGATGCAACGCCTCCCGGGCTCCACGACGGCGGTCACACGGCGAGGCTAGCCGCTAGCCCTTGTCAGCGCTCACCTAAGTCGCGCCGCCGCGGCAGTCGAATGCCGCCGTCCATCGCCCAAGTTCGCGATAGTCTGCGGCATTGCCGCGACGCCACCCTGTCGACATGGCAAGGTTCCAGGATTGGCGGGACGCCCCAGCTGGCCGGGTATAGCAGCAGTCGCGCTCGACTGGTCCTAGGGAGACTGTTGATACGCCAATAACGCCTGAAATCCACCTACCAGGTCGGTCGCCCCGGCTCAGACCAAGATCACGCAATGTGGCCGCGGCGAGGCTTGAGCTGTAGCCCTGGTTGCACACCAGGATGTAGCGAATGTCGGCGCTTGACGCAACCGGCAGACGATCAGGCGAAGTCGGATCGAGACGCCACTCAAGGACGTTGCGGTCGATGATGATCGCGCCGGTCAGTTCGCCATCTCGCTGCCGCTGTTCGACGGGACGGATGTCGATCAAGACCGCGCCGGCTGCCAGCTCGTCATCGAGGCGCCCAGGTTCCACGCGATCCAGCACGGCGCGCGCCTGGGCAAGCAGCGCATCGATCGCTGACTGGTACACCCTGCATACCTCCTCAACTAGCGCCGACGGCGAAACACCGTCCAGGTGAAGGGCTGAATCCGACCGCTTGGAGTGGTGTGGGACTCGCGACCCTGCTCGATCAGCTGCCACCCGACGCCGAGCGCGGCCCCGAGATCGGCGGCATCGTAACGGGTGACGGGAAGGCCGGAACACTGCGATGGGCCGTCCGGCGCGAAAGTTGCAAAGATCGCGAACGCGCGCTCGGGATCAGTCGCCCGCTCCAAAGTCTGCAGATACGCCTCGCGATCTTGCTCGCTGATCATGAAATGGAACAGCGCCCGGTCGTGCCACACGACATAACGCCGCAGTGGCTGCCAAGTCCGCACATCGCCGAGCAGCCATTGCACCTGATCAGCGGCGGCGCCGAGGCGCTGCTGAGCGGCCTGCATCCCGACGATCGACACGTCAAGCACAGTGACGTCCAACTGTCCACGCGCCAGCAGAGCAGCAGCAAATGGTGAACTTCCTCCGCCTACATCGATCACACTGTCCCCTGGACCAATCCCCACCCGGTCCAGCATGCACAACGACCACACCGGCTCAGACTGAAACCAGCTTCTTGTCGTAACTCCATGTCCGTACGTTTGGTCCCAATGCTCAGCCGGTTCGGTAGCGGTCTCCATTGACCCATCATGCTCGGGCTAGCCGGTCAAGTAATTTAGCCAGGACGACCAAGCAACAGTCAGTGATCACCTGCAATCTCGATGAGATCGACACCGAGCCGCGCTTGCTGATTGCCAGCTGAACCCGATAGTGACGGCCGCGTCATCCAAGGCGACGAGGGCGGCGTGAGAGAGACGGGCCTGGCAGGCCAGCGCCAGTCGAGGGCTGCCGCAACCGAGGAGGATTCAGTGTTGTTCCATTTTAACGAAAGCCGCGCCTGACAATCAGCACGCCCATCACAGGTCGTGGTTCTCTTTAGCGCTGGACCCCGGCGTCACCGGAGGCGTGATCTCGAACGACGACCCGCCTGGCTCGCCTCTGGCCGAATGCGGGGGCTGGCGCCGATGACGCGGCTTCGTGGTGGAGGTTCACCGAACTGGTCGCCACAGCGGTGCGCTGCCTTCCGTGACAGATTTCGACGAGGAGATGTCACACCACCTTTACTGGCCATCAGCCAGGTCAAAGATCGAAGATCAAGCATCATTAAGCGCCGGCTGTGCAGCAGAGGACTCTCCCTCGCTCGCGACGTTCCCGGTCGTGATCGGAGAGGGGACCAGAACGGCGGCGGCGAGGGCACAGTTCCTTTCGCGGTTGTCATAGCTGGACCACCGGCGGGCTCGGGCGTAACTGGCTGGACTCCGTAGGGGGCGACCGATCGCGCTGAGGCATTGTTGACTTGGTGGCGATCACCGACGTCGGCACGGCAATGTTGATCGCAACTGGGTCTAGCGCAATTCGGCCGTGACCTTGTCTGCCGCAACCGTCATTCCGAGCTCCTGATAGGTCGTCAGTGCCTCCGGACGAAGGCCGTCGGCTGCCTCGCGGTCCCCGGGCGCATCTCGATGCGACAGGAGCCGAGCAAGATCAGCCTTTGCGTGGGCGCTCCAGGGCAGGGCGCCTATCCGGTCATCTGCCTCCGCCGCGTCCCGAAGGAGTAGAGCAGCCTCGTCGAGGCGAGAGAGGGCAGCAGCGAGATTGCCGAGGTACCGAGACACAGATCCGAAGTGGAGGTGGGGGCCACCGCCGACGAGTGCGGAGTAGGGGCGCAGCAGCTCGTAGAGGGCTTTGATCTGCTCCGGGGTTCCCACCATGGCCGCGACGTCGGCGAGTACCGTGATCACCATCAGCCACACTGCGTCCCGCTGCACGGTATGAAAGCCGTTCTTGCCTAGTACGTCGAGCCTCGCCTGTGCTTGTCGCTCGTGCCCAAGTTCACAATCGAGCCGGGCGAGAAGGGCTTTAGAGACTTTGTCCTGTGGACGATCGGCTTCCAGGCCTTCCAGCCGCGACCGAAGGTCTTCGAGCCCACCCCCTTCAAAGCCACCTTGTTCCAGAAAGAGCAGAAGGCGCTGCTGGGCCGCCGTCCGCGTCGCCTCGTCCCGGTGCGCGGCCACACCGCGGCGAAGCGCCTGATCGATGCATGCCGCAGCCTCGGCAAACCGGCCCAAGAGCAACAGGAGCTCTGCCTGATGGGCGGCGGCGCGCCAGGACTGCGAACGCAGCTTCAGTTCCTCAGCGAGTGCGATGTGGCGCTCCAGGTCCCCCTGGGCGTCCTGGACTTCGCCGCGTGTCAGGTGGATTTCGTAGCGAACTGCCAGTCCGTTGGCGACTTCATCCCATGCTCCCGCATGTTCGGCGATCATCACGATCTCATCTGCGAGCGACACCATTTCGTCTAAATGATCGGGTCCCCACACGATGAGGAATCTGGCCGTGAGTGCCCAACCCAGTGTCGCGGGATCGCCGAGACGGCGAGCAAGTTCCACCGCCTCGCGGCTGCGAGCTTCCTGCCATTGACGCCGGACATCGACCGGATCGCCCCAATACATACCTGCAGCGCACGCGAATCGAGCGAGTACCCTCGCCCGCAGCGGGTTGTCCTCGCCGAGGCCGCCCAACGCCTCCTCGAGCAGTGTGGACAGCGTGTGCGTGCGCTCATGATCTTCCTCCCAGACGAACCGCCCGCCATACCCGAGCGCGGCCCGGGCGAACCTGTCGGCCCAACCCGACTCACGCGCGATCTTGGCCGCCCTGGCGAAGCTGTCCTGCGCCGCAGCTGTGTCGCCGGCCGACGTCTGCACATCACCCAGAGCCAGCAGTAGCTCGCACCGGGTTCCCGCGTCCGCGTCCGCTTGCATTTCCTGGGCGGCCAGAGCCGTCGTGAAGAGGCGCACTGACTCTTCATACGCGAGCTGGTCGCGCGCAAGTTCGGCTGCCCTCGTGGCATATCGGACAGCCTTCACAGCGGTGCCAGCCGGTGCAGCCATCGCAAAGTGGTGAGCGAGCTCGGTGGCATGCGGATCGAGTTCGGCCGCGTGGATTGCCTCAAATGCTTCGGCCACGGCACGATGCAGGGCCATCGCGCGAGACGCCGGCAGCTCGTCGTAAATCACCTCGCGAACAATCTCGTGGGTGAAGCGGAAGCGGCCGGCAGTGCGTCGCACCGCCAACAGCATGCTGGTGGCGAGCGCCTCCTGGAGATGATCCGCAACACTTGCTGAGTCAAGTCCATTCACAATCGCGAGGACGCCAGTGTCGAATTCACGGCCCACGACGGACGCTACGTCGAGCAGCTCCCCGCAGTCCTCAGAGAGCCGGGCCAGTCGTTGCGCTACCACCGCTCGGACTCCTTGCGGCAGGACATCGAGGTCGGAATCCGTCGCAACCAGATGAACGATTTCGTTGACGAAGAAGGGGTGGCCGTCCGTCCGTGCATAGATCCTGTCGACGAGCGCATCGCGGGCGGCGACATCACTGCTAGATGCCACGAGGTCGGCGACCTCCTCTTGAGAGAGGCCGCGAAGGCGAATGTGGTGGAATCTGTGCGCTCGTGCCAGCTCTGCCACGGTGCCAGCGAACGACTCAGTCGCTGCCTGGTCGCTGCTTCTGATTGTCGCGATGACCAGCAGGCGGGCGTCGCTGAGTGTCTGCGCCACGAAACGCAACAGCAGCAGCGACGATGCGTCCGCCGCGTGCAGGTCCTCCAAGACAAGAACGAGGGGCTTAGTGCGCGCCTCCTCGCGCAGCAGAGTTGTTATGGCATCGAAGAGCCGGAAACGCTGGCCTTCTGCGTCGGAGGAGAGCGGCCGCGGCAGATCGGAATTAAGTTGACGCAACTCGGGAACTATCTCAGCAAGGTCCGCGGCGCCCACACCCAGTTGTGCACTGAGCATGCCCGGCTCCGATTCGCGCACGAGGGTCCGCAGGCACTGGACCCAGGGCCAATAGGGCGGAGCACCGCCAGATTCCCAGCACCGACCCCACAGCACCCGAGCCTCCCGCTCCGCGACACGTGCTGCGAACTGCTCAATAAGCGCCGTCTTGCCGATCCCTGGCTCGCCACTGATCAAGAACAGCGAGCCGAAGGCCCCTTGAATGTCGGCCAGCCCTTGCCAGAGGTCTGCAAGTTCTCGCTTTCTGCCAACAAAAGCACCGGTTGGCTTGATCACCTCCCCGGGGCTTGCTGCTGGGGCCATCCAGCCGAGCCCGGGGTCTTGATTGAGTACCCGGCTGGCGAGCGCCCGAAGCTGTGCACCAGGCTCGATGCCCAAATCGTCGACCAGCCGGTCACGGCATCGCCGGTAAACGTCCAATGCCTCCGCCTGGCGCCCAGCGCGGTAGAGAGCCAGCATGAGCCGACCGATCAGGCGCTCCCGGTACGGGTGGCGGTCGATTAAGACCTCGAGCTCACCAACAAGATCTGCATGGCGCCCGAGTGCAAGATCTGCCTCGATTCGCTCCTCCAAGCAAGTCAGCCGAAGCTCCTCAAGCCGTCCGGCCTCCGCCTGCGCGAATGACTCATACGCCGCGTCCGCGAGCGCCGGTCCTCGCCAGAGCGCGAGCGCCGTGCGCAGTAAGGCCGCGGCGCGACCGGGTTCGCCGGTCGTAAGTACATGCTTCCCCTGCGCGACCAAACCCTCAAACCGTTGCGCATCGAATTCGCCGCTCTGAACGCGAATCAGATATCCGGGAGTATGGGTCTCCAGGACTCCGGTACCGAGCACTTGACGCAGCCGAGAGATAGAGACTTGAAGTGCCTTGCGAGCTGTTGCCGGCGCGGCCTCGCCCTAGAGCGCGTCGATAATCCGCTCGGCGGAGACGACCTCATTAGCGTGCAAGAGAAGCAGGCAAACCAGCATTTTCTGCTGGTGCCCGCCCAGCCTCAGCGGTCGACCCTCGCGGCTGACATAGAGCGGACCGAAAATCCGAAAATCCACGGCGTCCCTTTTCCCAACGAGCCACCAAACCCAATACAGCGCTGCACCCCGCAACATGTGCTAGTCAGCGCTCAGACAGACGAGTCGTCCGCCGCGGTTACCAAATTGTAAGCGCTTTGAAACCGTCCGCAGCCACGCTTTACATGTCACCAGCCAGAGTCAAGCGAGTGATAGTGACCACTGCTGGGGCTCCGCCTTCTTCTTCCGTAGCGCCATGCGGAAGTGTGCTATAAGGCGCGCCGGACTGAGGAGTTTCATCCGTTTAGGTAGTAGTCCGTCCGAGGGGAGGATCAGATGAGGAAGTGGTTTGTGGGTGTTGGGGCTGTTTTTGCGTTGGCGGCGATGAGCGGGCAGGGCGTCGCGCTGGCCGATTCCATCGCGGAGGAATTGCCGCCGACCTGGCATGTACATGACGGCGGGTCTGGGCCGCAGCACAAGCCGATCTCCTTCTTCCCAAGGATCCTCGGCATCAGCGAGGAGGCTTATCTGCAGGATTCCGCGCGCTGCCCGAACGCGACCGACAAAGCGTTTCTCCCCAGCGACCCGGAGAGCAAGAGAGAGGTACAACGCGCCGGCGTCTGCATGACGAGCACAACGGTCATCCACTGCGAAGCGTGCCAACGGGTACCGCCGGACCCGAAGGTTGGCAGTCGCTCACCACGCCTAGCGAGCCAGGCTTCGTCACCTACTACTTGGTCACGCCGAGGTAGCCACCGTCGGAGCGGGTCGTGGTGGACGTGCTGGTCGAGTCGCCTGGCGAGCTGGCCCTGGAGCATCGCACCCCTGATCGGACCTACCGGCTCGCCGGGATCACCGCGACCGACGGAGCCCCGTCGATCGCAGCCACCCGATTCACGCAGCTGCTTCACGCAGCTGCGCCGGGCCCTAGAACTGCAGACCGAGCGTGCCGAGCTGGACCGCTGGCTGGCCGCGGCCCCGGACAAGATCCTGGCACTGCTCGCGCAGATGGACGACCTAGCTGCTATGCCTGACGCCGCCGGGCCGGTCACCTATGCCTGTCCGATGCATCCCGACATCACCAGCGCAGAGCCTGGCCGCCGCCGTAAGTGCGGCATCAAGCTGCTCGCCAGCCAGGCCGCCACGGTCACTGCCTACGCCTGTCCGATGCATCCGGAGGTGGTGAGCGATCAGCCGGGTCACTGCCCAGAGTGCGCCATGAAGCTGCTCGCGGCAGGCTCGTAGCGTACAGCGACGCCCGATCACAAGCACGCTGGCATGGGCCAGAGCGACATGGGCCACAGCGGCATGGGCCATAGCGGCACGGAGCCAGGGGGGCCTCGCCGCGTACTTCCGCAGCGGCGGTTTTGATCAGCCAACAGCCGGTGGCGTCGTCCAGAAGTACGAAGGCAAGCTGTACGTCGTTCTCAGCAACGTCAGAGGAACTCTCGCTGTGCACCGGGTTCGCAACGACGGGATGCTGAATAGGTCGCGCCAGCCACCACGCGGCCTCGCCCCCGACTTGTACGACCAAGGCTGAGCCACCAGCAGACCGAAAGGAGGCGAGACCAAGGATCAACTAACCACGACTCTCTCTGATCGGGCGGAAGAGCAACGCCGCCGAGTACAACAGCGCCGCGCCGATGATCACACGAGTCGGACGGCTGGCAGCTAGCCCAGTTCGATCTCTCGACGCACAGCGCTTGATCCCGGAGTTCGTCGGCCGGCTGCCGACTGTCCAGCTGCGCACGGTTGCAGGAGTTCGCTCACCCTTGACATCCGCCCCGAAGACCAAGAGCGGCTGGCCATCGGGAGGCCGAGAGAGTGGTCGCACAGATCTACTGTGCTTTTAGGGCGGAGTAGTCAAGGAGGGTACGTACCCCCTCCCGTTCGGGCAGAGTCTTCGGCTCGCTGAGTTGAGCCGGCAGAGCGGTGTACGAGCAAGCTTGTGCAATTAGATCGAAGGCGCGAATCGGCCCGCCCGGCAAGCTGACGCCAGCGCGTCGATTCTCCGCCGCGCCCGTCTGCGCACTGTCCCGGGCGACAGTCCGAATTCCGCCGCCGTCTTTGCCAACGCCGACGCCGACATCAGTCCCTGTCCGCTACGACAGACGGTCCGCACGCCCAACCGATCCGTGTGCTCCACCAGTGAAGAGAGCAGTAGGCGATCGCCAGATCCGATCAAACCGACATGCTCACCCCAGGACAGTACATCGATTAGCTCCTCGCTAGGCGAAACCTGCTTGCGCAGCTGTTGCTCCGGCAACCTGTCGGTCGGCACGGTTCGCCGCTCAACCCACGATGATCGCTTCAGAACCCCTTCGCGCGCGAGAACAGATCGCATGTTCGCTAGTACGTTGCCGGCGACCTTCTGGTGCCGCCACCAAGCGAACTGCCGGATCTCCAGCCAAAGCTGGCTGGCGACCAGCGCATCCGTCTCCGGACCCGCCGGCGCCCGTCGGGCCACCGCAATTGCGCCGGGCAGCAACGCCCAAGCCACGACCCACGCCGCAGGCCGGCAATCCTTTCCGGACGGCGAGCCGATCTTGACCAACGCATGCAGCACCTCGTCCGCGGCGTCGATGCCGACCAGCATCAACCAGTCCCGAAGCCCGTCGACCGCTGGCGCCGACGCTAGCCGGGGATCCTGCTCAACCCAGTCTCGCCACAGCTGCCGGGCCTCTGCCAATCCGTGCGCCAAATCCGCCACACCGAGCTGTTCCACAACGCTCAACGCTCCTGCTCCTTCCGCGCGTTTCGCCGAAGGTCGCAGGGCTACGTCACCCGAACCGTGCCCCCACGATCGATCTGTGGGGGTACGTCCGGGGTTGCAACGACATGGAACCCGCAAAACCACGTACCCCCGAAAGCGCAGGACGTCGAGACCGCCATGGCTTATCGCCGTGTCTTTCGGGAGTATGAGGTCGAGCCAACTCCCCATGGGTGGTGAGCCGCGCACGCCGCCTCAGCAACGACCGCTGTTGACCATCGACGAAGCCGCGACGTATCTCAACGTGCCCGCACGCTGGGTCGCCGATGCGGTCCGACAGCGAAAGGTCCGCTGCACCAGGATCGGCAAGCACATCCGGTTCCGCGTGGAGCATCTGGACGAACTCGTCGCCGCTGGGGAACAACCGGTGACGTCGGACGTGATCCCGATCCAACGCAACCGGAGCCGATCGAAGCTGTAAACAGTCACGGCGTCGACACTGGCCGGATGATGCCACCGGCTAGCGCAGTATCGATGATCCGGGAGATCAACTCGTCTCCAGCAGGCAACAGGTGACCGTAGGTGTCGATCGTCGTGGTGATCGACTCATGACCAAGCCTGGCCTGAATGTGGGGCAGCGGCGCACCGCCGGCGATCAACCACGCGACATGGGTGTGCCGAAGATCATGAAACCGGAATGGAGCGAGCCCCTCGGCCGCCACTGCGGTCATCAGCTTCCGCCACACGTGGGTGTAGAAGTCGCCATTGTGCAACGGCAGGCCCGTCCGGCTGGTGAACACGAAGTCGTCAGCCGGTCGGCCCTTGATCCTTTTCTCGAGCAGCGCGGCCACGGCCGGGGCGATCGTGATGGTCCGTCGGGATCGCGGTGTCTTTGGATGCCCGAGGTGGTGATCCCGCATCGTGTGTTTCGCCCGCAACTGCCGGGAGAGCCAACCGGGGGTCTCGGTCGCGTCATCCTCACCATTGCGCTTCCACGCCTTGTTCACCCGAACCGTGCCGCGGTCAAGATCGACGTCCCCGACCCACAACGCGCTGATCTCACCGAACCGCAATCCGGTCCCGGCCGTCACGGCCAACACGTCCCCATGTCTCTTGGCCAGCCGTACGGCGGTCTCCAACTCACGTTCGGTCAGGAACCGCAGCTCCGGTCTCGACTGCTTCACCCTCGACTGTTTCGGCGCCGTCCCGATTGCCGGGTTCGCAGCCAGATAGCCACGCTTCACGGCGTGCGCGAACACGCTGTAGATCAGACCGTGGTAGTTCGCCTTCGTCTTCAAAGACCGGTCCCACTCAATCAGCCATGTCTTCAGCTGCGCCTCACCGATTACGGTGATCGGGCCCGCGAAGATCAGCGAGCCTCGCACCGGCGTGCGCGCCAGCACCTGCAGCTGTCCGAGGTACCGCTTCCGCTGCCCGGGGGACAGGTCGACGATCTGACGGACGTACTCCTCGCCGATCTTGTCGAAGCTCGGTGGAGGCGTCATGGGGTCGGCGACATCCGGCGGCCGGACGAACCCCTCACCCTTCACCCAGGCATCGGGCCACCGCTGACCAGCGGCCTCCACCATCCGCTTGAAACCGTCCGCTCGCGCGAGGTTCTGCGCGTCCGATCCGGCGCCGAACGTCTCCCACACGCGGGTAGCGTCACGGGCGCTGCCGGGCCGCCAGATGACCCGTACAGTCAGGCCGCCGTCGGATCGTCGGTGCTGTTCAATCCATGCCATGCCAGGGCCTCCGAACTGAGTCGGTGCCACAGCGGTGCCACAATGGGCCCTCAGGACCTGCCGCGGATTCCATATAACCCCAGGTCAGGCCGGGGGTCGTACTGGTGCGCGAGGGGGGATTTGAACCCCCACGTCCTTGCGGACACTGGCACCTGAAGCCAGCGCGTCTGCCGTTCCGCCACTCGCGCCCGGGTCACCTGCACAATCCGAACTAGCCGAGAAAGGCTAGCACGGCCCAACTGTGACCGACGCGTCGGTTTTGCAGGCCTGCAACGGTTACAGCTCAATTCTCTGGGCGGCAAGTCCCCTTACATTCTGCAGATACGATCTAGGTTGACCTCGGGGAAGGAGGGACATGGGCATTTTCGCGCGCTTCGAGAAGAAAGTGGAGGGCGCCGTCAGCGGCGTCTTCGCGCGCGCGTTCAAGGGCGACGTACAGCCGGTTGAGATTGCTGCGCGGCTGCAGCGCGAGCTTGATGCCGAGGCCAAGCTAATGTCCCGCAACAAGCGCCTGGTGCCCAACGATTTCACCGTTCATCTTTCGCAGCACGACCACGACAAGCTCGCGCCGTACGCCAACACCCTCAATGCGGAGCTGGCGACCGAGCTACGCAACCATGCTCGCGAGATGGGCTACGTGTTCAACGGGCCAGTCAAGATCGCCTTCGAGCTCGACTCCAGCCTGCCTACCGGCCATTTCACCGTTTCATCCCAGGCAGTGGCGGGCATCAGCCCACGCGCTGGTCGAGCGAGCGAAACTGCGATCAGCCGAGCGCCGCTAGTACTCGAGGTCAATGGCACCCGGCATCCGCTGCAACCGCCGGGACTGGTGATCGGCCGGGGCAGCGACGCCGACCTGCGGATCAATGATCCAGGAATCTCACGGCGGCACGCCCAAATCCGGGTAGCCGCTGCCGGCCCACAGCTCAAGATCGACATTGTCGATCTTGGTTCCACCAATGGCATGCTGGTGAACGGTCAGCGGGTACAACAAGCCGCCCTACACGAGGGATCACGGATCGAGATCGGGTCGACCCGAATGCTTGTCCATGCTCCGGCCGGACGATGAGACGCGATGTCGGAAATCGCACTCACGGTCATCAAGGTGGTCTATCTGGCTCTCCTTTGGCTGTTCATCCTCTCCGCGGTTTCGGTGATCCGGAGTGATCTCTTCGGTAAGACGGTCAGGGCCTCCGACCAACCGCAACCCCAAGAGCTGGAGACACCTCCGCCGCCACCCCGGAGGGCCAGGCGGCACCGTGGAGAGCCTCGGGTGTTCATGATCTCTCAGGGCAACCAGGCGGGACTTTCCGCGGACCTGGCCGGCGGGGTCGTCATGATCGGCCGTGGCGCAGACTGCCAGTTGATCTTGGAGGACGATTATGTCTCTACTCGCCACGCCCGCGTAATCACTGCTCCAACCGGCATCTATATCGAGGATCTGGGCTCTACCAACGGCACGTACGTCAACGGCCAGCGGATCACCGCCCCGACGACCATCACCCTCGCCGATACCGTACGCATCGGCAAGACGATCTTGAGGTTGGACTCGTGATCACATGACGCTCCAGCTGAAGTACGTCGCCCACTCCGAGATCGGCTTGATCCGCAAGAACAACCAGGACTCCGGTTTTGCGAGCCCGCATTTGCTGGTGGTAGCCGACGGCATGGGCGGCGCAGCCGCCGGTGATCTTGCCTCAGCTGTGGCGATCGACACCGTCCGGAGGATCGAGGCACCCACTGACGGCAGGCAGATGCTCGACGTGCTGGCTCACGCCATCCACGATGCCAATGACAAGATCGCAGAGCTCATCGAGTCCGACGTCTCGCTGGAGGGTATGGGCACTACACTCACGGGCGCGATGTTCGACGGCGTCGAGATCGGCCTGGCACACATCGGCGACAGCCGTGCCTATCTATTTCGCGACGGTCGTCTGGAACGGCTCACTCATGATCACACCTGGGTGCAATCACTTGTCGACGATGGCAAGATCAGCGAAACCGAAGCGGCAATGCACCCACACCGCTCGCTGCTGTTGAAGGTACTGAACGGGCAGCCCACCAACGATCCCGATCTCGCCATGATGCCTGTCAAGGCCGGTGATCGGTTGATGTTCTGCAGCGATGGCGTCTGCGGCTTGATCGACGACGACGTCATCGAAGCAGCCCTCCAGATTCCCGACCTGGACCAGGCCGTCGAGCGCCTGGTCGCGGAATCTCTGCGTGAGGGCGGGATTGACAACATCACAGTGATCGTTGCTGATGTTGTCGAATCCGAGGGCAGTGACGAGGTGATCGTGCTAGGTGCGGCCTCGGATCAGCCGATCAGGGCCCCCGGCGCCCCTCGACGTCAGCTTGCCGAGGACGACGAAACCGAAGACACCCGCGTCACCAGGCTGGCCGATCTCGAGCACCCACCCACTGACGATGAGGAGCGCTACGACCCGCAGGCGCCGCATCAGCGCCGCTTCCGTAAGCCCCTCATCGGGCTCTTGCTGCTGGCGCTGATCGCCGTTGCCGGCTTGGGGACGGCGTACGCGTGGACCCGCACCCAATACTTCGTAGGTGCCGATCGCGACAAGGTGGCGATCTTCCAGGGGTTGTCGGAGAACCTCCCCGGCCTGTCCTTGTCCCGGGTTTACGAGGTGCAGCAGCTGGCGGTCAGTGAGCTGCCGCCGTTCTACCAGGAGCAGGTCAAGGCCAAGATCGACGTACCGAGCCTGAATTCGGCTCGCGTCACCATCGCCGAGCTAACTGCGGCCGCCCAGCGGTGCGCCCCGCAGCCGGCGACCTCGACACGGCCAAGCACGCCAGCTTCGAAGCCCAGCGCCTCACCCAGCAAGAAGGCCGGCAGCAAGCCAACTCCGAAGCCTTCGGCTCCCGCTACCGTCCAGGTCGAACCGAGCTGCTGATGCGTGTGGTTGCACCCGTCACCGTCGTCCCTCGCAAGCGACGCGGAGCCGAGTTAGTCCTGATCATCTTCGCGTTGGGGCTGACCCTTGGCGCGTACGCGGTCGTCGATCTCAACGTTACCGGTGAGATCTCCTCAAGCTTTCCGTACGTGGCCGGTATCTGTACTGGGATGGCAGCACTTGCGCACATTGCCGTGCGCTGGCGGCTCCCGTACGCGGACCCGGTGATCTTGCCCTGTGTCATCCTGCTCAACGGCCTCGGCTTGGTGATGATCCACCGCATCGACTTGATCAACGACCCGCCGCTCAACGGCGCCCGGCAGCAGCTGATTTGGACGGCGGTTGGTGTCATCTTGTTCATCCTCCTCGTGGTCTGGCTGAACGATCACCGACCGCTGCAGCGGTTCACCTACACCATTGGCCTCGCTGGCATCGTGCTGCTGCTGCTACCGCTGGTGCCTGGTCTTGGGACCGTAAAGTTCGGCGCCCAGATCTGGATCCATGTCGGCCCCTACAGTTTTCAGCCCGCCGAGGCGGCCAAGATTCTGCTGGCGATTGCCTTTGCGTCCTATCTCGTTGAGAAACGTGACGTCCTGGCGCTGGCGGGCTATCGCATTCTCGGGATTGATCTGCCGCGCGCCCGCGACC
>Ga0307410_10000374_pt1 | contig 17502 bp, 14 predicted proteins | sample 322Ometagenome_3_FD_203707 | JGI IMG/M metagenome (GOLD analysis project Ga0307410, IMG submission 203707) | Maize rhizosphere microbial communities from greenhouse at UC Davis, California, United States - 322HYB-O-3 | ecosystem: Host-associated > Plants > Roots > Rhizosphere > Soil | place... | reverse complement strand
GTGGCGCGCGGTCTGGAATCGGAGCGGGATCCGTCCCGGTTGGAGCGGAAGGTCTGGGGATCGATCGCCCACGTCGCCAGGTGGCACCAGCCATCTGATGATTCAGTCAGTCGCCACCTGCTTCGAGCCGCCGGACAGAACTGGCGGTTTGTCTTTGCCCAATTCCCTGCGGTGGACGGGTACACCCACCAGTCGGGTCACGACTCCGCGCCAGTTCATCGGGCTTTGCGGAAAGTGGACGAGACGGTGGGGCGGCTTCGGAGCCTGCTTCGGCGCCGAGGGGAGCTGGACCAGAGCTTGATCCTCCTGGTGAGCGATCATGGCGCCTCACCAGTCCATACCCATCTCGATCTGGCCGACTGGTTTCGGGCTCAGGGCGTTCCCACCCTGTCCCATCCAATGGTGTGGCAGCGGAGTCCGCGCGCCGCCGTCATGGTGGCCGGGAATGGGTCCGCCATGGTCTACGCCCGCCCGGGCGAGCCCCGGCTGGACCGCTGGCCGATGCAGCGTCTTCGGCAGCCGGAGGCATTCGGCTCCGACCGCGATCTGGTGGCCGACTTAGTCCGGGAACCTGCGGTTGCGTTCGTGGCGGCCGAATCGGAGCGGGGCGGAATCCTCGTAACCGATGAAGGCGGCGACGCCCGGATCCGGGTGAAAGGTGATGCTGTCGAGTACCAGGTAGTGGCCGGAGATCCGCTCCGTCTGGGTGGATCGTGGGCGGGAGACCCCCGGGCCTGGCTGGACCGGACTTGGAACGGCTCCTTTCCTGATGCTGCCTTCCATCTGCTGGATCAGTTCCGCACCCAACGGTCGGGCGACCTCCTGGTGATCGGCCGCGAGGGGTATGACTTCCGGGGCCGCTTCGAGATTCCGGAGCATCGGGCGGGACACGGCAGCATGATCCGGGCGCACATGCAGACGCCGGTCTGGTCCAGCCGGCCGGTTCCCGACGCGCCGCTTCGAACGGTGGACATCTTTCCGTCCATACTCGCGTGGCTCGGCGTCACCGTCCCGTCCGGAATCGATGGCCACAGCATCTGGAAGCCAGAGAACATCCTGCCTCAGAAGACGTTACACCGCGACGCCATGGCTCCGGCATAGCCGCCGGTCCACTCCCGCATTCCGCTTCGATCATTCGATACATCCAGCCGATTGTGGTTGCGGAAAGCGTCTCAGGCAGCGAGTTTTCTCGTCCTAGCTAAGGGTCCGTAGCTCAGTTGGATAGAGCGCTTGCCTCCGGAGCAAGAGGTCGCGCGTTCGAGTCGCGCCGGGCCCATTCCGGAACACCCCGCCCCGCCGTCATTTAGCGACTGGCGGGGCTTTCGCGTCAGGGAACGGCAGACACCAGTGTCAAGCCAGCGTGGATGGACGCATAGCGGTGCTAAGCCTACGAGCTGCGCTGCGCAACGTCGGCCTGAACCAGCCGGGATGGACTCGGCCGCCTCGGGAGCAAGAGGTCGTTGCGCGTTCACGCACCCCCGACGCGGGTACCCGGCTCGGGCCGATTCCGATTACCGTATCGCCCCTCTCCGATTCCCGGGTTAGTCGCTGCGCGACGCAGCGGGATGACGGTTGGGCTAGCCCTCCCGCTTCATGCGCTCCCGGCGCGCGCGCTCAGCATCACTCGGTGAACCGACCGCGGTATCGCCAATCTTGATCTCGCCGGCGCGCTCGTAGTGCGCGATCATGAGGCCCGTGCTCGAGACCCGCGATCTGGTCAGCTTGTAACTGTGCGGCGCTGAACGGTCCGCGAACAGCTTTTTGCCGCCGCCGAGCACGACCGGCACTGTGAAGGTGCTCACCGCATCAACGAGGTCGTGCGCGAGCAGCGCGTGCACAAGTTCGGTGCTGCCCTGGGTGACCAGGTTCGGACCGTCTTCTTCCCGCAAACGCTTCACGCCGGCGATGTCTCGCAGCAGCACCGAGCCCTGCCAACTCGTATCGACCTCGCCCGAGCGCGAAACCACGTACTTCTTGATGTCCTTGAACAGCGTGGCGATGCCGCCGGCGGGCGCGGTTTCATCGTAGTAGGGCCAGTACGCCGCGAAAATCTCATAGGTCTTGCGCCCGAGCAGGAGATCGCACTTCTCCTGGAAGACCCGGTCGATCTCCTGGCCGAACACCTCATCGAAATAGGGCATCACCCAGCCGCCGAACTTGAAGTCTTTTGTGGGATCCTCCCACGGCCCACCCGGCGCCTGCATGACTCCATCCATCGAAACTTGGGCGCCGACAATGATCTTCCGCATGTCACTCTCCCTTGTCTAACCCTAAGACGAACGGCCCGCGTCCGATCCAACAGGCAACACTGGAACGTCTTGGCGAGCACTGCGGTCACAAGGTGGTAAGCCACCCTCTCGACGGTGTTCATGCACCAAGACACTAGCCTCGGAACACCTGAGCCAAGTAGCGCGAGTCACAGCGCATTGTAAGTACACCTTCCATTGTCGCGCAGGCTGATCGTGGGCAGCCGGAGGCTCCATTGATCGACTTCCGTCGAGGCCGATCGCATGCGCTGCAACCTCTGCGCGAGTGACTCCTATGCTACCCCTCATCACTGTGTTCGTTCTCATCCTCGCGGCGTGCGACACCCGTGATCCGATCACAGCCCCTGATGTACCCCCGTCTCCTGGTACTACACCGTCGCTCGCGATTCGCTATTCCGGCGGCATGCCGTTTGGACTCTTTGTGCTCCCCACAGCTGAGTTGGGAAGCGACTTCAACGGGACGATGGTCAATGCCAGAGTCTGGCTCCGCACCGGCAGTGTGCTGGCGGAGCTGGCGGCAATCAAGGCACGAGGCGGCAAGGTCATCATGAACTTGACCGGAGGTCGCCACAAGTACCTGGACGAGTATGGTCATTTCAGCCTGACGATGTGGAAGCAGGCGGTCGATGCGTTCAAGATGATCGCGTTCACTTCCTACATTACCGACGGCACCATCATCGCTCATTATCTGATTGACGAGCCGAACGATGCGTCCAACTGGGGTGGCGTGCGGGTTCCGCCGGCTACCCTGGAGGAGATGGCCAGATACAGCAAGCAGCTCTGGCCCAACATGGCAACCATTGCCCGGACCGAGTCCACCTATCTGGCTCAGTGGTCGGGCAGCTACCGCTACCTTGACGCTGCCTGGGCGCAGTATGCCGCTCGTAAAGGAGATCCGGGTGACTTCATCAAGCGGAATGTGGCGGACGCGAAGCTGAAGGGACTCGCGCTGGTCACCGGGCTCAACATCCTCATGGGAGACTTTCGGGAGCCCATGAGCCCCTCACTGATCAAGTCGGCGGGGTCGGCGCTGTTGAGCAGCTGGTATCCCTGCGCGTTCATCAGTTGGAGGTACGACACCGAGTACCTGGCCACCCCCGGTGTGAGAGATGCTCTCAAATACCTTCGCGCGAAGGCTCTACAGCGGACGTACAAGAGCTGCCGGAGCTAAGTGCTGAGAACTCGCCTTGAACGCGAACGGCCACGAGAGGATAACGAACCGAACAGGTACGTGATCTATCGTCCGCGGTGGTTATCCGATCGGTACCGATGCAGCACCGGCACTCAGGGGTGCCATGAGAAGGGAGGTACACCCGTGCCGAAGCGAATTCGCCGCCGCCCCGATGCCGATCCTGAAGAAGGTCTCCAGAAGTACGGTGACACGCGGTACGCCGACCCCACTAACAAGAAGTATCCCATCGACACGCCGGGCCGGATCAAGGCGGCCTGGTCCTACATCCACCAGCCCACTAACTCAGCCAAGTACCGACCGGCCGAGCGGCGCACCATCATCAGCCGCATCCGACAAGAGGCGAACCGCCGCAAGGTGACCTTGCCCGATCCAGAGGAATTCCTGGAGCTGATGGCACGGGTTCGTACGTCTGAGCGGCAGACGGAGTAATACCGCCCCCGCATGAGCCTGATCCTGTGGACCGTGGGGCACTCCAACCGGCCCCTCTCCGAATTCCTCGACGTACTCGGCGGCTACCACATCGAGCTGGTCGCCGACGTGCGGCGTTACCCCGGATCCCGAAGTCAGCCGCAATATCAGCAGCCGGCACTGGACTCGGCGCTGAACCGAGCCGGAATTGCCAACCTCTGGCTGCCTGCCCTGGGTGGCCGCCGCCATGTAACCCCGGAGACGCCGAACAGCGCGTGGAGGCACCCGGCTTTTCGGGGTTACGCGGCCCACATGGCCGGAGAGGAGTTCGCGGCCGGGTTGTTCGAGCTGATGATGGTCGCTGAGGGACTCCGGACCGCCGTGATGTGTGCTGAGATCCTATGGTGGCGTTGCCATCGTCGGATCATCGCCGATGTGCTCGTCTCGCTCGGCGCCAGCGTCAGCCACATCCTGGACGCCAGGTCTGCCTCGGCTCACCGGTTCATGCCACCAGCGCGGCTGGTCAGGGGTGTGCTGAGCTACGGGGCACAGGATTCGGCCTCCTGAATAGGCCCTGCCGAGCTCACTCTGGGTTGTCCTCCAGGGACGAGCGGACCGCGTCGGCTGACGTGCGAATGGGGCCTTCCCGGAGGACCGTAAACGGCCGGCGTTTCCCGGAGCCACGATCCGAGGCAAACCAGGCATAGCACAGCAAGGCCCGCGGATGTCCCAGGATGTCGAAGAGTGCCACCTCGAACTGGCCCTCCTGCTCCCGCACCCGCTCGAGGGTTCGGTAGGTGGCGGGGGAGCGATGCGCCCGCTCGACCGCCACCTTCAGTTCGGCGATTTCAGTCTCAGTCATTGCGTTGGACCGGCTGATCGCGCCGGCGATGGGGTGGTTCACGCCCCGACGAAGGTCCGCTGCTTCCACCGCGGAACTCAAAGTGCTCGGACCGGAGGACCCGCTCGGGTGCCACAAACCCGCGGTCCGGCTGACGCAGCAGCCAGGCGACTACTCGGTCGGCCAGCAGTGCGGCCGGCTCCCAGCGCCCCGGCTCGAGGGCGGGATAGAGATGGGCAAACTCGCCCTTGAGCCGGGCTTCACGCAGCCGCGGTTGCTCTACGTTGGTTGGATTCTCTGTCTCCATACTCGTCTCCCTGGGACACGAGGTGCCCGAGATCTGCGCGGCAGCGGCAGATCTCCATCGGGTACATTCGGGCTATGGTATAGAGCCGTGGCGGCTATACCGGCGGGACTTCTGTTGCGAACAGTGCGACCACCTGAGCGGGCAACCTACTCCTTCCCGAAGTTGATGCCGTGACTCTGCTCACGAAGCGTGCGGCCGGGGCAGGCTCGATGTAGCTTAGGGCTACAGAGCCAGCTGGCTCACCGTTCGCCCTCCTCGTGGGGAGGGCTCCTGACCGCCTGACCGGCGCCGGAGCCTTCATGCCCACGCATCGTACCCCTCGCACATCCGACACCCGCTTTCGCAGCTCACTTCCCTACGTCGAGCCGATCATGCTGGTTCCCCGGGCGGACCCGTTCGATGATCCCGAATGGATGTTCGAGCCCAAGTACGCCGGATTCCGGGGGCTGGTCTACGCCTCCGGGGCACGGTGCGAGATCCGCTCCCGCCGCGACGTTCCTTTCCGGCGCTATCGTGAGCTGTGGGGACGGGTGGGCGACGTGCTTGCCGGGCGGGAGGCAATCTTGGACGGGGAGATCGTCTCGCTCAATAGACAGGGCAAGCCGGTCCTTCAGGATCTGGTTCGGCAGCAGGGGTTCATCGCCTTCGCCGCATTCGACCTGCTGTGGCTGGATGGCCGAGACCTGAGAACCCAACCCCTGGTCCGGCGTAAGGAGCTGTTGTCTCGGTTGCTGCCGGAGGATACCGGACCGCTCTACAAGGTTCTCACCATAGAGGAGCACGGGCGGGCCCTGTTCTCGGCCATCAGAAAGATGGACCTGGAGGGCGTCGTGGCGAAGCGGAAGACCGATGCCTATGGAGCAGGCGCGGTATGGTACCGGATTGCGAATCCCTGTCAGAAGCAGCCGGTCACCGGGGACCGATTCCCCAGCCGGCGTCCGAAGCACTCCGTCCCGGAGAGATGACGCTCGGGATTGACTCCCATACCCAGAGTCACAAGCTTGCTATGTAGCCTTGGTGGCGCCTGAATCCAGGTCGCCGGCTTCATACTCTGCAAACTCCGTGACCGACAAAACTGCTCGTGCTGGCACAAGACCGTCGATGCAGCGGCTGAGGCCCTACCTGTGGGCGGCCCTTGCCACGGGCATCGCTGTCCTGCTCCGGGCAGCGCTCACGCCCTACATCGGCCCGGCGCTTCCCTTTATTACCCTGTTTCCGGCCGTCTTCGTCTCCGCCTACATCGGCGGGTTCGGCCCGGCGATCCTGACCACGATCCTGGGCATTCTCGCCGCCCTCTACTGGTTCATCGAGCCGGTCTACTCATTCGCCCTGATTGACCCGGTCAGCCGCCTCGGCGTTGGACTGTTCGGGATAATCGGATTCGCGGTCGGCCGGCTGGGTGAGGCCCGAATGCGGGCCCACCGGGATGCCACCGAGGCGCTGCGTGCTGCGGAGCGTGAGGCGGCCAGAGCGGAACAGGAGGCCGTCCGGGCGGAGGAGGAGGCGGCCCGCGCCGAGGAGGAATCGGCTCGGGCGGAAGAAGAGATGCTGCATGCCGAGGAGCAGGCCGCCCGCGCCGATCAGGAGGCCCGCCGGGCGACCCATGCTGCCGAGCGGACTGAACGCATTCTGGGGAGCATCACGGATGCGTTCACTGTGCTGGACCACAACTGGACCATTACCTACATGAACGAGCGTGCCGCCACGATGGCCGGTGGCAAGCCGTCGGACTTTATTGGCCGGAACCACTGGGAAGCCTTTCCCGCGATGGTCGGCAGTCCCTTCGAGGATGCCTATCGCCGGGCTGTCGCTGGAGAGTATCCCGCCAGGGTCACCGCCTATTACCCGCCCAGAGAGCTCTGGATCGAAGCCACCGCGTATCCCTCGATTGAAGGTCTGACGATCGTAGGCCAGGATGTCACCCACCGAGTTCGAGCCAACGAGACAACCGCCCGCCTGGCGGCGATCGTCACGTCCTCGGCGGACGCCATCGTGGGAAAGCAGCTGGATGGCACCATCACCAGCTGGAACGAGGCTGCCGAGGAGATCTTCGGCTACACTGAGGCCGAAATGATTGGAAGCTCGGTGTACCGGCTCATTCCGCCGGAGCTGCACGAGCACGAAAGCGAGATTCTCCGGCGGATCGGGCGGGGTGAGCCGGTGGAGTTTTCGGAAGTCGAGCGAATCCGCAAAGACGGGCAGCGCATCCACATTGCCCTGACTGTTTCGCCTATCCGGGACAGCTCAGGCGCCGTGGTGGGGGCTGCATCCGTCAAACGGGATATCACCGAACAGAAGCGAACTCAGTTGGCGCTCGAGGCCGAGAGCGCTCGGAGCCGGGAGCTCGCCGAGGCGCTCGATGTGGCGCAAGCCCTGGTGCGGGACCTGGATGGCCGAATCACCTACTGGAGCAGCGGGGCTACACGGCTCTACGGCTACACCGCCTCTGACGCCGTGGGGCGGATTTCTCATGAGCTACTCCAGACCGAGTTTCCCCTGCCGCTGGACGAAATCCGCAGCGCCCTGCATGTAGGCGGGCGCTGGCAGGGAGAGCTGGTGCATGTCGCCCGGGGTGGCCGGCGGATCCATGTCGCAGCGCAGTGGATCCTGCAGCGGCGGCGCCGGCAAGAGACCGCCACCGTGATCGAAGTCAATACCGACGTGACTGCCCAGCGGCTCATGGAGGAGCGGGCCCGACAGACTGAGCGAATGGAAGTGGTCGGCCAACTGGCTGGCGGCGTGGCGCACGAGGCCAACAACCAGATGACAGTGGTGCTCGGTGCCGCGAGCTTCCTCCTGGGCCGCAGCGATCTCCCGGAGACCGCCCGCAAGGATCTGGAATACATCCGTGAGGCGGCGGAACGCACTGCTGCCATCACTGCCCAGCTTCTGGCCTTTAGCCGGCGGCAGGTGGTTCAGGCGAGGGTGTTCGAGGTAGACGAGGTGATCCAGGGCCTGGAAGGCGTAATGCGCCGGGCCGTAGGAGAGCGTTCCACCTTGGTACTGCAGCTTCGGGCCCGGAGCCGGGTCAACGCGGACCCGGGTCAGCTGAGCCAGGTCCTGCTCAACCTGGTGCTGAACGCCCGGGACGCGATGCCCCTTGGAGGCCGGCTCACGATCGAGACCTGGGTCACCGAGCTCACCCAATCCTATGCCGACCAGCGGCCAGGCATCGCTATACGCCCTGGGCCCTACGCCGTGGTAGCCGTAACCGACACCGGCCACGGCATGGGTCCCGAGACCCTGTCCCACCTGTTCGAGCCCTTCTACACCACAAAACCAATCGGCAAGGGAACCGGCCTCGGCCTGGCCACTGTCTATGGCATGGTGAAGCAGAGTCAGGGCTACGTCTGGGCTTATAGTGAGCTGGGCCTGGGTACGACGTTCAAGGTCTACCTCCCGCTGGATGCGTCATCCGTAGCCCCCAGCGGACCAGTGGAGACGCCGGCCCGGGCGGCCGGGGAAACGGTACTCCTCATCGAGGACGACCCCGCCGTCCGCATGATGACCTCCCGGGCACTACAGGAGTTTGGCTTTGCTGTCGTCGAGGCGAGTGGAGGCCATCAGGCGCTCGGGATCCTGGAGGGACCGGACCGCGCGGTCGATCTGTTGATCACTGACGTGATCCTGGCCGGCATGGACGGCCCAGAGCTGGCTCGCCGAGCCGTCGAGCTGAGCCCGGATCTCCCGGTCTTGTTCATCAGCGGATATACCGACGACGAGATCGTCCGCCGCGGCCTGCTGCAGGAGGGACAACCCTTCCTCCAAAAGCCGTTCACCCCCGAAGCCCTGGCCAAGCAGGTCACCACGTTGTTGAAGCAGAAACAGAATCGCTCGGACGATCGGTCGGCCACCGCCACCTACTAGGACGGCTTGTTGGCGAGGGCGGTTCGGATCTTTTCCAGCATGGTGTGCAGGGTGAATGGCTTCTCGATGATCTGCTCGTCCACAGGCCGGTCAGCCGTTCGGGTGATAGCCTCTTCGGTGTAGCCGGTCATCAAGAGCACGGGTAGCATGGGAGACAGGACCCGGACCCGCCCGGCCAACTCGGTTCCTCCCATGCCCGGCATGACCATATCGGAGAGCACCAGATCGATCTCATCCTTCCGTGCGGTAACCAGTGCCAGTGCATCCTGCCCGTTCGAGGCCTCCAGCACTCGATAGTCGTGCCGCTCCAGCAGGCGGCGAACCGTGCTTCGCACCGAAGGGTCATCTTCCACCAGGAGAAGGGTGGCGCCCGCACCCGGCGGAGGCAGGGTGGTCGCTTGCGGCGGTGAGGCCTGCACCGGCCCGTGAACGAGTGGGAAGTAGAGCTTGAAGGTGGTGCCCCGACCCACCTCACTGTAGACCCAGATGTGCCCACCCGTCTGCTTCACGATCCCGTACACCGTCGATAGGCCCAGGCCGGTGCCCTTTCCCGGCTCTTTGGTTGTGAAGAACGGTTCGAAAATTCGTAACCGTGTCGCCGTCTCCATTCCGCAGCCGGTATCCGTGACCACCAGGACCACGTGGGGGCCCGGCTTCGCCGATGGATGCTGCTGTGGGTAGTGCTCGTCCAGCTCCACCAGCGCGGTCTCAATCAACAGCGACCCGCCTCGAGGCATGGCGTCCCTGGCGTTCACTGCGAGATTGAGAATCACCTGCTGCAGTTGTCCCGGGTCGGCCCAGACCGGGGGTAGCTCGGGGTGGAGCTTGGTCAGAAGGACCACGTCCTCGCCCATCAGCCGGCGAACCATGGATTCCATTCCCGTGATCACGCCATTCACCTCCAGCACTACCGGCTGCAGGATCTGCCGGCGGCTGAAGGCGAGGAGCTGGCGGATGAAACCAGCGGCGCGGTCGGCGGCGCCCTGGATTTCGAGCACATCCGCCCTCCGTTGATCGTCGGCGGGCAGGTCCGCTAACAGGAATTCCGTCTGAGCGCGGATGACGGTCAGCACGTTGTTGAAGTCATGGGCCACGCCACCCGCCAGCCGGCCGACCGCCTCCATCTTGTGCGCCTGGCGAAACTGAGCCTCCAGCTGCTTGCGCTCCGTGATATCGGTGGCGACTCCAAGGACTTGCCGCGCGCTCCCGTCGGGCGAGAGCAACGGCACCTTCACCGTCTGAAACCAGCGGGTCGTTCCGGTCTTGCTGCAGCTGGCCGGCTCTTCGGCAATGAAGGCGGGACGCTGGCTGGAGATCACCTCGCGGTCGTCCCGGAGGAATCGCTCGGCCTCCTGCTGCTTGAGGCTGAAGTCGGCGTCGCGCTTTCCTATGAGACTCTCGACGGTGGTCCCATGAAATCGCGCCATGGCTTCGTTCGCCAGCGTGTACCTGCCCTCCCAATCCTTCACAAAGATCAGGTGGGGATTGGTATCGATGACCTTGCGAAGGAAGTGCTGGTAGTGCGCCGTTGCAGAGTGGAAGGCGGCTGACCGAGCCGACCAGCGACGCTCCTGCACGAGGGTCGCAATGGCGAGACCGAGCAGCAGGGAGACCACGGCAACGATCAACGTTTCCAGCATTCCGGGATACTCCTTCGGTCCAGCCTTGCGCCGTCAATCGCCCGGGAGGGGGCAACACGCAAGAGCTTGGATCTGCATCAGTTGATCATCAGGGCCAGGCCGACGACCGCAGCACGAGCCATGCCTGGGTAGCGCTGATCCCGAAACTACAAGCCGCTGCGGCAATGTTTGCCGGTGCTTCTGTCGCAGTTGAGCAAGGAATTGAACTATTTGCGTCAAGCAGCAGGCGACTTGCTCCGCTGGGGGGTTTGGCTCCTTACTTCACCCGTGCCTACGCGCCGCCCCCGAAAGGCCCTGAGCCAGTACTTGCTTGCCGCGGCCGCCGTGCTCCTCATGGCAGTCACCCGCTGGCTGCTCGGGCCCCTTCTCGGGGAACACCTGCCTTTCATCACCTTCATCATCGCCATCATGTTCGCGGCCTGGTCGGGGGGATTCGGCCCCGCCATCTTCGCCACCTGCCTGGGCACTCTGCTCGCCCTATTCCTCTTCATCCCGCCCTTTTACACCGTACACCTGGTGGGCACGATGGGCACCCTCGGGCTGCTGCTGCTCGGCCTCACCGGCATTACCGCGGGTCTGCTCGGCGAGTCGCGGCTTCGGGCGCAGGCTCACGCGGAAGCCGCGGCGCAGACCGCTGAGCGCTCGGCCCAGCGGGCAGTGGAGGAGGCCACCCGGGCAGAAGAAGAAGCGGCTCAAGCGGAGGAGCAGCGGCAGCGAGCGGAAGAGGAGGCATCCCGAGCGGAAGCGTCGGCGGTCGAGGCAAAGGAAGCGCTCGACCAGCAACTGGAGACCGAGGCAGCGCTCCGGACCAGTGAGGCGCGCTTTCGGGCCATGGCGGAGTCATCGCCGCTGGGCATCTACATCACCGATCCCTCGGGCGATTGCCTCTACACCAACCGCGCGTACCAGCAAATCTCCGGATTGAGCGAGCAGGAGACACGCGGCACCGGCTGGAGTCAGGCCATTCATCCGGAGGACCGGGACCGCATCTTCAAGACCTGGTATGAGGCCGCGGGGCGGAGAACCCGTTTCCGGAGCGAGCACCGTTTCCTGCATCGGAACGGTGCGGTGGTGATGACCCGGGTGAACGCGGCCGAAATCACCGAGGGCGAGCACCTGGTCGGCTATGTCGGTCTGGTGGAAGACATCACGGAGCACGCCGCCGCGCAGGCCGCGCTCCAACAAAGCGAGGAACGCTACCGCGCGTTCATCGAGCAAACGGCCGAGGGTGTCTGGCGCTTCGAACTGGAGGAGCCGGTCCCGATCGGCCTGCCGGAAGACGAGCAGGTCGACCGGTTCTACACCCGGGCATACCTGGCCGAATGCAATAACGCATTCGCCCACATGTATGGTTACGCCGAAGCCGCCCAGCTCATCGGCGCACGACTCAGCGACATGATGCCTCGTTCGGACGGACAAAACGTCGAGTACCTCCGCACTTTCATCCGGAGCGGGTATCGCCTGACCGACGCTGAGTCTCATGAGTACGATCGGGAAGGACAGGAGCGCTACTTCCTCAACAACCTGATCGGCGTCATCTCCCAGGGCCACCTGATCCGGGCCTGGGGCTCGCAGCGCGACGTGACCGCCAGCAGACAGGCCAGGGCAGCCATCCAGGCGAGTGAGGCCCGGTTCCGCAGCGTCTTCGAGTCCGGCATGATCGGGATCGCCTTCTGGAACGGGGGCCAGGTAACAAATGCCAACCATGCGCTGCTCAGCATGCTGGGATATACCAGGGACGACCTGGAGCAAGGTGTGCTGCGGCACGGCCGGCTCACTCCGCCCGGCTTCGAAGAGCTGGATCGCCAGGCCACCGAGGAAACCCGGCTTACCGGCGCATGCGCTCCCTACGAAAAAGAATTTCTTCGAAAAGACGGCACCCGGGTACCGGTGCTGGTAGGCGGAGCTCGGCTGGGAGATCACATGGCGGACGCCGTGTTCTTCGTCTTGGACCTCACGGCCCGGCGCCTGGCAGAAGACCGGTTGAGGCAGGCGGAGCGAATCGAGGTGGTCGGTCAGCTGGCGGGAGGCATGGCGCACGAGGCGAACAATCAGATGTCCGTCGTTCTGGGCGCCGCCAGTTTCATTCTGGGTCGCGACGATCTTCCGACGGGAATACGAGAAGACGTCGAGTATATCCGGCAGGCAGCCGAGCGCACCGCATCGATCACCCGGCAGCTACTTGCATTCAGCCGGCGGCAGATACTGAAACCCGAGGTGGTCGATGTGAACGCGGTGGTGGCGCACCTTCAGCCCATTCTCCGCCGCACTCTGACCGAGCAGCAGGAGCTGGAGCTCCGCCTCCCGCCCAATGTGGCTCCCATCCGCGCCGATCCGGCCCAGCTCGATCAGGTGCTGCTCAACCTCACGATCAACGCTCGCGATGCCATGCCGAACGGGGGAAAGCTTCTGATCGAGACCCGTGAGGTGGAGCTGGATGACCGGTATGTGGCGATGCGACCAGGCGTCACCATTACACCCGGGAAGTTCACCGCGTTGATTGTCAGTGATTCGGGATACGGGATGGATCAGGAAACGATGAAACACCTGTTCGAGCCGTTCTTCACCACCAAGGCGGTGGGCAAAGGCAGTGGGCTGGGGCTCGCCATGGTGTATGGGATCGTGAAACAGACGGGAGGAAATATCTGGGCCTATAGTGAGCCCGGAACCGGCACTACGCTCAAGCTCTACTTTCCCTCCGTTCTGGACCATCCCGCGGAGCCGGCCATACCGCTATCGGAGCCGCAAGTCCGCGGCTCGGGGAGGATCCTGGTAGTGGAAGACGATCCGCTGGTGCGTGAGATGGCCCGACGTTCTCTCGTCGACGCCGGCTTCGAGGTGCTCGAGGCACCGAATGGACAGGCCGCACTGGAAATCGCTGCTACCCACGCCCGGCTGGACGCGGTGCTGACGGACCTGGCCATGGCAGGGATCGGAGGCCGCGAGCTGGCGCGGCGCCTGTGGGAGACACGACCTGGCCTCCCGGTGGTATTCATGTCCGGTTACACCGACGACGTGGTGAACCGGAGAGGCCTCCTCGACAGCGGAGTACCGTTTTTGGAGAAGCCGATCTCACCCGAGGTACTCGCCCGGAAAATGCGGCAGGTCCTGGGCGAACCGGCAGCGTGAGCAATCCCACTCCCCTGTGTTTGCGCGAGCGACATATATTTCCTCGCCCTGTAGGGCCGGGGTTGTGACACTCCGAGCGGGCGTGGCCATCGGAGTCAGCGTCCATCCCGAACTCAGGCCGTCGCTCTCCGCGGCGGCCCTCCTCAAGGAGTCGCAGCATGGCTAATCGTGAAGGGGGCAGACCTGGCGGTGGAGGTGGCGGCCAAGGTGGAGGAGGCGGAGGACAGAAGGGTGGTGGCGGTGGACAAGGTGGAGGAGGCGGCGGTGGGCAGAAGGGCGGCGGTGGCGGCGGTGGTGGTCGGCCCGGTGGACCCGGCGGCGGCGGTGGTGGCCAAGGCGGTGGTGGCCAAGGCGGTGGTGGCCAAGGCGGTGGCGGCCAGGGCGGTGGCGGCGGCGGTGGTCAGAAGGGCGGTGGTGGCGGCGGACGTCCCGGCGGCCCGGGCGGAGGTGGCGGTCAGGGTGGTGGCGGTCAGGGCGGCGGCGGCCAGCGGGGTGGCGGCGGTCAGGGCGGTGGCGGTCAGGGTGGTGGTGGTCAGGGCGGCGGCGGCGGCCAGCGAGGTGGTGGCGGTGGTGGACAGGGTGGTGGCGGTGGCTTTGGTGGAGGTGGCGGCGGGCGCGGCGGTGATCGCTGAGTAAGAAGTCGCAGATTCTGGGGTGAGGCGCCCCACTCTCACCGAGAGTGGGGCGCTCTTCATACCCGGGGGGGTCTACGGTATACTAGGGACTGGCTCATTATCCATCCTCGCTGATCAGCGCCCGAGCTGCTGGCGTCCGCTTCCCCCGGCGGGGCTGGCGCTGCGGGCGGGACAAAGGATCGTATGAGCAGCAAGCGTGGCCGTGAAGGGAGACTCAAGCCCCAACATGCCGGCCTCTATCCCGGACTCGAGCCAGGCGTGTGGTTGCCGGTGGAGACCCTTATCCGGCACGTGACCGAGCTTATTCACCAGGAACCCGCCAGGTCCCGGTTGATTACCGGTACCCGGTTGCTCCATCAGGAGCACTTCGAATACCGTGGAATCTCGGAGCGCCCCGAGGGATTACCCTCCAGCGCCAGCCGCCTCAGCGACGCCAGCGCGGAGCCAGGTGCATCCCCTCCGGTTTCGGACGCTTCCAGGCCACGGCAAGACGGAGGATCGCGCCAATGACCGAGTTCCACCGCAGTGGAGTGCAGGCCGGGCGCCGGGTCCGTGCCGATGTGCGTCAGGCACTGCTCAAGTCGAGTTCGGCCCATCTCTATCCCGGCATTCCGGCGGGTGAATGGCAGCCCGCCAGCGTCATGGTAAATCTGGTTCTCGCCCTGAGGCCGGGCAGCCGCACCGGTGCTCCGAGCCGGGACGACCGCGTGCTCGATGGAGAGCACTTCGAGTTCCGGGGACGCCCCTCAGCCGGAGCTCAGGACGACCAGCGTCGCTCGAGACTGGAGGAGCGGCGCGACCGCAGAGAGGCCGAGCTCAACCCGTGACCACCGTCACGTCTGCTGCCGGCTTTTGAAGCTACGTTCGCCAAGTGTGGGGTTGGGTGGAGGCACAGTGGTCCGGCGAACAACAGAGGTGACACGTATGAAAAGCACATGGCTTTGGGGGACCCTCACAGTGGCGTTGATCGCCGGTTGCGGTGGGGACCGCCGTAATACCGATACCGGCACGGCTGGAGGAACTGGAACCGAAACCGGTACCATGCAGAATGAGGCCGGCACCTCCGATACCGCGATTCCGAGCAGGGGAACCGGAGCAAACACGGGTACGATGAACTCCGACACCGCCCATGCCGATGCGGGAATGCATGGCGACATGCACCAGCAAGGCGCTGGAGCCTCCGATTCCGCAAAGGCAAATCAGACCAAGTCAGGCGTCACCAACACCGAGACCGGCAAATCCACGCTGGGTAAAGGAGTCACCAGAACCCGGCCCGACCAGGGTCAGCCAGTTACTTCGAAGGGTGACACGGTGAGCGCTGGCGCCGACACGACCGCAGCCAATCAATAAGAGAACGATTCGGCCGGGTGCGGCCATCGTGTCGCACCTGGCGCGGGATGGCGAGTTCGTCTACGTTCGAGCCTGCCAATCAGACTGCCGGAGTCCATGACTCTACCCGACGTTCGCAATGCTCCCAGTATTCTCATAGTCGACGACACCTCCACGGTCCGACGGATGGCGCACCGACTCCTGAGCGAATGGGGGTTTCGAGTGTTCGAGGCTGAGAGTGGCGAGGAGGCAATCGAGGTTCTGGCAACTGCGAAGGGTGGCATCCAACTCGTGCTCGTCGACGTGATCTTGCCCTTTGTCGACGGCGTGCAGGTCACGCGACGAATTCAGGAGCACTGGCCGGGACAGCGGACCCTCTACATGTCGGCCCATCCGGCGGAGGTGCTCGCGCGGCACGGGTTGGTTGAGCTGAGCGTGCCCTTCCTGGCAAAGCCCTTTACCCGGGACGAATTGCTGACGAAGGTGAGCGAGGCGCTCGCCCGGCCGGCTCCCGGCGCCCGGAGGCAGTCTCGCTAACCCCCGTTCCGCCTGACTTCGTGATTCACAAGCCGGCCAGAGAATGCCCTCTAGCCGAGCCTCACCGGCGGGACATCTGCGGCATCGTCAGGGTAAGACAGGAGAAGCAGGCAGAAGGTGACGGGCGCGCCGACCCGGTCAAGAAGTAATCTCGGGCCACTCCAGCTACGAACGCCGTCCCAGTGTGAAGTAGAAGGTTGCTCCCTGCCCCACCAGCCCTTCGGCCCAGACCCGGCCGCCGTGGCGGTGGATGATGCGCTGAACGGTTGCCAATCCAATGCCGCTCCCTGGAAAATCGTGTTGGGCATGCAGCCGCTGGAACGGGCCGAACAAGCGCCCGGCATACGTCATGTCAAAGCCGGCGCCATTGTCGCGAAAGAAGTAGGTCGGCTCTCCCGACACCTGGGTTGCACCGAACTCGATCCGCGCTTCCGGCTGCCTCGCCGTGAACTTCCAGGCGTTCTCCAGCAAATTTTCGAGGGCGATCTTCAGGAGTTGTCCGTCTCCGGTGACCACCAGGCCGGGCCGGATCTTCAGCTCCACCCGCCGCTCCGGCTCCGCCTCCTGCAACCGGCCGGCTATCGTGCCCGCCAGCTCGCTCAGATCCACCTCCTGATCCCGCAGCTCGGCCCGGGTGACCCGAGAGAGGTACAGCACGTCATCGATCAGCTGAGACATCTGCTGACTGGCCTCCCGCACCCGGACCAGAAACTTGCGTCCCGAGTCGTCGAGCCGGTCGGCCTGGCTCTCCAGGATAGCGCGGCTGAAGCTGTCGATCCGACGGAGGGGTGCCCGGAGGTCGTGCGACACAGCGTAGCTGAAACTCTCGAGCTCCCGGTTCTTGTGCTCGAGCTCCCGGACGAGCTCGGCCCGGGTTTCCGCCAGCTCCAGGGCCGCCTGCTCACTCTGCGCCAACAGCGCGGCCTGACGCCGGAGAAGCTCATTCTTCTTCGCCAGCTCCACGAAAACCGCAACTTTCGAACGTACGAACTCCGGCACCACCGGTTTGAGCAGGTAGTCGACCGCGCCGACTGCATAGCCGCGCACAGCCTGCGTCTGGCTGGCGTCGGCCGCGGTGAGAAACAGAATGGGAGTGTGCCGCGACTTGTCCCGCTGGCGGATCAGGGTCGCGGTCTCGAACCCGTCCATCTCCGGCATCTTCACGTCCAGCAGGATGACGGCGAATTCGTGGGTAAGGAGCCACTTCAGAGCTTCGCGGCCGGATCCGGCCAGGATCAGGTTCTGCCCCAAGCCCTGGAGCATGGCCTCCAGCGCGACCAGGTTCGCCGGCTGATCGTCGACGAGGAGGATGTTGACCCGGTCGTCGGAGGGGCGGAGGGGCGGAGAGTC
>Ga0307410_10000372_pt1 | contig 17522 bp, 12 predicted proteins | sample 322Ometagenome_3_FD_203707 | JGI IMG/M metagenome (GOLD analysis project Ga0307410, IMG submission 203707) | Maize rhizosphere microbial communities from greenhouse at UC Davis, California, United States - 322HYB-O-3 | ecosystem: Host-associated > Plants > Roots > Rhizosphere > Soil | place... | reverse complement strand
GTAGGGGCCCTTCACCTCGATGCTCCGAGCGAGGCGACCGGTCGTGTACGGCCCACTGACCAGGTGAGTGCGTGCCTGGAAGCGGATCTCATGGAGCACCCGGCGGGTGAACTGGAAGGCCATCTGGCTGGTCTCCCGGCGAGCCCGGGTGCGGTGGATGATGATGCGGGCCATCAGTTCGGGCAACAGTCAACGTTGGGGATCTGGACCGCCATTCGGAAGTACCGCTCCGTGCAGCCCCCTGATGTGGACCCGGGCACCTGGCGCTCCAAGACGAGGGACATCCCTAGAAACTGGGGTGTACTTCGTACATAGTCACGGAAGCAGCACCAGGTCTCATTCAGGGACAACATGTCATGCAGGCCCTGGGTGAAGGCGGCGGCCTGACTGGTGTCATCGCCCGGATCAGGGGCACATCGGACGATGCCCACTCGGTAGTTGATCGCCCATCCCGGAGGTACACACGGGTTGTCGCCCTGCCGCACGATGTCGTTGTCTGGGAAGCTGTCTGACGAGGGGTACGTGTCACCCAGCATGACGTAGGCCAGGCCCTCGCAACACAGGTCGATACCGTCCAAGTTGATGTCATGGACCGGCTCCGTGCCCACTCGGTAAGCACAGTGGCCAGGTGCCCCGGGATGCCCCGACACGGCGTTGCAGAGGCACTGGAGCAGCGCCGCTGAGAGGCTGGTGACCTGATCGAAGCTGGTCACGGGTAGGTGGTCACTCTCGTGACCGGTGGCCAGTCTGGAGATGCAACTTTCATCTTGGAAGTCAGGCCATACGGGTTAAAGGAGCGAATCACCTGATCAACGGTCAAAATGCCTGTAAGCCCGTTCTTCAGCATCACGTCCACGTCCACTAAGGACACGCTCACGCCCTGCCGAGATATCGAAGTCATCCGGGCAGGGAGTTGGCAGTCAGCCCCGAGGCACGACTTCGCGTACTCACAGGCCAGCCGCCCGGCCGCGCTGAGGACGACGCTGGGGACCTCCTGGCCGATGAAATAGGTGACCTGGAACATGCCTGTTCCGGAGTCCACGTTGTAGTCCTGGCACGTCGGCCAGCAGTCACCGTCAGTGCGGACCAGCCACTGTCCGTTGTCAACGCGCCAGGCGTCCACGTCAACGATCTCACCGTCCAGGCTGATGCCTGTGGCGGGGATGGAGTGGACTGGGCCTTGGAGGTAGACCTGGCAATCCGGCTCACAGGTGCAGCAGCCGTAGCTGGCCCCTACGCAGTTGGCACAGTTCCGCCACACTCCGTTGAAGATGTAGGGGATCCAGGTACCTTCGGCCCAGTAGTAGCCAGCCGGGGTACCGATGAAGTCCCGGGTGCGGCCACAGGGGCGCACAGTCCGTTCACAGAGGCCGAAGCGGCGGCCGGTGGCCGCCCACATGACCATGGCGCCGTACTCAGCCGCAGCGGTCTGGAGTGCGTCCGAGTAGGTGTCCCAGTCGGTGCAACAGCTGGTGTCCACGTCCCAATTGCAGGGCGTGGAGGGCAGCGGTTCGTCGTAGACAAGCACGCTGCCCTCCTCGGTGACGCGAGCGGCCTTGTCAGCCAGATCCTAGCTGGGGGTCAGGCTGGACAGGGTGGTGCAGCCACAGGCTGCGTCGGGCGGTTCCAGTCGGGTGATGAACATCCGGTGATGCTGGTTGGCCCCGATCGGCGTGAGTAGCGCGATCGGATCGTCCAACGTGGCTGCTGCATCGGACAGGTCCACGAAGTACGGACCGGTGCCCCAGCCGGAGCCGGCGCTGGTCCGGGCGTTCAGCACGAAGTTGGCCGCACCGTTCTCGAAGGTCAGGTCGCCGATCGTCCCCTCCACCACGAAGGGGAAGATCACGTACCCATACTCAGCCCCACCACTACACGCGGTGGAGAGCCCAGCTAGACGTGTCCAGCCCTCCAGGGCGAAGAACGAGTTGGCCGCTGAGCCCTCCTCAGTGGAGTAGCCGGTGGCCCGTGGGGTCTCCGAGTCGTCGTACACGAGCGGCTCCGCGCTCATGATGTTGACCAACTCGGGGTCCACGTCGCAGAACGTGACCACCAGGTTGATCCATTTCAGGATCGGCGGGTTGGTCTCCTTCACGCAGAAGGTACCGTCGCCGTTCTTGACGAAGAACTCCTCGCGGTCCTCGTACTCCTTCGTCATCTCGATGGAGATGATGCCGTCAGAGACTGCCGTGGAGCACCCGGTAACCGGCGTTCCGCAACTGTCGAGCTGCGTGACTCGGACCCGTGGAATCTTCCAGGGCGTGTAGCACACCGAGGTCATGGCTACTTACCCTTCTTCTTCTCGCCCGTAGCCTGGTACTTCTCGTAGCGCTCCCATAGGTAGTCGGGAACGATCAGAGCCAGGCGGGGACCTTGGCTGTCGGTCTGCACTTCCTTGCGGTTGTCCGCCAGGTCCAACAGGATCCGAGCAGTAGCCGCATCGAACTCCACACGCTTACTCATGCTGGGACTCCTGCTGTCGTGCAGTTACGGGTGACCTCGATGGCCCAGATCCCACACTCGATCGCTACGGCAAAGACCTTCTCCGCAGTGGCGTAGATCTGGTTCGTAGTCCGGTCCATCGTTTCGCCGAGGGGCGGGATGAGGATCTGGGCGTCCTCCCAGATCAACACCCGACCGGTGGCATACATGTACTCGGTATCCGTAGTGACTGCCTGACCGGTAGGCCCGGTTCCGGCATACCCCTGACCAAAGACATAGGGGGTACCGAGACAGGTCTGTAGTCGGCGACCGTTGTTGGCGTACTGAATCAGGTGGGCAGTCTCCAGGTGGGCAGCCATGCCGGGACGGGCGTGGATCATGCCACCCACGACACCGTTGTCGGCGAGTGTCTGCTCCAGCACCTCTACGGCCTCTGTCGCACAACTGGCTGCCGTGAGAGTGGTGGCCGACTGGAACAGGCCGGCAATGCCGCCGCCGGCTCCAATCGCTTGCCCCTGCCAGATTCGCTTCTCCACCGCCCGCTGCTCCCGCAACTGCATGCGGGTGACGAGGCGTTGCCGCACCTCATCGAAGCTGTAGCCGATGGAACCGCAGGTGTATGAGGTGAGGACGCCAAACGGCGCCCCGGAAACGGGGGATTCAATGGCCGAGAACGTCTTCGAGCCGGTGACCGGTGGGCACTGGATGTCCCACAGGTACACGTCGTCCTGGCATGTATCGGGCACGTAGATGACCCCGGAGCCCACCGAATTGGGTTCCGGGAATGCCATTGGCCCCAGCGCCACATCAAAGATGCCGTAGGGGCGCGGAGGTGGAGGCGGCGGATTGATCAGGTACGGAGCGTTTGTAAGTGGCACCAGGCCCTCCCTTCTAGCTCTGGCCTGAAGGGGACCGGAAACCCGGCCCCCTGGTCAGGGCGGCTAGCAGGAAACGACTCGCTGGAGACCAGTGGAGCCGCTCGGGCAGATGGCCACGGTGTAGACGCGGGAGAGGGGGCACATTCGCACCATCGCCCAACCGGTTTCCGTGAACAGGTGAGTCACCTGGTTGGTGGCCAGCTTCGTCGAGTCGTAGACCGAGTTCAGCGTGATCACGTCGGACACCGCACGGACCCAGGTGCCGGCCGGGTACACCAGGAACTGAAGGCTGGTCGGCAGTGCCGTGATGGCGGTGTCGGCACCTGGGGAGCCAGTGGTGGCACAGGTGGCGAAGGCGTCCTGCCAGTCGTAGACGTACTGGACACGGGCACCACGCCGGCTGAAGCCGGCGTTGATCTCCGAGTCAGCCACGTCAACGGACTGGGACCAGCCGCCGACTGCATTGCGCCGGATCCAGTCGGCCCGCATCTGAGCGAGGATCCAGAACGGCATGATGACTTCGAGGGTGGCCGACTGCTGGAGCCGCAGCCGGTACTTGATGTCGACCACAGCCGCTTCGACCGCACTCATCACCTGGGACACCACAGAGGCGTCGGTAGCCCAGGGGGCACCGGACAGGGTGACAGCGGTGGAGTCGGCGACGACGGCGGCGATCTGCTCCCGGTTGATCTGGTGGGCAGAGGCGGCCAGTGCGCCACGGGTGAAGGTGGCGGTGTACTCCGGGTAGCCCCGGATGGAGAGGATGTTGCCGGTCAGACAGAGACCGGTGACGCCCAGCCGGGTGTCGATGAAGTCCGGGCAGTCGATCTCCAGGCACGTCTTGGTCGTCCCAGAGGCAACCTCAGCTTCAGTCAGGTCGAAGAAGCCAGTCGGGGAGTCGCAGTTGCCACCACCGAAGATGTCGTCGAACTGGATACCAGTGTTGTGCCGAATGCCGCCACGCCGGGCCTGGACCTCGGGGAAGTCAGCGAGACCGTCCGTCGTGATCTGAAGGCAGATGCTGTAGTCCGTCTCGGACGGGGCGCACCAGCCGGCAGCCGCCACCAGGGCGTCCCGGGTGGGCTCGGTGGCCTGGATCTCCTTCATGCGCTGCTCCACGGAGCGGAGCAGCGAGCCGCCGGGGAGGCGCTTCTCGTCCGCGACGGCGAGGAGCTTGGCGTAGTCGGAGCCGTCACCATCCACGCTGAACTCGTCCGGGTAGTCCCGGACCAGCTGGGCGACCGGGTAGGTTACCGGGCCGGTGCCACGGCGTCCGCTGGCCAGAGCGGAGCCGTGGGCCGCAGAGCGGGCCTCGAACGCCTTCGCCACGTCGAGCATGCTGGCCAACTCCTGGCCAGCCTCATAGTTGGGGACACCGGCTGCGGCGACCAGCGTGGAGTAGCGGGGCCGGGCGGTGATGACATCGGGGACGGCGTCGTTCTTGTCCTTGTTGTCCAGAATGTCACTGACGCTGACCTTGATCACCTCGGCATTACCGCCACTGCCAGATGCAGTCACGGCAGCCGGCTCCGGCGTGGGGGTGGCAGCCTCCGGCTCCGGGTCCACTTCGGCCGTGATCGCGGCGAACCGGTCCAGCGTCTTGGAGCGCTTGTCGAGCAGCTCAGGAACCGTGACCCGCACGAACTCTTGCAGCGCCTCGGCGCGGTCCAGGTCGTCGTCGGCCGCATCCTCCGGGTTACCTTCACGGATGGAGGCGATGAGGGTGTTCAGCTCAGTGGTGGCCTGCTTCTTCAGGTCGGCCAGACCCTGGATGCTGAACTGCTCCAGGGTCTCGATCTCGGGAATCTGGAAAGGCATGGCGTGGAGCCCCTTCGGGAGTCATTAGTCCTCCCGGTGCGGCCCTCAGCTACAGCCACCGGTTCACGGTTCCAGGCCCGGCCCTCAGCTCAGTCGCCTGATATAGGTCTTCTACCAGTGGATCATAGGCGAGAGAAGGTACCACCGCCAGCACGCGTTACCGCGACCCGAGCTTCGTGCTCACTGCCCACGGTGAGCACCTGACCATCCGGTAGCCGGACTTCGAAGGTCTCGGTCCGAGCTGGCTGAGGCTGGTTGCCCCGGCATCCGCACATGTTCTCCTCCTACTGCGGCTTCCGTCGCATGAGCTGGTCACGACGGTTTGGATCGTTCCAGATGTCGTCGAGATCCTTGATGGCCCGGTCTATGATCCGGTCGATCTCCATCTTGCCTTCCATGCTCTCGTGCCGCTCGTTGTACAGACGGCGTTGAAGATCGTCACGAAGACCGGGACCACCAACTTTGCCTGCGTGGAAGTCTTCGATGAACTTGACGGCCCGGTCAAGCTCCGAATCATCGCCGCCTCGGCGGTCGGCCCTGCTTCCACCCCTGGCCAACGGGTTATTGGCCAGGTCCACCAACATTCGACGCAAGGGCTCCGGTGTTTCACTCGGAACACGTGGCACCTCACGTGGGGGCGAATCGAGATCCTTGATAGTCCGTTCCAGGTTCTTGGCGACCGAGTCGGGTAGACGATCCTGGAGCTGGCGCAGGCGCCGCAACAGCCCATCCATACTGATTCGGCCCATGACAGCATCTGTGGCCAGTTTCCCGATCACGTTCCCTAGCGGCTCATCGTCTATGTCCAGTTGAACACCATCACCGAGGCGACGAAGAAGCTGCCCGATCTCCCCGTCTTCATGGAAGTGAATCTCGCTGGGATGGTCGCCCCAACTGTTCGGGAGCAGGGGCTTGTCAGACTTTTGCCCGGACACCTTCTTGACGTCAGCGACTCGCTGCACCTTGGCGCGCATCGAGGTGCTGGCTGCCTTCTTGGCCTGATCGACAGCATCGGCCACCGCCTCATCCAAGCTCCGCATCGGTAGCCCACTCAGGTCTGGTCGCCCCGGTACTCCGGACTTCCACATCCGGTCCGTATCACCAGCAACGCGGTCAGTGCGCTCCTCATCTACCTCTACATCCGTCGCACTGACAACGCCCACGAGCTTCCCGTCACCGTCATAGATCCGGTAGGTCGGCTTGGGGGAATTGGCGTCCCGCAACCACATCGTGTGCCCCGAGGGCAGGGACTTGGACTCGACCTGCTTCGCACTGGGGCCCAAGCCAGTTGGGCGTGCCGCTGGCGTCTTGGCGGCTGGAGCAGCCGGAGTGTACCGGTCAGCAATCTGGCTGATGATGTCGGCCTTGCGACGCCCGCTGACACCATGTTGAGTGGCCAGGGTGCGCAGTTCGGGCATGAGGAGACCAGCCATGGCATCTTCAGCCTGACGACGAGACTTGGCACCTTGGAGCTTGGCCATGGTGTCGTCCAGCATCTTCTGCTTGATCTTGGAAAGCTCCTGCTCCACCTGTACCTGGCGTGGAGGTGGGGGGCCGGCCTTGGCTGCCGGAGCTGCCGCCTTCTTGCTGGGGCGCCGGGTGACCTTCAGGCGATCAGCCAAGGCTTGCATGCGATCAGCCTCGGCGTAGATGGCCTGGAGCTTCTGCTCACGCTCCTTCAGGAACTCCTTGTCTTCGCGGTCCCCAAAGGCGTTTCGGTTGCCGTGATAGCCGCCGTAACGAATGGCACCTGATCCTCGGTAGGTGCTGGCACGCTTCTCCATCCAGCGGCCAACAGCAGCCGGAGTGGAGTTCTTGGGCAGCTCCGCCACACCTTCGCCATTAAGGGCGCGTTGGGCGTCATCGAGTATCGACTTGGTCCAGTCCTGGTTCTCGTCCAGGTTCAGGCCCTCGCCAATGATTCGAACGTTCACCCCCTCCTTGCCGGTGTCAATTTTCGGTGGCGGAGGGGCCGCCTTCTTGACTGCCTTCTTTGCGGCCTTCTTTGCAGTTCGAGCGTCAAGCTCCTGTTTGGCGATGATCTTCACCATGTCCGTGAAGATTTCAGCCTTCGTGGTGCCCTGGGGCTCCGGCAAGCCCGCACGTACGGCGGCTTCCTTCAACTGCTCCGGTGTGGCGCCTTCCAGCGCCTCCTTGACTTCAGGGCTGGTCTCGACCTTGATGACCTCATCAGGGGTAACCTGCTCATCTTTGAAGTAGCCCCGAAGGAACTCAGAGGCTCGCTTCTGCGCCTTGATGGAGCCTTCCAGCTTGGCCGCTTGAACCCGCAACCGGGTGGCGTCACTCGGGTCCAGATCCCCCCGAAGCGTGGCGTCTATGTCAGCCAGTTCCTCCGTGTTGAAACTGATTTCCGACTCTAGGCGCCGGATGCCCTCCTGCGGAGTGATATTTCCACTGGAGATGTCGTCGATGATCTCGTCGGTGGCGCGCTTCGGTGCCCCGTCGCGCATCTTGATGTCGGCGTCACCCCACGCCTGTCGGAACTCCTTCTTGCGGGGAGTGTTGTCAATCGGGGCGACAGTGCGGGGGCCGGGGATGGCAGGATCCGGTTCATCATCCACGCCCTGCACCAGGGGGCGTGCCAGTTCCACCTCCTCGTCACCATTGAGCCGCGCTTTGTACCCCGGACGAACGATCTCGACTTCTTCCCCGACCCGAAAACTGCCAATGGACTGATGCTTGGCAGGGTCGAAAAGTACCTTGTTCCCGGAAACCCCCACCGGAGCCACGCCTACCGCATGTAGCCGCCGCGACATGAGGTTGCGGGCCTGCTCAACGTCACCCAGCTCAAGGGCTTCCTTGAGGGGCCGCATTTCATTACCGAGGCCCCGGGCGCCTGCGCTGTTCTCCAGCCTCCGAGCTAGGGCATTACTGCTGGCACCATCGTGGACTAGTCCCTCCAGCTCAGAGGCCAGATCGGAGTAGCGCCTGACATCGTCAATCTTGGCTTGCCGCTGCCGGGCCCGTTCCTCCAAGTCTGACCCTGACAATTCAGGTACGTCATCGGGAACTACGACAAGGGTCTGAGAAGGGGACAATCCGGATACACCACGGGCGCTTTGGCTGATGTCCTCAACCGCATTACCTTGCTCATCAGTGCCACTGATCCGGATGCGCCCATTGGTATCACGGTCCACTGAGATGATCGTGACAACGTTGCCACCAGTACGCTGGTTAGTGGGCCTGTTCTGCGGCGTGAGTCGGACTCGCATACCAGGTTGAAGGCGACTGGCCGTGATCTTCCCTGCCGCAGTGCCAGGTGCAGCGCCAGGAACAGCAGCCTTGGCCGCCTTCTTGGCAGGAGGTGCCTCGGGAGTCCGTGGCTTGGCTCCTTCAGTACGACGCCCCCGGGTCGACATCTCCTCCAGGATCGTGTCGATGAGCCCATCCCGGCGCATCTTGTTGAGACTGGTTGCCGGGGCGATGTCATTCTCTTTGGCGAAGGCGCGGAGGTCGGCGACGGTGGGCTTCTTGCCGTCGAACAGTTCCGCGATGCGCTGGTCCTTGCCGACCCTGGACCCAGGCTCAGCCGGACCAATGTCACGGTGGCGTCGGATTTCAGCCTTCAACTGATCCTTTGTCTTGCTGCTGAGTCCAGTGATCCCACCCAGCTTCCTGGCCTCGGCAACTAGCTCCGCCTTGGTCATCTTGTCCAGGTCATCCCCGGACTCGGGTGCTGTCTTCGCGGGGGTGGCCTTCTTGGCCGGTGCTGCTACCTTCTTGGCAGGAGCGTTACGGAACTTGTCCGTGTTGCCGACACTCTCAGACTCGATGAGTTTGTCTACGGCACGGTCGTACTTGTCAGCGATAGCCAGCTTCTCGTCAGCTAACTGCTGGCGTCGCTCTGGCGTGGCCCGGCCGTTGTCATGAGCTTTCCGCGCCTGATCACGCCAGTACTTCGCCGAATCACGTAGCTGCTTCCGGGCTGCGGCTGGTGTGATTTCACCGGACTCAAGGTTGCGCAGTACGTTCTTGTAGCCGGCATCACCCTCGCCCGTGATGGCCACATCGGGCCGCTTCAGCATCTCCGTGGCAGACATGCGCTTCGCCTGCACCAGGGTGACTCGACCCTCCGGTGCTGGTGCAGCCGCCTTCTTAGCCGGCGGAGCAGACATCACCTTGGCCGGTGTCACCGGAGTCTCACGTGCCGTTCGCGGCGCCCGTGGTGCAGCCTTCTTCACTGCCTTGGCCGGGGCAGGCGCTACCTCTGGTGCGGCGGCAGGCAGGTTGTACTGCTCCCGGATCAGGTCCCGGAGCTGTTCCTGGGCACGGATATCGTCAGCTAGTTCCTCGTCACCCTGGCCAGCCTGGAGCTGGCGCTGATTGACGGCGATGTCCCGTTCCAGCTCCCGCACCGAGTCCCGGGGGTCCTTCTTCCCGGAGGCGATGCCCTCGTAGGCGTCGTTGAACTCCTTGCGCCGAGACCCGGCTGAGGGGGCGGGGATGTTGGCCTCGCGGACAGCGTTGCGGATGTCTACGATCCGTGGGGTCGGTGGCGCCGCCTCGGGTGGCGTCGGGACGGACTCCTGTCCCACTGCGGGGGCAGGAGCGACGCCTGGGGCGGTGCCACCGATTGCTCGGGACACGACCGGTTCAGTGCGTGGCGGCGGGGTGCCAGGTGGGGCAGCCACCTGCTGCTGACCAGCCCCTTGGGGCATGGCCTGCTGGCGTGCTTGCTCCCGTTGTGCCGCCTCAGCGTCAACCTGGGCGTCGGACTGGATGCGCATCTGACCTTGCTGAGACTGGGTGACCTGAGCCACACCAGCCTCACGCTGCTCCACGCTGGGGCCAGCCCCCGGCGCCGGTCGCCCGATCGGCTCCGGGGTCTCACCCGGCGTCCGGTCGGTGGCTACGGCCATGACGTAGTAGCCGCCGGCCCCGTCCGGGGTGACCTTGGTGATGCGGTACTCCTGGTCGCGGTCCAGGACCACTTCTCGGTCCCCGGGGCCGTCGCCGGGGATGATGGCCTGGGTCCCCTTAGGGACCGCCACGGTCATCAGGATGCCGGTGTTCTGGCCTAGCGGAGTACCGATGTTGGTGGAGCCATAGCCCCGATCGGCGATCAACTTACCGGTGAAGTCTTCAATGCCCCCCTCGTCCAGGCCCATGGTTTCGGGAGTGAGACCGAACGCCTCGGGGGTGACTCGACGAGACACGATGATGTCGTCCGGCAGAGTGACCTTGTTACGGTCCATCATCTGCACGAACTTCTTCGTCGAGGCATCCATGTCGCCACGACGCAGGGCCTGGTTCGCTGCCGGGAAGTCGGCAGCGAACCGTGGCATGTCTAGTCCGCCTCCGCCACGAGGCTTCCGGTTGAACACATACTGCGCAGCCTGTTGATCACTACTGAACATACGGGGGCTGAACTTGGCCAGGATGTTGGTGATCGCGTCCACGACACCGGCGGCCATCTTCCACTTGCTACGGAAGCGGCCGTTCTTGTCGCGCGGGTGGAGAAGTTCCTCGCGGGTCCCCCACGAATCACCGAGTCCCACAGTTACCCCACAGGTGCAGTCATGGCAGGCTCAGGGGTCGGAGGGGCGGCTTGGCCATCCACCGGCTGCCCCTCCTCCTCTGGACCACCGGCCGGGTTCTCGACAACAGAGAACTGCGCATCCATCTGCCGCGACAGCATCACTGCCTCGTCGGTAGGGACACCTTCAGCAGGAGCTGCACCAGGAGCAGGGGCGGCGGCAGGCGGGGCAGCCACTCCACCCGCCGCCGCCGGCTCAGTGGCTGCGGCGATGAGGGCGAACCGGGCAGCCCGCTCCCGCTGCCGGTAGATCTCCTCGTCGTCGAGCAAATCGAGGAGCCGCGCCTTACGATCCTCGGCAGCTTCCTGGCGCTCGATCTCCTCCCGCACCATGGCGGCGACCAAGCTCATGTCCAGCAGGCCAGTGGGCGGCACCTCAGGCTCCACCTCAGGACCAGGCTCCAGGGTGCCGGCAGCGACCAGCGCCAGTCGCTCATCACCATCCATGGCGTACACCGGGAAGGCTGGGACGTTGACGGCCAGGGCGGCGGTCAGCTCCAGGTTGCCCTCCACCCGGCGCCAGTCGCCGGAGATGGGGCTGCGGCGGAGCTTGGCCACCTTGGCTGGGGTGGCCTCGGGAACAATGGCACCGGCCACCCAGACGCCGTACTCGTCCTCGCCAGCCCGGACGACGGCCACCTCGTCACCGGTGTTGTCGTAGTGCAGGGCGGCGGAGCTGTAGCCCAGGCCGATGTCGGCGTGACGAGTGTCCATGACGATCTTGCCGACCCGGACTGTGTCACCCTCAGCCGTCACCACGCTGCCCAGGTGGAACGGGGCGTATCCCTTCTGGGAGCGGGGCGGCAGGACGCACTCACGGCGGGCGGCAAAGTCACGGTGGCATTCGTCCCAGGCGGCGATGTGACCGAACACCTTCCCATCGGCGGTGACAGTCAGGGGCGTCTTGCTCGCTAGGCCGGGGTTCTGGAACCACTGAGCCGGGGGCTGAACCGGGTAGTCGGACATGGCGTATTCATCCCTCTGATCGATGGACATCTGAACCCCAGGCTGTGCCGACCGGTCCCAGGGTGCACGGATGGTGGCGTCGTTAAACTCTTGCGCCATGACGGGGTAGATCTCGCTGATCACGCGACGTAAAGCGCCCTTGTCCGGCTCAGGAACGTTTGGCAGGCCACCGTGAGCGCCGGACAAGAGCGCAGCAGCAGCGTAAATCGCATGATAGATCAACGTCAACTCCCCGTTGATCACATCCCCTACCGGAAGCCGGTACGAGGTCGTATCCGTCTCCGGCATCCGGGGGTCATGCCACATGAATGCACGGCGCAGCTTGCTGACATCCGGACCTTGAGGCGTCGCGGCCCAGGCGGCGATCCGCTTGACCGCGTCGTCATTGTCAAAGACCGAGTTGCGAGGGGCAAGCGGGAGCCCCCGCCAGCCGGACGGGTTGACCGCGAACGAGTCGTCCGCATCCAGATCCGTTGTGAGCCGATCCCCACAGCCGCAGTCACCGTCATCGGCATCTGCGGTGTAGTCGGGGTCGTCATCCGGCCAGTCACCGTCCTCCGTGTCGAAGGTATACAGGTGCATCCCCGAGAAGGCGGGGATGGGGACCAGCGTGACGCCTCCGATGGTGAACCGCATCATATGTTCGGCCCGAGTCTCGGGGTTCATGGTGGCCACCACTTCCCCGCCGGGGTCGACACTGCCGCCGGCCACCCCCATCTCCATGAGGTACTTGGCTTTGGCCGCTTCCGGGATGATCTCCTCGTCGAGGAAGTCGCCCCAGCCCCAGGCGAACTCCTGGCCCTTGTCGTCTGGACCGTAGGTGATACCGAGGATCCGACCCACCGTCATGGCACCCTCGTGGCCCTGGGCCGTCTTCTGGCGCCAGTCCAGGGGCAGGGGCAGCATCCGGTGACGCAGGGAGCCGGGTTCGAAGATCCGGATCCGGCGTGGCTCACCGGTGGGGGCGCTGAACGGAGCGATGGGCCCGGCCCAGGCGTACTTGCCCAGCTTCGGCTGCCGCTCCAACAGCTTGGTGGCAGCCACCAAAGCGTCGCGGCTGTACTCCCAGCCACCGGCCAAGAGGGAGCTGGCGGCGGTGAGGCTGTGCCCATGGCCCTTGCCAGGCGCCGCCCCCAGCCGCTTCTGGTGGAGAATATTGCAAAGCCCCTCGGGGTTCGTGGGGAAGTACTTGCGCAGGTTCCGGACACAGCGGTTGAAGTCGTGAGGCATCCCCCAACGGATCTTGGCTGCCCCCTTCCCGGCCAGCCAGTACTTCTGGAGCTGGAGGGGCATGCCACGGGCCGGGTTAGGGTCGACCATCAGCGTCCCCTCTCATTCAGAATCGTGAGGCTGCATCGGCAGTTGATCACACTCTCCGGGGGACCGGAAGGGTCGCCGGGGAACATCAACGGCCATCCATCAACGTAGAACGGGTACATCACATCGGTCACCTGGCCGTCTACCGCCTCGTGGGATCCCCGCACCCGTCCGTCGTCCCTGGTATCCCACCGCTTCTGTAGCACTCGACCAGAAAGTCGAGACTGCTCCACTCCAGCGGCGAGAGTGCCGGCGCCATAGGCCCGAGTCGTCTCAGTTTGAGCGATTGTGCGAGCCCGAGCAGGCCACCGCTCAGAGGCGGTGTAGCTGAGAACCCGGTCAACTCGTCGAGCCACCTCGTCAACATCAGCTCCCTGATTCACGGCATCAGTGATCTCGGCAAACACCAGGTTCGCTACCTCATCCGGAATCCGGACCAGGAAGTTCTCCGTCTGCGCCAACTGCGACATGACGAAAGCGTGTCGGGATACCGGGGCCACATCAGATGCCTGACTCCAGGCGTTCATGGAGATGCGACCCACCACCGTCATGATGGAGTCCAGCTCCGCGCGCCACGCCTCCTGGACCCGATACACCCTGCTTGGGTCAGGCTGCGTCCGGTACTGGCGCCATGGTGCCATCACCGCGTCCCTGGCCTTCTCCAGCCACCGTCGCAGGGCCTGCCCCACCACCCCGGCCAGGTTCCGCTCGTCACTGTCACGCGCCATCAAGTAGCCCCCGGCTTCGGAGGTACTCACCCAGAAGCTGGACCGTGTGGGGCTGCTCCCGGATCAACAGGGTGAAGCAGTAGTTGTGCAAAGCGTCCTTCAGCGCACCCGTGTCCATCTCCGGATCGACCGCTTCGGCCAGGACGGACAGGTGATCCCAGGCGCCATCGAGGAGCTGGGTGGCGTGTGGCGGGGACACCACCTTGATCCGGGTGTGCAGTTCGTACGCGGGCACGTCTGGCCAATGGTTCCGGTTGGCCCGGTTGAGGAGCCGGCGCCCAGCCCGCTCCAGGGCACGGAGGCAGGTGGCATTGGCGAGGACGAAGGTGTTAACTGATGCCGGCACAGAGGCGCTAGCCGTGACGCCTGAAGGTACGTCGGGGGGGCCACCGGGGGCGTTTTGAGCCTCTGTGGCCAGGGGCATGGGGCCACCAGCGGTCGGGGAAATACCAGTTGGTGGAGCTGGTGGCGGCGGTGGCCCCGCCCCTGGTGTTCCCGGTGCGGGGGTAATGACGGTGGCGGCGGGCAGGATGTCTTCGGTGTATCCGGCCACCTTCCGGACAGCAGGGTTCTGAAGCAAGGCGGGATCCCGGAGCATCAGCTCACGGGTGAACCGCATGAGATCCTCTTCCTCGCTGGGTGCGTCAGAGATCTTGTAGTCACCAGCCAGGAGGACGGTCTCGCGGCTGACCAGCCCCTTCTCGTACATCTCCCGGGTGTCTTTGAGCCGCTCCGGGCGCACAGTGAGGGGCGCGGTGTCGTACCAGAAGACGTACTTGTCTGGATTCTCCTTTATTGCCTTCAACGCCGGCTGTAGGTAAGCAGTGGTCAGTGCGTCACAGATGCGCACCATGAGGGGGACAATGTGTACATTGATCTGCCCCTCCACGATTTGCCAGGCTCCCCAGTGGTTGGCTTCTCCGGCCCCGGTGAGGATGGATGGTTCAATGTCCATGGCCAGGGCTAGGCGGCGAATCGCCTCAGCCCTGAGATCCAATGCCTGCCGGGACAGCTCCCCGCCGAACTGCACCAGGTTAATCTTGCCCAGGGCCTCCAGCGGCATCTCCATCACGATGGGGGCAATCCCTGCCGCTGATCCCTCACCTTGAAGCGAGGCCGACCCCACCTTCATCAGCAGGTCAGTCAGATTTTCCGACGCCGAGACAGACGGGTTGTCCTCGCTGAACGAGACTTCCTTCGGGATCGGCAGCAGGCCAGCGGAGAACAGTCGGGAGTCGATTTGAGCGAACACGTAGCGGGTCAGCCGTTCGATCTCCCATAGCATCGGCAGGGATGCCTTGGTGGGGGAGTCAGCCCACAGGTTCCGGCGTGGATGGGGGGTCCACACCCGGATGATCAAGTCCTTGCGGGGGTCGATGATCTCCTTGCTGCCGTCCGGATTCAGCTGGGCGATGTTGGAGCCCCACCGCTTCAACTCGGAGGTGGAGACGATGCTCCACTCATCAGAGTCCGGGTTACTGGCACTGCGCCCCACGATGAACGCTTCCCCGGCTACGCTGAGATTGATCCCCAGCATACGAAGGGCCTCTGCCTTGCTGGGGGGGCCGCCGAACAGGGTGTCGGCGAGGCCAGCCACCTTCTTCTTGGCAACCTCCTTCTGCACCCGGCCGTTGTCATCCACCTCGGCGACATAGATACGCACCCGGGAGCAGGCTGACCCGATCCAGTTGGCGATGAACCTCAGCTCACCCACGATGTCGTAGAGGCGCCACGCCTCCGTCTGCCAGGTATCATCGCCGAACTTGTACTGGCGCCAGGCCAGGCCATCCATCTTGATACGGGCCGCAGAGGCGATGAGGCTTCGTGGCGCCTCGTGCGGGAGCGTCGCTTCGACCTCTACGGGCTCCAGCTCCCGGCGCCTGCCCCATCGGGCCATTAGCTACCCCACTTGTTGAGAAGGCCAGTCACCATGGATGCGGCGGGGATTGACAGGGCAGCCACGGTCCACACCACTGGGAGCAGTACGGCTACTGGCATGACGAGGGCACTGATCCAGATGGACGTGCACCACGGGCAGTGAATGAAGTAGGCCATCTTCGAGTCTTCGCCGTACCGCCTGATGACCCAGCGGCGGATGCCAATCGTGATCTCGTCGTCGACAAGGAGTCTCGTCAGTCGGGCGACTGCGAGCATTCCTACGACTAGCGAGACGATCAACACGCACATAGCCTAAAGGTCAGGGGGACGCAAGGGGTAGATGCGAGCGGACGGGGTCGTTGCACCCCAGGGGTCCCTGTGCTAGTGTCGGTCTCGGTCCTGTGCGAGGGATCCAGCTGACCCACAGGGACCTGCATCGCGGGACCCTGTGGATCAGCCTCCCCGACATGCCATCTCGGCTCGATCCTGTTCGCCCCACAACGACTGCTCCGCCCGAGCCGCTCCCAGTCCGACGACCCGTATCGACATATCCGTTCGCCCCCGCTCGCACCCGTTTCGACTTCTCGGCCCCACGCCACCTGGCTCCGTACGACTTCTCTGCACGAGTACGACGATTCAAATCCTGCCATCTCGTCACCATCGACTGCTCAACTCAACCCGCCCCCTCCTCGCCCGACATACCGTGTCGCGTCCTCTCGATCACATCCGACTCACCGTCTCACTTCTTCCCCCCGCACGTCTGACTCGTCGCCTCGACTCCTGGCATCTCCGCTCCGATCGACAATCCAGCTCTACTCGTGTCCGACTGTGCCGTTCACCCCGTCCACGCTCCTGCCCCATTCAGCTCGACAACTCATCCCAGATCCTCTCCGTGCCACTCCACCCGACGGTCCCATTCAGTCCGTTTCCCATCCGACAGCCCATGCCCTCCCGCCCCTACTCAATACAAACGACTGAGATCGTACGCACTCTGATCCATATGCAACTCATAGCGGCTCGGGTCACCGAGCCGCATCTTTTTGCGCTCGCCAGCCATGAGGTGGATCGAGGCATGGACGAGTGCGTCCATGCGGTCGGGGCTTTCCCGGGTGGACAGGGGATCGTAGAGGACCATTTGGTTCTCCAGTTCCTCCCACACTCCCACCATGTGCAAGCGTCCCTGCTCTGAGCGCATCGCCACCGGCTCCGCCCGGGTTTTCTTGCCGTGCTTGGCGTGTACGGGCTTCATGGGTGGCGAGGTGCCACGAGGAAACATCCCCAGCTCTACACATTCCTGGTAAGCATCCTGAAGAACCTCTTGCAGGTAGCGCTTACCCAGGTTCTCCTCATACACCAGGATGTCGGCGGCAAACTCTGCTACCGCTCGCCACGCTGCCAATGCCGCCGCGCGTCCCGAATCGCTGACGGTTCTATCGGCTAGGACGTAGTGGTGGTTGTCCTTATCCCGGCCTACTACCACGATGCCCGTCTGTGCGTCTTCGCCGGTGAGGTTTGGGTCCATTCCCACTACCGTGGAGACCAGCACCTCTGGCAGTTCCTTGAGCCGGTTGTTCACCAGGTCCATACGCCGGAAGAGGCCGCCACCAGTCAGCTCCAGCAGCTTCCCGTACAGCTCTTGTTCACCGAGGGCGGTGCCGTGGTACCGGATCTTCAGCTCGGCGAGTGCGTGCCTGGACAAGTTGGCGGCGTTGTCGAACGTGGACCCTGTGATGACGTGGATGGTCCCATCGTCCCGCGCCAGCCACTCCATCAACAGCTTGATCGGCTTCGGGGTGGTGGTGACGAAGGCACGCGGATGATCATCGATCAGGTCCGCTCGGAGGGCGGGCAGGAGCCCTTCGTACCAGGTCTCGTAGGGCTTGACCCACTTGGCCATCTCGTCGCACAGAACACCGGCCGCGTTGTATCCACGCCCAG
>Ga0307410_10000370_pt1 | contig 17585 bp, 14 predicted proteins | sample 322Ometagenome_3_FD_203707 | JGI IMG/M metagenome (GOLD analysis project Ga0307410, IMG submission 203707) | Maize rhizosphere microbial communities from greenhouse at UC Davis, California, United States - 322HYB-O-3 | ecosystem: Host-associated > Plants > Roots > Rhizosphere > Soil | place... | reverse complement strand
GCGCGGGCGCGAGCCGGCTCTGGCGCCAGTGCGTGATCCGGAGCGTCCGCGCGCCCGGCGACACGGTGGCCGAGCAGCTGTTCGGCGTGATCGTGGAGCACGACGGGCGATTCAAGCTCGCCTCGTACGGAAACGAGCTGTAGGGGTGGGAAGGCGGGGTGCCGTTACCGGCCCGTTACGATCCGCCGCAGCCGCCGTTACACGGACGTCACAGAATCCGGGGTGATTGTAACGGCCCTCACCCCATCCCGATGACCTCGACAGCACGGCGTCTTCTCGCTCTCGCACTGCTCTACGCCGCCGCGCCGGCGGCCGCCGGCGCCCAGGAGCGCGCCGCCGGCGACTCCGCCGACCGCCCGGCGCCGCGCAAGGCCTGGTACGACCGGATCTCACTGCGCGGCTACACGCAGGTGCGGTACAACCGCCTGCTCGAGACCAACCCCGAGCTCACCTGCCCGCAGTGCGACCGCTCCATCGGGGAGAACGGCGGCTTCTTCATCCGCCGCGCCCGCCTGGTGTTCAGCGGCGACGTGAGCGACCGGGTCTCCATCTACATCCAGCCGGACTTCGCCAGCGACGCCGGGAGCGGGCTGCACTACGGGCAGATCCGCGACGCCTACTTCGACCTCTACTTCGACCGGGAGAAGCGCTTCCGGGCGCGCGTCGGTCAGAGCAAGGTGCCGTGGGGGTGGGAGAACCTGCAGTCGAGCTCGAACCGGCTGCCCCTCGACCGCAACGACGCGCTGAACAGCGGCATCCCCAACGAGCGCGACCTCGGCGTCTTCCTCTACTTCAACACGCCCGAGACGCGGAAGCGGTTCAAGATCCTCACCGACAGCGGGCTGAAGGGGAGCGGCGACTACGGGATGGTGGGCGTCGGGACGTACAACGGGCAGACGGCGAACCGCGCCGAGGCGAACAACGGCGGCCACACCGTCGCGCGCGTCTCCTACCCGTTCCGCTTCGTGAACGGGCAGTTCCTCGAGCTGGGCGTGCAGGGGTACACCGGCACCTTCGCGATGTCCTCGTCGCAGCGCACGGCGGGCGTGCAGGGGCCGTCGCGCTTCGACGACCGGCGCGCCGCGGCGAGCTTCATCCTCTACCCGCAGCCGCTGGGGCTGCAGGCGGAGTGGAACACCGGCACCGGGCCGGAGATCGACCCGGCGGCGCTGGTGATCGACGAGCGGCGGCTGGAGGGCGGGTACGTGCAGGCGATGGTGCGTACGCGCCCCGGCGGGCAGTCGCTCATCCCGTTCGCGCGAGCGCAGTACTACGACGGCGGGAAGAAGGTGGAGACCGACGCGCGCAGCTACCGCGTGCGCGAGTACGAGATCGGCGCCGAGTGGCTGCCAATCGCCGCGTTCGAGCTCACCGCGATGTACACCATCTCCGACCGCCGGTACGAGGACGGGGAGAACCCGGACAACCACCAGAAGGGGCAGCTCCTGCGGCTGCAGGCGCAGTTCAACTACTAGCCGCGGCTAGTATCCGCGGCACGCGAGGCCGCACGCACTGGCCGCTCGTGACGCGATCGTTACGCGCTCCGCACCGGGCGCAGACGCGGCCGGTGCATCGTTCCTGCGACACACACTCCACAGCGGAGCATCTCGTGAGACTCTGGACATTCGCGGCGCTCGCCTGCGTGGCGCTCGCCGGCTGCGGGGGCGGCGACGCGGGCTCGCGCGACACCGCGGGCGGCGCCACGCGCGCCTCCGGCTCGGTGGACCTGACCGGCGCGGGCGCCACCTTCCCGTATCCGCTCTACTCCAAGTGGTTCTCGGACTACGCCGCGAAGACCGGCGTACGCATCAACTACCAGTCGATCGGCTCCGGCGGCGGCATCCGGCAGCTCTCCGAGCGGACGGTGGACTTCGGCGCGTCCGACAGCCCGATGACCGACGCCGAGCTGGCGAAGGCGAAGGGCGGGCCGATCATGCACGTGCCCACGGTCCTCGGCGCGGTGGCCGTCACGTACAACCTCCCCGACGTGAGCGCGCCGCTCAAGCTCTCGGGCACGGTGCTCGCGGACATCTTCCGCGGCGCGATCACCAAGTGGAACGACGCGCGCATCGCGGCGCTCAACGCCGGCGTGACGCTCCCGGCGCGCGACATCCTCGTCGTGCACCGCTCGGACGGCAGCGGCACGACGTACATCTTCACCGACTACCTGGCCACCGTGAGCCCGGCGTGGGCGAAGGCGCCGGGGCGCGGCAAGGAGGTGCAGTGGCCGGTGGGGCTCGGCGGCAAGGGGAACGAGGGGGTGGCCGGGCAGGTGAAGCAGACGCCGGGGACGATCGGCTACGTGGAGCTCGCCTACGCGAAGCAGAACCGGCTGGCGGTGGCGGCGATGCAGAACGCGGCGGGCAACTTCGTCCTCCCGTCCGTGGAGAGCGCCACGGCGGCGGCCGCGGGCGTGGCGGAGAAGCTCGGGAAGGACACCGACTACCGCGTGACGATCGTGAACGCGCCGGGGGCGGAGGCGTATCCCATCTCCTCGTTCACCTGGCTCCTGGTGTACAAGACGCAGGCGGACTCGGTGAAGGGGCGGAAGATCGTCGACTTCATCCGCTGGGCGCTGGCCGAGGGGAGCGCGTCGGCCGCGGCGCTCGATTACGCCCCGCTGCCGGCGGCGATGGTGGCCGACCTGACGGCCCGGCTGTCGGACATCGGCCCGGGCGCGGCGCCGTGAGCCTGCCACGGCGCCGCGTGATGCGCGGACGCGACGGGTGACCGAGGCGACTCTCGGCGGCGAGGTGCCCGCCGCCCCCCGCTCCGGCGGGGCGGCGGGCGCGCGGATGGGCGGCGCGGCGTTCGGCGACCGCGCCTACCAGCTCGCCATCCTCGGCTTCGCGCTCTTCATCCCGCTGCTGCTCGTCGCCATCGCCGGGGCGGTCGTGTCGGCGGGGTGGCCGGCGCTGCGGGAGTTCGGCGGGTCGTTCCTCACGTCGAGCCGCTGGGACGCGGTGAACGGCGAGTTCGGCGCCGCGCCCGCGATCTTCGGCACGCTCGTCTCCTCCTTCCTGGCGCTGCTGATCGCCACGCCGCTCGCCGTGGGGGTGGCGATCTTCCTCTCCGAGTTCGCGCCCTCGTGGCTGCGCCAGCCGGTGGCCTTCCTGGTGGACCTGCTGGCCGCGGTGCCGAGCGTCGTGTACGGGCTGTGGGGGATCTTCGTGCTCGTGCCCGTGCTGCGCGAGCACGTCATGCCGTTCCTCGCGGACACGCTCAAGCTCGGGCGGACGCCGTTCTTCTCCGGGCCGGCGTACGGGCCGAGCATGCTGGCGGCGGGGCTCGTGCTCGCGATCATGGTGCTCCCCTACGTGAGCGCCGTCACGCGCGAGGTGCTGCTGGCGGTGCCGCGGTCGCAGCGCGAGGCGGCGCTGGCGCTCGGCGCCACGCGGTGGGAGATGATCTGGGACGCGGTGCTCCCCTACGCCCGCTCCGGGATCGTGGGCGGCATCATCCTCGGCCTCGGGCGCGCGCTGGGGGAGACGATGGCGGTGACGATGGTGATCGGGAACCGCCACGAGCTGAGCGCGTCGCTGTTCGCGCCGGGCTACACGCTCGCCTCGCTGATCGCCAACGAGTTCAGCGAGGCCACGGGCGACCTGCACCTGTCGGCGCTCATGGCGGCCGGCACGACGCTGTTCGTGCTGACGCTCATCGTCAACGCCATCGCGCGCTGGCTCGTCTGGCAGGTGGCGCGGGGGCCGCGCGGCCGATGAGCGCGCCCGCCTCGAGACGGGCGCGGCCGCGGCGCCCGCACCCCAGCGGGCACCAGCGGGCCTTCGCGGAGCGCACCGTGCGCACGATCGCGCGCCGCCGCGTCGTGAGCGCGCTGATGATGACGCTCACCTACGTGGCGGCGGCGATCGCGACGCTGCCGCTGCTGTTCATCCTCTTCCACCTCGTGCGGGAGGGGGCGGCGGCGCTGGGGCCGGACTTCTTCACCAGCACGCCGCGGCCGGTGGGCGAGGCGGGCGGCGGGATGGCGAACGCGATCGTCGGCACGCTCGTGGTGGTGGGGATCGCGTCGGCGGTGGGGCTCCCCGTGGGCGTGGGCGCGGGGCTCTACCTCGCCGAGAACCGCGGGACGCGGCTGGCGTGGACCGTCCGGTTCCTCTCCGACGTGCTGAACGGCCTCCCGTCGATCGTCCTCGGCATCTTCGCCTGGGACCTGCTCGTGCGCCCCTTCGGCCAATTCTCGGCGATCGCCGGCGGCATGGCCCTCGGGGCGATCATGATCCCGCTCGTCACGCGGGCGACCGAGGAGATGATCTCGCTCGTACCCGGCTCGCTGCGGGAGGCGGCGCTCGCGCTCGGCTACCCGCGCTGGCGCACGTCGCTCACGATCGTGCTGCGCACCGCGCTCCCGGGGATCGTGACCGGCGCGCTCGTCGCGGTGGCGCGCGTCGCCGGCGAGACCGCTCCGCTGCTGTTCACCGCCTTCGGCAACCAGTTCTGGTCCACGTCCGTCACGCAGCCGATCGCCGCCCTCCCGCTCCAGATCTTCACCTATGCGATCAGCCCCTACGACGAGTGGCACGCCCAGGCCTGGGCCGGCGCGCTCGTCCTCATCGCCATCGTCCTCGTCATCAGCGTCGTCTCGCGCTTCGTCACCCGCGCCAGGTTCGGCACCGGCAGTGACTGAGGTGGCGACGCGCGACGCGGCGAGCACCGCGAGCCGGCCGGCCGAGCACGCGGCGCGGCTGTTCACCGAGTCGCTCGACGCCTTCTTCGGCGAGGCGCACGTCGTGCGCGACGTCAACCTGCGCTTCGACGACCGGCAGGTGACGGCGATCATCGGGCCGTCGGGGTGCGGCAAGTCCACGCTCCTCCGCTGCCTCAACCGGATGCACGAGACGGTGCCGACGGCGCGCGTGCGCGGCCGGGTGCTGCTCGCCGGCGCCGACGGCACGCCGCAGGACGTCTACACGCGGGGCGTGGACGCGATCGCGGTGCGCCGGCGCGTGGGGATGGTGTTCCAGCGCCCCACGCCCTTCCCCACCCTCTCGGTGCGCGACAACGTGGCGGCCGGGCTGCGCGTGGCGCCGGGCGGCATGCCGCCCCGGCGCGAGGTGGACCGCATCGTGGAGGACGCGCTCCGGCGCGCGGCGCTCTGGGACGAGGTGAAGGACCGCCTGCGCGAGAGCGCCACGGGGCTGTCCGGCGGCCAGCAGCAGCGCCTGTGCATCGCGCGGGCGATCGCCACGCGGCCGCCCGTCCTCCTGCTCGACGAGCCCACCGCGTCGCTCGACCCGATCAGCACGCAGAAGGTGGAGGAGCTCGTCTACGAGCTGCGGCGGGAGCTGACGGTGGTGATCGTGACGCACAACATGCAGCAGGCCGCGCGCGTCTCCGACCGCACGGCCTTCATGCTCGCCGGCGAGCTGGTGGAGGTCGCCCCCACGAGCACGCTCTTCACGAGCCCGGGCGACGCGCGCACCGAGGCCTACATCACCGGGCGGTTCGGATGAGCGCGCGCGTGGTGCTGCCGGAGCTGGCCACCACGGCGGAGTCCGGGGTGCACCCGGGCGCCATATCGGCGCGCCGCTTCTCCTTCTGGTACGGCGCGAAGCAGGCGCTCTACGAGGTGGACCTGGACATCGAGCCGCGCTCGGTGACGGCGCTCATCGGGCCGTCGGGGTGCGGGAAGTCCACCTTCCTGCGCTCGATCAACCGGATGAACGAGCTGCTGCCGGGCACGCGGCACGGCGGCGAGATGCTGCTGGACGGCGTGGACCTCTACCGCCCCGGCACCGACGTCACCGCGCTCCGGCAGCGGGTGGGGATGGTGTTCCAGCGGTGGAACCCGTTCCCGAAGTCGGTCTACGACAACGTGGCCTACGGGCCGCGGATCAACGGCCGCCTGACGCGCGGCGAGATGGACGTGGTCGTGGAGGAGTCGCTGCGGCGCGCGGCGCTGTGGGACGAGGTGAAGGACCGGCTGCGGGAGAGCGCGCTCGGGCTGTCGGGCGGGCAGCAGCAGCGGCTGTGCATCGCCCGCGCGCTGGCGAACGAGCCCGAGGTGCTCCTGCTCGACGAGCCGGCGAGCGCGCTCGACCCGATCGCGACGCAGAAGATCGAGGAGCTCCTGTACGAGCTGAAGCGGGAGTTGACCGTCGTGATCGTGACGCACAACATGCAGCAGGCGGCGCGCGTGTCCGACCGGACGGCGTTCTTCTACCTCGGCCGGCTGGTGGAGGTGGACGCGACCGACCGCCTGTTCACGAGCCCGCGGCAGGAGCGCACCGAGGCTTACATCACAGGGAGGTTCGGATGACACCCGCCGAGGCGGCCACCGGGTTCCGCCACTTTCACGAGGAGCTGGCCACGCTCAAGCAGCGGCTGCTCGACATGTCCGGCCGCGCCGAGGAGCTGGTGGAGCTCGCCGTAGAGGCGCTGCTGACGAGCGACGGCGCGAAGGCGGAGCAGGTCATCGCCGCGGACCGGGAGATCGACCTGCTCGAGCTCGAGGTGGAGGAGCGCGCGGTGAAGCTGCTCGCCCTCCAGCAGCCGATGGCGCGCGACCTCCGCTTCATCATCGGCGCGATCAAGATCTCCAGCGACCTGGAGCGGGTGGGCGACCACGCGGTGAACATCGCCCAGAGCGCCCAGCGGCTCGTGGCCGGGCGGACGGCGATCACGCCGGCGCCCGAGCTGCTGGACATGGCGCGGCGCGCGCGCAAGATGCTGGGCGACGCGCTCGACGCCTTCATCCGCGCCGACGGCACGCTGGGGCGCGACGTGTGCCGGGCCGACGACCAGGTGGACGCGCTGCACGACTCGGTGTTCCGCGTCCTCCTCACGCACATGATGGCCGACGCGCGCACGATCACCCCGTCGCTCGAGCTCTTCCTCGTCAGCCGCAACCTGGAGCGGGTGGCCGACCTCGCCACGAACATCGGGGAGGACGCGGTCTACCTCGCCGAGGGGAAGCAGATCAAGCACCACGCCGAGGAGCTGGGGCGGCGGCTCCAGCCGACGGGGCGCTAGGGGTGGAGGGCGTCGCGCCGGCGCCGGCGCAGGGGAACGGCGAGGCGGGCGGCGCGATCCGCATCGCCGCCATCGACATCGGCTCCAACTCCATCCGCCAGATCGTCGCCGACGTCGGCAGCCGCGGCGCCATTCGCGTGGTGGACGAGATGAAGGCGGCGCCGCGCCTGGGCGCGGGCGTGCAGGAGACCGGCGAGCTCGCCGAGAGCGGGATGCGCGCCGCGCTCGAGGCGCTGCAGCGGATGGCGACGCTGGCGCGGCAGCTCGGCTGCGCGCGCGTCGAGGCGGTGGCGACCAGCGCCGTGCGCGACGCCCGCAACGGCGAGGCGTTCCTGCGGCGGGTGCGCGAGGAGGCCGGGCTGAGCGTCCGCCTGCTCGACGGCGAGGAGGAGGCCCGCCTCAGCTTCCGGAGCGCGCTCGCACACTTCGAGATGGGCGCCGGGCGCGCCGTGGTCATGGACATCGGCGGCGGGTCGCTGGAGCTGGCGCTGAGCGCCGACGGGCTGCTCGAGCACCTCATCTCACTCCCCTTCGGCGCCATCCGCGTCACCGAGGAGTACCTGCGCGGCGGGCCGCGGCCGCGGAGCGTGGTGGAGCTGCGGCGGGCGGTGCGCGCGGCGGTGAAGGCGAGCTTCGCGGTGCGCGACTGGCGCGGGGCGCTCGTCATCGGCTCCGGCGGCACCTTCACCAACCTCGCGACCGTCCTCGCCGCCCGGCAGGGGGCCGCGCGCGCGCGCACCGTGCACGGCACGCGGGTGTCGCGCGTGGAGCTGGAGCACGTCCTCGACCAGCTCGTGGAGATGTCGCCGGCGGAGCGGCTGGCCGTGCCGGGGCTCAGCCCCGCGCGGGCGGACATCATCGTCGGCGGCCTCGCGGTGGCCGCCGAGGTGCTGGCGCGGCTCGAGGCGCGCCACCTGCACGTGAGCGCGTACGGGATCCGCGAGGGGCTGCTGCTCGAGACGGCGGACGTGGCCCCGGTGGTGGCCGACCCGGGGGAGGCGCGGGCGCGCAGCGTGCGCACCTTCGCCGAGCGGTGCCACTACGAGGAGCCGCACGCCCGCCACGTGCAGCGCCTGGCGCTGCAGCTCTTCGACGCGCTGGCGAAGCGCCTCGGCGCGGAGGCCGGCGACCGGGAGATCCTCGCCGACGCGGCGCTGCTCCACGACGTGGGCTACCACATCAACTACGACGGGCACCACAAGCACTCCTACCACCTGATCCTCCACGCCGACCTCCTGGGGATGTCGCCGGAGGAGCAGGTGGCGGTGGCGAACGTCGCCCGCTACCACCGCGGCGCGGAGCCCAAGAAGAAGCACGAGAACTTCGGCCCGCTGGACCAGGCGCAGCGCGACCGCATCGAGCGGCTCGCCGCCGTGCTGCGCGTGGCGGACGGCTTCGACCGCGGCCACATCGGCGCCGTGGAGCGCGTGGACGTGCGGTGGGCGAAGGGGGTGCTGCGGCTCATGCCGGTGCCCGCCGCCGGCGCCACCTCGCTGCGGCTGGAGCTGTGGGGGGCGAGCCGGAAGGGCGACCTGCTCGCGAGGGTGGTCGGGCGGCCGGTCGAGATCGTGGGGCCCGACGGCGCAGTGGTGGAGCCGGAGGAGGAGGGGCAGCCGGCCGAGCGCGGCGGCCGCTAGTCGGCCGCCCCCGCCCGCTCGCTCTCCCCCGCCGGCGCCGCGCGCGGCGTCTCGTCGGGCAGCGCCCAGGGGACCATCCCCCACGAGTCGCGCAGCAGCACCTTGTGCGTCGCGCGCTCCGGCTCGCGCCCCGGGTGGCGCTGCCGGTAGCTGCCGTCGGGGAGGAGGTCCCACGCCTGCCGGTTGTCGCTCAGGCACAGCTCGAGGAGGGACCGCAGGCGCGGGTGGAGCGACGGGTCCTCCACGGGCACCACCGTCTCCACGCGGCGGTCGAAGTTGCGCGGCATCCAGTCGGCCGAGCCGAAGTAGTACTCGTCGGCGCCGCCGTTCAGGAAGTAGAAGATGCGCGAGTGCTCGAGGAAGCGCCCGACGATGCTGACGACGCGAATGCGCTCACTCGCGCCGGGGACGCCCGGGCGCAGGCAGCAGATGCCGCGGACGATCAGGTCGATCTCGACCCCGGCCTGGGACGCGCGGTAGAGCGCCTGGATCGTCTCCGCGTCCACGAGCGCGTTCATCTTGGCGATGATGCGCGCCGGGCGGCCGGCGGCGGCGAACGCCGCCTCGCGCTCGATGAGCGCGAGGAAGCGCTGGCGCATGTTCGCCGGGGCGACGAGCAGCTTGCGGTAGAGGCGCTGCCGAGAGAAGCCGGTGAGCGCGTTGAACAGATCGCTCATGTCCGCGCCGATCGACGGGCTGCACGTGAACAGGCCGACGTCCGTGTAGAGCCGCGCCGTCTTGGAGTTGTAGTTGCCGGTGCCCACGTGGACGTACCGCCGGATGCCGTCCGCCTCGCGGCGCACGACGAGCGTCGTCTTGGTGTGCGTCTTGAGCCCCGGCAGCCCGTACACCACGTGGATGCCGTACCCCTCGAGCGTGCGCGCCCACGTGATGTTGTTCACCTCGTCGAAGCGCGCCTGGAGCTCGATGAGCACCACCACCTGCTTGCCGCGCTGCGCCGCCTCGATGAGCGCGCGGACGAGCGCCGTCTCCCCCGACGTGCGGTAGAGGGTGAGCTTGATGGCGAGGACGTTGTCGTCGCGCGCGGCGGCCTCGACGAACTGCTCGACGGTGGCGGCGAAGGAGTCGAACGGGTGGTGCACCAGCAGGTCGCCGGCGCGGACGACGTCGAAGATCGACCCGGCGCCCTCGCGCAGCTCCGGCGGCCGCACCGGCGTGAACGGCGGGTCGCGCAGCTCCGGGACGTCGAGCAGCGCGATGGCGAGGAGGTCGCCGAGCTCCAGCAGCGGCCCCGTCTCGTGCTCCTCCGGCTCGCCGACGTTGAGGGTGCCGGGCTCGTCGTCCTCGCGCAGCTCGTCCAGGAGGAGCGCGCGCAGCGCGGCCGGCATCCCCTCCTGCACCTCGAGCCGCACCACCTCGCCGAAGCGCCGCTGGAACACCTGCTCCTCGATCGTCTCCAGCAGGTCCTCCGCCTCGTCCACGCGCGCGAGCTCCAGGTCGGAGTAGCGGGTGATCCGGAAGGCGTGCCACCCCGTGACCTCCATCCCCGGGAAGAGGGCGCCCAGGTTGGCGCCGATCACCTGCTCCAGCGGCACGAAGTGGTTCGCCCGCCCGGTGGGCACCCAGCGGGGAAGGCTCTTCGGCACCTTCACGCGCGCGAAGTGCTCGCTCCCGGTCGCCGGGTCGCGCACCTGCACGGCGAGCGAGAGCGAGAGGTTCGAGATGTACGGGAAGGGGTGGCCCGGGTCCACGGCGAGCGGCGTGAGCACCGGGAAGAGCTGCGACTCGAAGAAGTCGTCGACGGTGAGCCACTCGGTGGGCGACAGCTCGCTCATGACGAGCAGCCGCACGCCCCGCTCCGCGAGCCGCGGGAGGAGCCGCTCGTGGAGGCACTCGCGCTGCCGCGCGAGGAGCTCGTCCACGCGCCGCCGGATCGCGTCGAGCTGCTCCTGCGGCGAGAGCCCGTCGGGGTAGTGCGCGGGGCGCCCGGCGGCCACCTGCCGCCGCAGCCCGGCCACGCGCACCATGTAGAACTCGTCGAGGTTGGTGCTGAAGATCGAGAGGAACTTCAGCCGCTCGAGGAGCGGGTTGCGCTCGTCGAACGCCTCGTGCAGCACCCGCGCGTCGAACTCCAGCCAGCTCAGCTCGCGGTTGATGTAGAGCGCCGGGGCGAGCGGTTCGTGCATGGTTCCCTCAGCAGCGGGCGGCGCCGGCCTCCAGCCGGCCGGTCAGAACTTCACCAGGGCGTCGAGCAGGAAGAAGGATATCGCCGCGATCAGCGCCGAGGCCGGAATCGTTACAACCCACGCCCAGACGATGCGGCCGGCGAGCCCCCAGCGGACCGCCGACAGGCGGTTGGTGGCCCCGACGCCGACGATCGCGCCGGTGATCGTGTGCGTGGTGCTCACCGGGATGCCGAGCGCGGTGGCGAGCGTGATGGCCAGGGCGCCGCCCGTCTCCGCCGAGAAGCCGCCGACGGGGCGCAGCCGGGTGATGCGCGACCCCATGGTGTGCACGATGCGCCACCCGCCGAACAGCGTCCCGAGCGAGATGGCCGTGTAGGCCCCGATCTCCACCCAGTACGGGATGGTGTTCGCGCTCTCGATGTAGAGGTGGCGCAGTATGCCCGTCTGATTGGCGAACGTCTCCTTGGAGGCGACGAGGAGCCCGACGATGATCCCCATCGTCTTCTGCGCGTCGTTGCCGCCGTGGCTCCAGGAGAGGAGCGCCGAGCTGAGGAGCTGCGCCGGCCGGAAGACGCGGTCCACCCGCGTGACGCTCACCTTCTGGAAGGTCCAGTAGACGGCGAGCATGATGGCGAAGCCGGCGGCCAGGCCGACGAGCGGCGAGATGACGATGAAGGAGAGCGTCTGCACCCACTTGGCGCCCCAGGTGATGGCGCCGAGCCCCGCCTTCGCCACCGCCGCGCCGGCGTAGCCGCCGATGAGCGCGTGCGAGGAGCTCGACGGGATGCCGTAGTACCAGGTGATGAGGTTCCAGATGATCGCGCCGAGCAGCCCGCCGAGGATCACGTTCGGCGTCACCACGCTCACGTCGATCAGCCCCTGCCCGATCGCCTTGGCCACCGCCGTGCCGATCGTGAAGGCGGCGACGAAGTTGAAGAACGCCGCCCAGATCACCGCGGCGAGCGGGCTGAGGACCCGCGTGCCGACGATGGTGGCGATCGAGTTCGCGCTGTCGTGAAAGCCGTTGATGAAGTCGAAGATGAAGGCGACGGCGACGATCGCCACCACGTACCAGACGAGCACGGCTAGGCGTTCTTGAGGGAGATGCTCTCGAGCGCGTTCGCCACGTTCTCGCACTCGTCCAGCGCGTTCTCCAGCGTGTCGTACAGGTCCTTCCACTTCATGACCTCGAGGGCGTCGGTGCCGTTGCGGAAGAGCTCGCCGACCGCCTCCTGGTAGATCGCGTCCCCCTCCTCCTCGAGCGCCTTGATCTCGCGCGCCTTCTCGGCGACCACCTTCCGCACCTTCATGCTCGCCACCGAGGCGCCGATGCACTCCGTGGCGCGCACGAGGACGTCGGACAGGCGCCGCGCGGGCTCGCGCACCTCGGTGACGTGGAACATGGCGACGCGGCGCGCCGTGCCGTCGATGAGGTCCACGACGTTGTCGAGGCGCGTGGCCAGGGTGTGGATGTCCTCGCGGTCGAGGGGGGTGACGAAGCTCGTGTCGAGCTTCGCGTTCACCTCGTGGGTGATGTTGTCAGCCTCGTGCTCCACCACCTTGATCGCCGCCACGTAGTGGTCGAGCCGGTGCGGCTCGGCGAAGAGCTGGCTGAGGAGGCGAGCCGAGGAGGTCAGCCGCTTGGCGATCTCGGCGAACAGATCGAAGAACCGCTCGTCGCGGGGAATCAGGCGCACGGAACGTTGTCTCGAAAGAGGGGCGAGCCGGTCACACGGAGGGCGCCCCGGCCCGCACGCGGTGCGGCGGGCCGGGGCGCCCTGAGAGAGTCTCGTGTCGCGGTGAGCGTCGGCACGGCGGAAAAGATAGACCCGCGCCGGCGCGACACGCAAACGGCCGGGCGAGCGCGTCCGCCCGGCGGGCTCGGCGCTCCGGCGCTCAATAGCTCAGGCGCTCGGGTCGTACGTCGCGCGCGCGTCGCCGACCGTCGTGCGGCGGCGCACGAGCGAGCGATCCTCGAACAGCTTCACCAGCACCACGCCCGCCACGAAGCCGCCGACGTGCGCCCACACCGCCACGCCACCCGAGACGTCCGGCCGCAGGGGGGAGAGCTGCGGCAGCCCCGTGAACACCTGCATGGCGAACCAGATCAGCAGCACCACGAACGCCGGCACGTGGAAGATGAACAGCGGCGGGAAGAAGGTGCGGACGCGCGCCCGCGGGTAGAGCAGCAGGTACGCGCCCATCACTCCCGAGATCGCCCCCGACGCGCCGACCGTCGGCACCGGCGAGGCGGGATCGAGCACGACGTGCGCGGCCGCCGCGGCCAGCCCGCACACCAGGTAGAAGACGAGGAAGCGCCCCCGCCCCATGCTGTCCTCGACGTTGTTGCCGAAGATCCAGAGGTAGAGCGAGTTACCAAGGATGTGCCCCCAGCCGCCGTGCAGGAACATCGAGGTGAGCGGCGTGAGCACGTTCACCGGCTCCGCGTCCACCTGGCACACCCAGAAGCGCCCCTCGGGGTCCGTGCCCAGGGGAACGCTGGTGCCGAGCAGGGCGCGCTTGGTGAGCTCGCCGGGCACGAGGCCGAGGTTGCAGACGCTCGCCGTGAGGGCGTGGAAGTCGAAGCCCGCGCCCTGCACCAGCACCCAGACGGCGAAGATCGTCCCGAGCAGGGCGTAGGTCACCACCGGGCGGCGCAGCGTCGGGTTGTCGTCGCCAATCGGGAACATCGGCACCCTCCTGGGTGGCGTCTCGGGGTTGCAGAGCGTACGGGCGGGACGGCGGCGGCGCCAGGAACGGCGGCGCCGGACTGACAGGAGCGGGGGTGGCCGGCCACTCTTGCACCGCCCCCTGCGCAAATTCGTGGCCGGCTCTGCCACACTGGCCGCTTTGGCCGGCCCCCCCCTTGCCACACCGATCGGCGTAACCGGCGGGCGCACCACCGCCCGCGCTACCGCAGTGCCCGCGTTCGCGCCGGGTCAGTCGCGCGGGCAGCCGGCCGACATCCCAACCGAGAGCATTATGGCAGACAAAGTCATCGGTATCGACCTCGGGACCACGAACTCCGTGGTCGCCGTGATGGAGGGCGGCGACCCCGTCGTGATCCCGAACGCGGAGGGCGGGCGCACCACGCCGTCCGTCGTCGCCTTCACCAAGGACGGCGAGCGCCTCGTGGGCCAGATCGCCAAGCGGCAGGCGGTCACCAACCCGCAGAACACGGTCTTCTCGATCAAGCGCTTCATGGGGCGCAAGACCGAGGAGGTGCAGGAGGAGCTCAAGCGCGTCCCCTACAAGGTGGTCGCCGGCGCCAACGGCGTCGCCGCCGTCGAGGTCCAGGGCAAGCGCTACACGCCGCCCGAGATCTCGGCGATGATCCTCCAGAAGATGAAGCAGACCGCCGAGGACTACCTGGGCCACAAGGTCGAGAAGGCCGTCGTGACCGTGCCGGCGTACTTCAACGACTCGCAGCGCCAGGCGACCAAGGACGCCGGCAAGATCGCCGGGCTGGACGTGCTCCGCATCATCAACGAGCCCACGGCCGCGGCGCTCGCCTACGGGCTGGACAAGAAGAAGGACGAGAAGGTCGCCGTCTTCGATCTCGGCGGCGGCACCTACGACATCTCGGTGCTCGAGCTGTACGACGTGGAGGGCTCGCGGCAGTTCGAGGTGAAGTCCACCAACGGCGACACCCACCTGGGCGGCGACGACTTCGACCAGCGGGTCATCGACTGGCTCGTGGCGGAGTTCAAGCGCGACCAGGGGATCGACCTGTCCAAGGACGCGATGGCGCTCCAGCGGCTGAAGGAGGCGGGGGAGAAGGCGAAGATGGAGCTGTCGACCACCCAGTCGACGGACATCAACCTCCCCTTCATCACCGCCGACCAGACGGGCCCGAAGCACCTCAACTATACGCTCAGCCGGGCGAAGTTCGAGCAGCTCGTGGACGACCTGGTGCAGCGCACCATCCCGCCCATGGAGCAGGCGCTCAAGGACGCCGGGCTGAAGCCGAACGAGATCGACGAGGTGCTGCTCGTCGGCGGGTCGACGCGCATCCCGAAGATCCAGGAAGTGGTGAAGAAGTTCTTCGGGAAGGAGCCGAACAAGGGCGTCAACCCGGACGAGGTGGTGGCCATCGGCGCCGCCGTGCAGGGCGCGGTGCTCACCGGCGAGCAGAAGGACGTGCTCCTGCTCGACGTCACGCCGCTCTCGCTCGGCATCGAGACGCTCGGCGGCGTGACCACGGTGCTCATTCCGCGGAACACGACGATCCCGACCAAGAAGAGCGAGACGTTCAGCACCGCCGACGACAACCAGACCACCGTCGAGATCCACGTCCTCCAGGGCGAGCGCGACCTCGCGGTGCACAACAAGACCATCGGCAAGTTCCAGCTCACGGGGATCCCGCCCGCCCCGCGCGGCATGCCGCAGGTGGAGGTCACCTTCGACATCGACGCCAACGGCATCCTGCACGTGACGGCGCGCGACAAGACCACCGGCAAGGAGCAGAAGATCCGCATCGAGGCCTCGAGCGGGCTGTCCGACGCCGAGATCGACCGGATGGTCAAGGACGCGGAGAAGAACGCCAGCGAGGACAAGAAGCGGCGCGAGGAGATCGACACCCGCAACCGCCTGGACAGCATGACCTACCAGGTGGAGAAGGACTCGAAGGAGTGGGCGGACAAGCTGCCCGCCGACCTCAAGTCGCGGCTCGACGCCAGCGTCGAGCGGGCCCGGAAGGCGCTCAAGGGCGACGACATGAACGAGATCCGGTCGGCGCAGGAGGAGCTCTCGCGCACCTTCAGCGAGGCCGGGCAGAGCTTCTACGCGCAGGCGCAGCAGCCGAGCGGCGCCGGGGAGGCGGCCCAGGGGCAGCCCGGCGAGCCGGCGGGCGCCACGGCCGGCCGCGCCGACGACGTGGTGGAGGCGGACTACGAGATCGTGGACGAGGAGAAGAAGTAGAAGGGCGAGGGACGAGGCACGAGGGGGGAGGCACGAGGGAGCTGGCCCGGACCGGCGGCCCCTCGTGCCTCGTCCCTCGTGCTCCGTTCCTCGGTGCTGGATTGCGAAACTCCGCGAGCGCCGCGAGTGTACGTAAGTCAACTTCTCCATTCCGGACCCGACTCATGCTTCCTTTCCTCCGGCGCACGAAGATCGGCGTCGCGGTCGTCTCGGCCTTCCTGGGCGGGCTGATCGTCGCCTCCTCGCTCGACCTCACCCGCTTCGGCTACGCGCAGAGCGCCGCGCCGCCGACGTCGCAGGAGGTGCGCGCCCTCAACGAGCAGAGCAACGCCTTCGTCTCCATCGCCGAGCACGTGACGCCGGCCGTGGTGTCCATCCAGACCGAGCGCGACCCACGCATGGCGAGCACGCCGCCGCGGCAGCGCGGGCGCACCGCCCCGCCCGGCCTCGAGGAGTTCTTCAACCAGTTCGACCAGCGGCGGCAGGAGCCGGTCGAGGGGTCGGGATCGGGCTTCATCGTCTCGAAGGACGGCTACATCCTGACCAACAACCACGTGGTCGCGGACGCGGACCGGCTGACGGTCACCCTCACCGACCACCGCGTCTTCCGGGCGAAGGTGGTGGGCCGCGACCCGTCCACCGACGTGGCGGTGATCAAGATCGAGGGGAGTGACCTGCCCACGGTCGGGTTCGGTAGCGACGCCGGCGTCCGCATCGGCGAGTGGGTGCTCGCCATCGGCAACCCGCTCGGCCTGGACTTCACCGTCACGGCCGGGATCGTCAGCGCCAAGGGGCGCGGCGGGCGCGAGCTCGGCGCCCTGCTCCGCGACCGCTACGCCATCTCCGACTTCATCCAGACGGACGCGGCCATCAACCCGGGCAACTCCGGCGGGCCGCTCGTCAACACGCGCGGCGAGGTGATCGGCATCAACAGCGCGATCGCCAGCCCCACGGGCTTCTACTCGGGCTACGGCTTCGCCATCCCCGTCTCGCTCGCCCGCGACGTGATGGACGACCTCATCAAGTACGGTCGGGTGCGCCGCGCCGTGCTCGGCATCGGCATCGAGGACGTGGCGCCGGAGGACGCGCAGGTGGCGGGGCTGAAGCGCATCGAGGGGGTCAAGGTGGGCAGCTACAGCCCGCCCGACGACAGCCCCGCGAAGCGCGCCGGCATCGAGCCGGGCGACGTGATCGTCGCCGCCGACGGCAAGCCGGTGGACCGCGTCAGCTCGCTCCAGCGCATCGTCCGCGGCCACGAGCCGGGCGAGACGATCGAGATCGAGGTGATGCGCTACGGCCAGCGCCGCAAGTTCAAGGTGAAGCTGATGGAGGCGCCCTCCGAGCAGATGGTCGCACGCGCGGAGGACCCGGAGACGGGGCGCGGCGAGGGCGTGAGCTCGGACAAGCTCGGGATCGCGGTGGAGCCGGTGAGCGCCGAGTTCGCCCGCGAGACGCAGCTCGGCGACCCGCGCGGCCTCCGTATCGCGGACGTCACCCCGTCGGGACCGTCGCACTCCAAGCTGTTCGAGAACGACGTCATCCTCGAGGTGCTCTACCCGCTCCCGCGGCGTACGGTGCGCACCGCCGCCGACCTGCAGAAGGTGCTGGACCGGGTGAACAGCGGCGACGTGATCAGCCTGAGCGTCTGGAACGCGCAGGGTGCCGCGGCCGGCCAGAGCACCCGGGTGGTGAACCTGCGCATCGGCGGCTGACCCGCCGCGGCCGGCAGCGATCCGACGCGCGCGGGCCCCCCGCTCCTCGTGGAGCGGGGGGCCCGTTCGCGTTCCGGGGCGCGTGGCGCGGGCCCTGTGGCCGCGCGCCGGGCCGCGCTACCTTGCGGGAGCGCGGGAGTGGCGAAACTGGTAGACGCGCAAGCCTTAGGAGCTTG
>Ga0307410_10000368_pt1 | contig 17592 bp, 13 predicted proteins | sample 322Ometagenome_3_FD_203707 | JGI IMG/M metagenome (GOLD analysis project Ga0307410, IMG submission 203707) | Maize rhizosphere microbial communities from greenhouse at UC Davis, California, United States - 322HYB-O-3 | ecosystem: Host-associated > Plants > Roots > Rhizosphere > Soil | place... | reverse complement strand
GCCTCGGTCGGGTTGCGGTCGATCAAAACGAGACGGCCGCCGCCGTCCACCCACTCCAGAAGTTGTTTAACCTCGGTATCGTCAAAGGGCCGCCTCGTCTGACCTATGACGACGAACGTCGCGGGCGGATCTCGCTTTTCGGTGAGCAGTGCGTCCACCGGCGATCGCCAGCGAACCGCGTTCCGCCCCGTCTCGGCCAACAGGCTGTAGAGCGCCTGGCTCCCCGTCGCTCCGCTGTTAAAGCTCGATCGGTTCGGCATTATCTCGTTGTCGGGGGTGCGTTCGCGCTGAACATACGTCGCCGCGTTCAGCCCGATGAGGATCAGAACGAGCAGCACCAGCCCGATCAATATGCCAAGTCTCTGCCGCATCTCAGATCGCCTTTATCGTCTCCCCGCAACGTCGGCGAAACTCTTCCCAATCGACCGCTTCTGCGTCTTGCGAACCATACCAGTGCCGCTCGAAGGCTCCCGTAAGGCCGCTCATCCCTTCATACATTTCCCGCCGGGCCCTGACATCTCGCAGATAATCGCGATTCGTTTTGTGGCGGGCCAGGCCGATGATTTTCCGGTCGCTCAGCTCGCACAATAGTGCGATGTAACCTTTCCGGATCGCACCGCGGAGATTCCCTTCGCGGGCGAGTCTTTCGGCGTCGCTGAACAGGTCCGCCGACGAAAGGTTATCGTCGATGCGTTCGCCCAGGATCACGCGATCTTCCTGCTCCGCCTTCGCTTTTCGCTTGAACCGCGGCACAAATAGAGGGGCTAACTTGTAAACCAAAAACCCGAGCAGCAGAATGATCAACCCGATCAGAGCGTACTGCACCACCGTTACCGCACCGCCCAACCCGGAGGACGCCGGTGCGCCGCCCATCTTCGGCAACCAGCCTTCAAGCCATTGGAGAAATTCGCGTATCCATTTGGCCATCAGGCTTTCTGATTCCTCTTTCTCGACGACCGGCTTCTGATATTCGGGCCTGTTTAGTATCTCGGCAAGTTTTTGCTTGTCCTCGTCCTTCGCCCGTTGCGCCGCCGAGGCTTGATCAAGTTCCTCCAGTCTAACCAGCAACGCCGCGAGCCGTTCATCGATTTCATTGAGAATCTCGGCCCGTTTCGTCAGGTCCTTTTCGATTTCGGCCGCGCGAAGGCGGTCCGCGAACCACTGATTGTTCGTTTCGATCGGTACATCTGTGCCGTCGATCTGTTCCCGTGTGGGGATAAGTTCACGCACGCCGCTGAATACTGCAGCGGTCGGCTGCGCAGGTTCCTCGCCGGCTTCCTCCGAGGCGACGTTCGATAGAAGGTCCTGAACCCCGGCGCGAGCAGAACGAACGCGCTTTTCGTAATTCGCAACGTCCGCCGGGAACGCGGTGGCGGAAAATACCAGCACGAGCACTGCGATGAAAAAACAATAGTTCATCTACTTCAGATCAAGCGAGGTCAGGCCCGATTGTGATGCCCTCCCGGCAACTTTTTCCAAACTCGCCGCAAGCGCCGGCTGCAGCGGATTCAAGTATTCCTGCGGTACGTCCGGGATCTCGCCCAACCGCCGGGCAGCCATCAATTCCAAGTCGTACCCTTCGTGCCTGACGCGTTCGTCCACGTAAAGCAAACAGAGTCCGACCATCCACACAGGCGACAAAAGTATAACGCTCGCCTGCGAGATCAGCTGCGAGGTGATCTCGTACCACGCCGGTATGAGATCCGGGTTAAAGAAAAACTCGAATATCTCGACGCCCTGATACCACGCGTACCAACCGACCGGTATGTAAAGGATAGCGAGGGCGGAGTAGACCGCCAGAAAGGTAAAGATGAACAACGCCGCAAATCTCCGCACATTGCCGCTGGCAAGCGAGGCGCTTCGTGCGATCGACGAGAAAACGCCCAGGCCCTCAACCGTGATGCTTTGAGGTACGTATGCGAACCTTGAGGCGAGAAGAAAGAAAACCCACAGTGTCAAAAATGCGACAGCGGCCGCGACGACGATCCCGACCAATACCGCGAGCGGCGGCACGACCATCAACACCGCCGCCACCAAAACCACCAGCAGGGCGCCGGCGATCAGCCCAAAATAAAGGATCGCCCCGCCGATCATCCCGATCAGCACCGTGATCACGACCGACGCCGCGATCAGCGACCCGAACCGATCCCATAGATTTCGATAAGTCTCGCGGACCGTTATCGGCTCGCCGAAAAGCAGGTGCCGGACAAAATTCCTCGATGCCCCACCCATAACCGCAAGTATCGCGACCGTCTGCGTAAAAAAGATCAGCAGCGTCCCTGTCCACCCGAACAAGATGAACCCCAGATTGTCGAACGGGTCCGCACTGCTGCCGTCGTAAAGATAATTCCGCGATATGTACGTCCAAACCACCGAGATCCCCGTCCCCACGATCACCGGCGGCGCCGCCATCATTATAAACGTCCAAAAATTTCCCCGATAAAACCGAACCGCCCGGTCGATCAGATCCCCCGGCCCGAGCAGCGAGATCGTAACGTTAGAAATATTAGGGGTGACCTCGTGCATTCAAAAATTGTCGCTTCCGATTATATCTTACGTCTGAGGCTCTATCGAAAAAGCCCGCCCGGGGACGTGCGTCCCCGGGCGGGCTTTACGGTCAGACCCGACTGAATCAAAATTCAAATCGAGCCGCGAATTGAACGGTCCTGGCCGCACCGGCCGAGGTGATCTGACCGAAAGTGCTGCTGTTGATGCTCGCGAGCTGCGTGTTGTTGAAGAAGTTCACGTTGTTCAGAAGGTTGAACGCCTCGACACGTAACTGGAGCCTCGTCCTTTCCGTAAACGCGAAATTCTTCAACAGCGCAGCGTTGATATTGAACGTGCTCGGCCCGTTCACGATCGCACGCGGCAGTGTTCCCGTTTGACCCGGTTCCACGTTGAAGAAAACCTGACCCTCGAAGGGGGTCGTACCGAATCCCTGTGAAGCCCTGCTGCTAAAGACCCCCGTACTGGGATTTTGAGTTTGCAGCAAGACCTTCGGATTGATCCAATATAGGTTGCCGTTCTCTTCAAATATCCCGATCAGATCCTGGATCTCCTCCACGGACAGGCTGCTGTTCGCGGTCTGCCTGGTAGAACGTCCGTCTCGATTAAGAGTACCCCTCGGATCGAGGAAGCTGATGGGTGCACCCGACCCCCACTGCACGAGGCCGGATAGCTCCCAACCTCCGAAGATCTGGTTCACGAACCCGCCGTTGCTCAAGAACTTGCGCCCCTGACCGAACGGGAGCTGATACACGCCGTTGAAGTTGAACACGTGCGTCTGGTCATAGTCCGCCCGCTGCCGGTCCAGATCCTTATTGTTGTTGTCGAGATACGGCTCGAAGAGGGTCTGACCCGTTCCGATCGCGTTCGTTATGTTCTTCGAGTAGGTGTAGTTCGCCTGGAAGTACAACCCTTGCGTGAAGCGGCGGCGAACCTCCAGTTGAAGCGAGTTGTAGTAATAAAACGCGTCATTCGACAAAAAGTCGATCACGCCTGTATTCGGATTGGCAACCAGATTAATGAATGGTGTTCTATTCGGGTTGGCCGACGACGGATGGTTATTCAGGTTGCCGGCGCTGTTGATGAACGATAATGCCAACTGACCTACGTTTCCGCTATTGAGAGCGTTTAGGAATGTGGTACGCGAAAGTGTTCCTGTCGGTGTCGACGCTGTTGTCGGTGCCACACCAAGCCGCCCGGCCCCACCGGCCGACTGACGGAATATCGTCAATGTCTGGCAGCCTGTGGTTGTACAGAACGGGTTATCCGTCAACTCAAAGTTCGCCCGGGCACGCTCGAAGTCTGCGAAGAACCCGCTTGAGAAGATGTCGATCTGGTTGAAGTCCGTTCCGCGGATCAGACTGTTGCTCCTGGATCCCACGTACCTGACCTCCAGCGCCATTCCCGCACCGATCTCCCTCTGAAAGCCGACACTGTACTGTTCTATCTTGGGAATTTGAATCTTCGGGTCGATCGCCCAAACGGTCCCGAAAAAGTTCGTGACGGGCGGCGAATTGTTATCGGTGAATGTTCGCGGAGGTGCCACGAAAGTAGGTGCGGACGTCGGCGGAAGGGTGCTCGAACCCAACCGCAGATTCAGTTCCGTATTTCCGTTCACCGCGGCCCGGCCCGCAGTCCCTGCCAGACCCTGGTTACCGGTGTAAGCGTTGTCGAGTGCTCTCAATAGGGATTCCATCGAGTAGGCCTGGCTGTAACCACCACGCACTACAAAGCTCTCGCCAAGCAAGAAGCGGCCGATCCCTCCCTCAAACTTGGGCGACCACGCGAAACCCACCTGCGGGGCGAAGTTGTTGTAATCGGTCCGGTAAAGGTTGTTCTCCACACCGGAATTTCCGCCAATGAAGTCGTACTGACCGTTTCCGTTCAAGAGTGAAGCGAGCGGATTGTCCGGATCGGCGATAACCGGTTCAAGTGCGATCCCGTTCGCTATCCTCATCGCGGGGTAAAGCTCGTAGCGGACTCCCCCCGTGAGGGTGAAGTTCGACGACATCTGCCATCGATCCGAAACATACGCCGCAATGTTCGAATATCGAAACGGCTGAGTGTAACGGGTGGCTTGGTATCCCGACGTTTGATCGACCAGATTGTAAGTTTGCGTACCGGAGCTTACGATTCCGCCCAGCAAGGCAAGCAGGTTGTTCGCGGCGTCCCTTTGTGTCGTACTAATGCCGCCCGGGAAGTTAGATGACAGAAACTGCGGAGTAGCGGTGGTGGTCGAGATCGTGTAGGTAGGAATCATTCCGAACTCGTCATACGCGTTCACGCGGAAGCGCTGATACTGCCCGCCGAAACGAAGATTATGGTTGCCGACGATCCAGTCAACATTGTCCATGATCGTCTTGTTCCCGGTTTCACGACCCTGGATCGAATTCGGATTCTCGGGGTTGGTAACCAGAGGTACGGCCAACAGATAGTCCGGGAATGGCGAAGCCGCAGAGTTAAGGAACCACGGCACGTTGCTGAAGAATCCGCCGCCGCGAACCTCGTTGACGATATTGTTGCTGAGTACCGAACGGACCGCAACCGAAAGCGTGCGATTTTCGGAGGTCTGCGTGTACCGCGGCGTCACGCCGAACCCGGTACTGTCCGTATCGTCCCGAAGGTTTGATTCCAGATTCCAGCTATAGACCAAATTGAACGAATTCTTGTCGTTGACATCAACGTCGAAACGCGTGGAAAGGGTGGTTCTCTCCTGGTCCGATTGCCGGTTCAACGCGAAGCCGGCAGTGTTCAGTCCGTCGCCGCCCGAAGCGTTGCTCTCCGTCGGAAGCTGCGAGAGAATTCGCGCCTGGATGATCGGGTCGATTGTCGTCGGCACATTGAGTCCCTTACCTACGCCGAATTGAAGAATGTTCGAAACCGTGCAGATGGAAGTAACACTGGACGTCGGACGCGCCGGGCACGTGACGGTGGCGTTCCCGACCGTCTCATTGATCGCCGCCCCCGTGTTTGTACGGGCATACTGGAACACTCCGGTCCGTGCGCCTGGGGTGAGAATGGTCCTGGTGGAACGCGCAGAAACGGGATCGATCAGTTTGTCGTAGTTCACGAAAAAGAAGCCTTTATCCTTATGGAACATCGGACCGCCTTCGCCAAAGTTGAAGATAGGCATCGGACCGCCGATCTTGCCGCCGAAATTGTTCCGGTTCCTGAACGGAAGTGGAAGGTTCTGTCGATTATTAAAGAAGTTATTCGCCGCGAAGGCCGAATTCCGGTTGTAAGCGTAAAGTGCACCGGAGAATTCGTTACCGCCGCGTGGAGTCACCAAACGGATCTGCGAACCGCCGAAGCCTGAATCCGCCTCCTGGTTGGAGGTCGAGATCGTGAATTCCGCGGTGTCATCCACCGTCGGCCGGCCGGGGGCGAAATCCGTAGCATTGGTGCGGATATATGCGTCCTGAATGTTGATGCCGTCGCGGGTGATGTTCGTCATCGTCGTCCGCATCCCGTTGATAGTCGTATTCTGAAACGGGTTGCTCTGGACACCCGCCTGCAGAGTGGCAAGCGCTAGAGGGTTTCGTGCCTGAAGAGGCAGCGAACGGATCTGCTCAGGACTAACCGTGTTGCTGATCTGGGCGGAAGTCGACGTGATCACGTCGGCCCCAGCTGTCACGACCACTTCTGCCGAAACGTCGCCGATTTCCAGAACGGGATTCAGTGTTGCCTCGCGACCCACATCGATCTTTTGTTCGGTTCCAACGAAGGTCTTAAAGCCGGTCGACGTGACTCGGACCGTGTAAGTTCCAAACTCCAGTTGATTGAACCGAAACGTTCCATCCGGGCCGGTGGTAACGGTCTGTTCCTTTTTAGTTCCGTTGTCGGTCGCCGTCACAGTCGCTCCCGGCAAGGCCCCGTCCGGGCCGGAAACCGTGCCGGTGAGGCTGCCCGTCGTCGTTTGCGCGGCGGTCGTAAAGGCGAACGTTAAAAACACCGCCAAAACGAAAAGCAATTTATTCATAAAACACTCCTCAGAAAATGTCTCCAGCTAGATTACGTAACTGGGTCGTGAACTTTATTTGAAATTCCGGGTTTGCGTCGTCGCGGAAACAGGCAAGTAAAGTGCCATCCCCAAATGTCGTCATAACTGTTGCAAATACGGCTTCGGTTTTTCAAAAATGATCCCGGCCCTCCGAATCTTTGTATCCAACTACGAATTTTTGAATAGACTTACAGCTTCGAGTCGTAGTACGATTTGAGGTTTTGAATTGTTTACGAGATTGCGAATTTCGAGATTAGTCTCGTGGAACGATATTGTAGGCCTTGATCTTGGAATTGAGGGTCGTGGCGTTGAGCCCGAGGAGTTGGGCGGCACGGGATTGATGGCCCGCGGTTTGGTCGAGGGCCCGGCGGATGAGGTCGATCTCGAAGCGTTTAACTTCTTCGTAAAAATTTACGCCCCGGGCGATGTCGATCTCGGATGATGAACCTTCGGTGCGTTTCACCATCTCGAACGCGAGGGCGGGATCGCGCACTTCGGGGCGGAGGCACTCCACTGTTATCTCGTCGGTGGCGGCGATCACGACGGCCCGCTCGATAATGTTCTCAAGTTCGCGGACGTTGCCGGGGTAATAATAATTTTCGAGAAGAGAAAGCACCTCCGGCGAGAAGTTTTCCGAAACGGTACGGCCGTTCTCCTGGTTATATTTGCGGATAAAATGCTGGGCGAGCGGGAGGATATCTTCCCGTCGCGTCCGCAGCGGCGGCAGTTCCATCGGCACCACCGACAAACGGAAATACAGATCTTCGCGAAACGTTCCCGACCGGACGGCATCCTTCAGATCAACGTTCGTCGCGGCGATGATCCTGACGTCCACTTTCGTCGGTGAGGTGTCGCCGATCGGGGTGAATTCCCTTTCCTGAATTACGCGGAGCAACCTTACCTGCATCTCCGGGCGCAGGTCGCCTATCTCGTCCAGGAATATCGAACCCGTATCCGCGACCTCGAACAGCCCCTTTTTCGAAGCGACCGCTCCGGTAAAAGCGCCTTTTGTGTGCCCGAAAAGCTCAGATTCTAAAAGTTCCGAAGGGATGTTGGAGCAATTTACGGCAACAAAAGGCTTGTCCGAACGCGGGCTCGCTTCGTGGATCGCCTTCGCGACAAGTTCCTTGCCGGTCCCGCTCTCGCCCTGTATGAGTACAGTCGACCTGGCCGGAGCGACCCGTTCCACAAGCCGAAAGATCTCCTCCATCCGTTCCGATCGCCCGACGATCGCGTCACGCGAAACGGATTTCGTCATCACCTGACGCAGCGTCTGTCTTTCCTCTTCGGCTCGCCGGCGGCGGATCCCTTTCGAAACGAACGCTAAGATCTGCTCGTTCTGGAACGGCTTGCGGATCACCCCTTGCGCGCCCTTCTCCCACGCCGAGATCGCCGTGTCGAACGTGGCGTAAGCCGTGATCATTATGATCACGGCGTCCGGGTCGATCTTCAGCAGTTCCTCGAGTGCGGTCAGCCCGCCCATCCCCGGCATCGAGACGTCCATCAAGACGACCTCGAACGGCTTGTGCGAATAAAGTTCCAGGGCCTCTTCGCCGGTCTTCGCCAGCTCGACCTTGTAACCCGCAGACGTGAGGATAGTCTCCAGCACGTCGCGCATTATCTCTTCGTCGTCGCAGATCAGAACCGAGCCTTTCTTCGCCATAGATCTTGTCTGTACCGCCCGCGGTAACGGTCGGGCGCTTCGTAAAAGTCCTAATTATAGATAGTTGACCGTTGTAAACGAAACGCGACCGCACCAACAGGCCCGCACGTAAGTAACGACGCTACTCTCAACACGGCACAAAGCTCACAAACACAGCACACACGACGAACCTGTTCCCCGCGGGCTTCCCGATTCCGGTTGCGATAAACTAATGAGCAAAGTGCCCGCAGTTTACGACAGATTCGCAAAATACTACGATCAGGCCTTCGCCCCGCTCGAAAAACTCGGGCTGGCCCGGTGGCGCCGAGAGGTCGCTTCCCTGTTGCCCGAAAACGCCTCTATCCTCGAGGTCGGCTGCGGTGCCGGGGCGAATTTCGAGTATTACCCCGCAAGCCGCAGGGCCATTTCCAGCGAGGTGTCGATCCGGATGCTCGAGAACGCGATAGGCAAACGACGCGAAAATCATTTGATACAGGCTGACGCCGAAAGTTTGCCTTTCGCCCGCGACGAGTTCGACGCCGCGTTCGCGACGCTCGTGTTTTGTTCCATACCGCGGCCCGAGTTCGCATTTGCTGAATTGCGCCGAGTGGTTCGGCCCGGCGGAAGGGTCGTCCTGCTCGAACACGTCCGGCCCGCGGGCGTCCTCGGCCCGATTTTCGATCTGATCGACCGGGCCACGACGCCCTTGTTCGATGATCATTTCAACCGCGAAACCGCGGCGACGGCCGAGCGATCAGGGCTCACCCTCCTCGAGGTTCGACGAAAACTCGCAGGGATCGTCAATCTGATCCATTGTGAGGTACCCAAATGAGCGAAAAGCGGTACAGCATCGGCTGCCAAAGCTGGGGATACGACGATTGGGTGACCAAGGCGGACGGACCAACGGTTTTCTACCCCCGCGGCACCAAACAAGGCGAAATGCTGGAACAATATGCCCGGCTAATTGAGACAGTAGAGGTAGATTCAACCGCCTACGGCACGCCCCCGGCATCGACGTTCGAAGGATGGCTCGAAAAGGTGCCCGAAGGCTTCACGTTTAGTCTTAAGGTCCCGCGCTTGATCACTCATGAATACAGTCTCGACGATCGCGCATTACCCGTCTTCGACGAGTTTTGCGAACGCTCGCTCATCCTTGGCAAGCACCTCGGCCTCATTCTGATACAGCTTCCCGCAAGCTTCGAATCGAACAAAGCCAACGCCCAGCGGCTGCGAACTTTCATCGCCCGCCTCCCTGAACGGCAGCGTTTCGCACTTGAGTTTCGCGAACCCGGCTGGTTCGTCAATTGGACATTTGAAGAGTTGAACGAAGCCGGCGTAGCGCTGGCGATGGTTGAGGGCCCCTGGGTGGATAGACAAATTATGTTCGATTCCATGGCGCATCTGCAGACGGCACATTCTTACATTCGCTTAATGGGTGAACGCGACCTCGTAAAATTCGACCGCGTTTACCGCAACCGTGACGAAGTGATCAAACAATGGGCGGAGAATCTCGACCGACTCCGGCCCGACGACGTTTTCGTTTACACCGATAACCATTTCGAGGGGCACGCTCCCGGCACCGCGAACAAACTCAAACGGATGCTCGGCCTGCCCGAACACGAGCCCGCAGCCATAGAAACCCAATCTTCTCTTTTCTAGATTCCGTGAATTGATCACGGTGTCGTGACCAGATCTATTTTGCCCAGCATTCGTTTTCTTCTTTTCCCATTTCGGGGATAACTTAATTTCTTTCGTGTACAAACTCCGGAATCCATCCACGAAAGAAGAAAAGAAGAAATCACTTCAAGACGGAAAGAAGTTTCTTAATTTATGTCGATCGGGCGACAACAGCGGGTAATCGAGAACTGAATCAAAACTTTTCGTCCCATTCATCGTATTATCTATCAGTTATCGGGGCCGTTTCGCCCCTGAATATTCAAAATGGCAACTTCTAATACAACCAAGGTTCTTCTTATTGTCGGCGGCATCATTTTCGCGTTATTCATCGTCGGCATCATCGGCCTTTTTCTGCTCGCCGACACACTCGGCCGGCCGACCGTTCCCGAGAACGCCGTGCTCGTGCTCAACGTTTCAGGTTCTCTTCCCGACTACGTCCCGGAAGACGAACTCGGAAAAGCCCTCGGTATCGGGCAGCAGCAATCGTTCACTTCCCTTCTCACACAGCTTCGCAAGGCGAAGGTGGACAAGCGCGTCAGCGGTCTGATGCTCGACATCAATTTCCCCGGGATCGGCTGGGGCAAGGCTTACGAGCTTCGCGAGGCGATCGCCGATTTTAAGCAATCCGGCAAGCCCGTCTACGCCTACATGGAGATGGGGATGAACAAGGAATACTACATCGCGACCGCCGCCGATAAGGTGTTCCTGCCGCCGCCCGGTGACCTATACATCAACGGTTTCGCCGCCGAAGCGATGTTTTACAAAGGTTCGCTCGACAAGCTCGGCGTCGAGGCGGAAGTGATACAGATCGGCCCGAAATACAAGAACGCCCCCGACCAGTACACCAAAAAAGAGATGGGCGAAGGCCAGCGCGAAGTCGTCAACGCCGTGCTCGACGAATACTGGGCAAGATACACCGGCGCGATCGCCGAATCCCGGAAGAAAAATGTTGCCGACATCGCCGCGATGATCGACAATGCCCCCTTCAGCGCCGCTCAGGCGAAGGAACAGGGCCTTATCGACGGCACGCTTTACGAAGAACAGGTTTACGAAGAATTCCGAAAGGCTCTCGGTTATAAGGAAGGCGACCGCGTTCGCACTATTCGCACCGGCCAGTACCGCGATATCCCGTCAGATTCGCTTGGCCTCAACAACGGTGAACGCGTGGCGGTTATCTTCGCCTCCGGTGCGATCACCTCGGGCCACTCCAGTAACAGCGCCTTCGGCGGCGAAATGGTCGGCTCCGATACGATCGTTCAGGCCGTCAACGATGCCGCCAACGACAGTTCGATCAAAGCGATCGTCCTTCGCGTCGATTCGCCCGGCGGTTCCGCCCTCGCCTCCGACCTTATGTGGTACGCGATAGAGAACGCCAAGGCGAAAAAGCCCGTTGTCGTTTCCATGGCCGACGTCGCAGCCTCGGGCGGCTATTACATCTCCACCAACGCGGACAAGATAGTTGCCGAACCGACCACCATCACCGGCTCGATCGGTGTTTTCTCAGGCAAGCCGGTCGTCAAGGGCCTATACGATTGGCTCGGGATCACTAACCAGTACACCCTCCGCGGCAAAAACGCCGGCATCTTCCGTGAAACGGAAAAATGGACGCCTGAAGAGCGCGCCAAGATGGAGGCCCAGACCAACAACATCTATTTCAACAACTTCATTCCGAAGGTGGCGCAAGGGCGCAAGATGGATCAGGAAAAGGCGAATTCCCTCGGCCAGGGCCGAGTATGGACCGGAACGCAGGCCAAAGAGAACGGCCTGATCGACGAATTCGGCGGTATTGAACGAGCCATCGACATCGCCAAACAGCTCGCCAGCCTCCCGGCCGACAAAGACGTCCGCCGCATTGTTTTCCCCGCCCCGAAACCCTTTTTCCAGCAATGGTTCGGCAGCGAGGAAGACGCCGAGGTCTCAAGCGCCAAAAACGCCGAAGTGCAAAAAGCCATCGCCGAATCGATGCCCGCCGAAATGCGCAAAGCATTCCGCTACGCAGAGCTGATGGACAAAATGCGCAACGGCGAAGCAATGTTCATGTTGCCTTTTGAGTTGGAGATCAAATAGCTTGTAAGCACACGAGTAATTGGTTATTGGCGGGCCTTGCCCGCCTTTTTCTTTTGTCTTATACTTCCCGCACGTTCGCCCCGGGCCGCGATGCCTTTCGTTTTTGGCCCGCACCTCAAAATTTAGGAGAAATTTATGTTGAAGAGCGTTCTCGGAGTGATCGCGGGGTTTGTCGCCTGGTCTATACTGTGGGTCGGCACCGACGCGGTGATCTCGATGGCATCACCCGCCTGGTACGGTGCTCATCAGAGTGCGTTTGCAATGGCGATTGGGACGGGGCAGCCGTTCACCGCCGATACTACCATTCTCGGGATGCATCTGATCCGGGCGGTGATCATCACTCTTATGAGTGCGTTCCTTGCTGCCTTTATCGCCGGCGAGAACCGCCGAGCGCCGTTGTTCCTCGGCATTCTTCTATTGCTGTTCGGTATCATGGTGCAGGCGATAGCGTGGAACTATCTGCCCCTCTGGTATCACCTCATCTTCCTTGGGCTGTTGATCCCCGTTTCGATCATCGGCGGGAAGATCAAGCAAACGGCTTAGGGCAACGGGTATCGGCAGGAACGGTTCGCTTTTCCCATAAACGCGCCGGTTCAATTTATCAATTTCGACCTCCCGTTCGGCGAGCAATTCGTCGGGCGGGAGATCTTCTTTCCGTTCATAACACGCATGGGCGATGCACGGCAAAGGTTTCGCCGTGTCGTGGACCAGGCATCCAACCCCCGTCTGAAACAATGGACAAGAATAAAACTCCGCGTTTTTATCGATCTTCGAGAGCCTGCTAAAAACGGCAGATCGGGCTTTCGCATCAAGTTCGCTAACCGCATTCCTTATCGCCGCCGCCTCCAGCCTGCTCACGCGAAGGTTGACAAAATGCTCATCCAAACAGCACACGCCCGGCGTCTCGCAAACCGAACAGGGCTTTGATCGATACTCGAAACCCGCGACGATCTCGCCGCGAAAATCTTCTCGGATCTTTGCAAGCCGATCGATCCCCGCGCGCTCAGACAAAAGCCTCATTGCCCCAATTCTCCACCACGGCGCCTCTGTCGTCAAAATGCCGCCTGCTGCGACCTAATTCACATCCGGTTTTCATAATGTTAGGGTTATAATTAGCGGCCCCTTTTTACGGGGCGCCGCACTTCAACCCGAAGCAAGATAATGAAGAAATTTTACAAGCGGCTGTTGCTGCCGATGCTGTTTTTTTCGTTCGTTCTGCAAGCTGTCGCGAACGAGGCGGTGACGCTCAAGAATGGCGACCGGGTCTCCGGCAGAATCGTCGAGGAATCGGAAGAAGCGGTGACCATCGAGACCGAGTACGCCGGCAAGATCACGATCCCCCGAAAGCATATCGCGGCTATCGGTGAGCTCAAAAACAACAATATCATCCCGGCTGTGCCCGAGAAACCTGCAGCTAAGGCCGACGTGAAACCCGCCGCGAAACCCGCCGCCGCGGTGAGGCCGCCAGTACGCCTGTTCCGCGGCCCGATCTCGGAAGGTTGGGAGGGCAATGCGAACATCGGATTCAGTTATACGTCCGGAAATTCGAACTACACTACGATGAGCACCGGCCTTCGCGCGGTAAAGTCGGGCGGAAATGATAATTTGACCGTTTACGCTCGCAGCCTGTGGTACAGCAACCGTAGCTCGGGCAGGATGGTTACCACGCAGAATGCGTTCTGGGGCGGAGCCAGATACGACCGGAACATCGACCGCAAAAACTTCGGATTCTTGTCTTACGATTTCGAACGCGATCGGCCGAGAGAGTTAAACTTCAGGTCGGTCGCGGGCGCCGGATTCGGGCGGCACGTAGTCAGGAACGACAGAACCGAACTCGACGTGATCCTCGGCGGGGCCTGGAACCGCACATGGCAGACCGGCGGCAACACCGACACCCCCGAAGGCCTTGCTGGTGGAACGCTCAAACATCGCTTTCATGAAAAGCTGCGAGTGCAGAACACCATCACGTTCTTTCAAAACATCACCGATCGTGCCGAGTATCGATTCATCTTCGACTCGACACTATCGGTCGATGTCACCAAGCGGATCGGAGTCTTCGTCACCGTCGGCGACCGCTTCAACAACGATCCGCTCGGAACGTCGAAGCGAAACGATTTTCTCTTCACGACCGGCATGAAATGGAATTTTGGGAAGAAACGTTAGTTATTGAATCAATCGCGACAATCGTCCAAAATAGGCAGATATGGTCAAAGAAGGAAACAAAGCACCCGATTTCACTACGAAAGATCAAAACGGCAACAAAGTAAAACTCTCAGATTACAAGGGCAAACGCGTCGTGCTCTATTTCTACCCAAAGGACGACACGCCCGGCTGCACCAAAGAGGCCTGCTCGTTCCGCGACGCGGACGACGTCTACGCCGAAAAGGGGATCAAGGTTTTCGGCATCTCCACCGACGACGAAAAGTCGCATCAAAAATTCATTTCCAAATACTCGCTCCCCTTCGATCTGCTCGCCGACACCGACAAAACGATCGTCGAAAAATACGGCGTCTGGGGCGAAAAAAGCATGTACGGCAAAAAGTACATGGGCACGATGAGAAAAACCTTCCTCATCGGCGAAGATGGCAAGATCGTAAAGATCTTCGACAAGGTCAACGTTTCCGAACACGCCGACGAAGTGCTAAAGGCATTCGAAGGTAATTGATCGTGATTGAGATGTTGGAGTTGGCCGCCTACGCCCCGATCTGGGGAAAACGGTCATACCGCGGTCATATCTGACCCCTCTGCGGTCATACTGATCGGGACGCGCGTCCCAGTTTCGGTCCCGATTTTCGACCCTGCCGACGGCAGGGGCCAGCTTTGATATCACTTATAATCTGATAACTTCGGCCCTACTACCGTTCCGAACGTCCTCCGACAACGCATTCCTTGTATCGACGATCAGCGGCGCCAATTCGCACACTTTATGGTAATCAACGCCCGAGTGGTCCGTGCAGATGATAACGCAATCTGAATTCTTGATAAGGTCGTCGGTCAGATCTGTGTTTTGTAAAGGTTCGCCATCGCCGATCGTGTATGCGTGGTCGAAAGTCACCTCCGGCACGAACGGATCGTGATAAACAAGGTCCGCGCCTCGGGCCCTGAGCAGGTCGATGATCGACAGAGCCGGCGATTCCCGCATATCGTCTATGTCTTTTTTGTACGCAACGCCGAGGATCAAAACCTTCGATCCGTTAACGGCTTTTTTCACATTATTCAGGGCATTTGAGACGAGTTTAACCACATAGGCGGGCATTCCAGAATTGACCTGTTCGGCGAGGGAAATGAACTGGGAATCGAAACCGTGCTGCCGCGCCTTCCACGATAAGTAATGCGGATCCAACGGGATGCAGTGCCCGCCGATCCCCGGCCCCGGATAAAACGCCATAAACCCGAAAGGTTTCGTCGCCGCCGCACGCACAACCTCCCAAGTGTCGATCCCCAGCGCGTTGCAAACCTTCGCCATCTCGTTCGCCATCCCTATGTTGATCGCGCGGAATGTGTTCTCCCACAGCTTGCAGGCCTCGGCGACGCGTGCACTGGAGACGCTGTGTACGCTGTCCACGATCTGGCTGTAAAGATACGACGCCACCTCGGTCGAATCTTTCGAAACGCCGCCGACCACCTTCGGAATATTGTGCGTCTGGAATTGCGGATTGCCCGGATCCACTCGCTCCGGCGAAAACGCCAGCAGGAAATCTTCGTCAAGCTTACAGTCCTTTTCCTCGAACATCGGCTGCAGCACTTCGTCCGTCGTGCCCGGGTAGGTGGTCGATTCCAATATCATCATCTGCCCGCGCCGCATGTACTTCTGTATCTGCTCGCCGGCTGACAAAATGTACGACATGTCCGGGTCCTTTGTCTTGCGAAGCGGCGTCGGCACACAGATGACGATCACGTCGCATTCCGACAGCTTGCTGAAATCTGTGGTCGCGGAAAGCAGACCCGCGTCGAGGCACTTCTTCACATTCTCGTCCGGCACGTCAACAATGTAAGACTTCCCGGCGTTTATGTCGTCCGCCTTCTTGGTGTCGACCTCAAAACCGATACCTTTGTAGCCCTTTAGCCCAAATTCCACTATCAGCGGCAGGCCCACATAGCCCAGCCCAATTACACCGATGCACGCACGTTTATCGGCGATAAGTTGTTTCAATTCTTCTTTTATCATTTGTAAGTCTTTGTGAGGATTATATAACGGCGGCGGATGATTGTTGAAAACTCGTGCAAAAACTAAAAATTAAGGGTTTCAAACGGATGCGTCAAGCCGCTCTCGAATCTGTGTTAATATCGACTTAACCGCCGTTGCCTTCCGTATGGCAGCAAACCTCCCGTTCCCGAATTATGTCCAGCAAGATCGTTTCCTCCAACCCCGTCGTCGCTTCCCTTATCGAAGGCAAAGCCCCGCGCCCGGCCCAAATCGCCGCGGCCCGTGGGGTGCTCCCGCTGCCGGAGTCAGACCTACTCGAAGTCCTCGTCACATTCGCCCGTTCCGAGGACAGCGAATTGGCCGAATACGCCGCCGCCACGCTTCGTGCACAGGATGAAGGAATGCTCGATGGGGTTCTGAGATCTTCCTCGGTTCCCGTTTCCGCATTGGTGTATTTTGCGGAATCATCCGATGCGAACCCGAAGGCTCAGGAAGCAATTCTTCAAAACCCACGCACCCCGAGTGAATCGATCGCCCGGCTCGCCCGCGAAACCAAAAGTGGTCAGGTGCTTGAGCTGCTTTCATTGAATCAACAGCTTCTTATCGAATCGCCCGCGATCCTGGAGGCGATCCTCGGCAACAGCAACTGCACTCCCGAAGCCGACCGTCGCGCCTCCGAAACAAAGCGCGAATTCTTCGAAAAAGAACGCGGCACCCAGCAGATCGCGAGCGAATTAAGGGCGCAGGGCAAAGAAGCCGCGGCAGAATTCATCGAAAATTCCGAATTCGGCAAGGACATGGATGGAATCGGGATGGACCTCGACGACGCCCTGTTCCTCGCCTCAATGATCGAATCGTCAGACGCCGACGCTGATGATACGTGGATGGGACTCGAATACATCGAGGAGTATTACGAAGAATCCGAAGCCGACCGGCAAGCGATCGTCGACAAGATCCTCGGCGAAATGAAGATCGAAGGGATGGACCTCCCTAGCGAACGCATCTCTATTCTCAACCGCATTATGAAGATGGGAATGAAGGACCGTGTAAAACTCGCCATGAAGGGCGACCGCGAGGCACGCAACATCCTCATCCGCGACCCGAACCGTATCGTCGCCCAGGCAGTGGTGCAGAATCCCCGCATAACCGAACAAGAGATCGAAAAGATCGCAGCGATGCGGTCCGTACCCGAAGATATTTTGCGAAAGGTCGCGAACGATCGGCAGTGGGCCCGAAGTTACGCCGTGGTGCACAACCTGGCGCGCAACCCCCGCACGCCTGTCGCGAACACCATGAACATCCTCTCGCGGCTCCAGCTCAAAGACCTTTCCGCACTTTCCAAGAACAAGAACATATCCGACGCCGTACGAAGACAGGCCCTTCGCCTGTCACAGGCTCGCACCGGCAAATGATCAAAACAGTGCGTCCACCCTGCCGGTTTTTATATACGTAATCGCGATGTCCGTAAGCGTGTGGCTCGCCGCACCGGCCCACATACCTCCGAATACGGCTGCGAACATCGTCCCGGCCCGATCGGAGACGAATACCGCCCCG
>Ga0307410_10000367_pt1 | contig 17606 bp, 16 predicted proteins | sample 322Ometagenome_3_FD_203707 | JGI IMG/M metagenome (GOLD analysis project Ga0307410, IMG submission 203707) | Maize rhizosphere microbial communities from greenhouse at UC Davis, California, United States - 322HYB-O-3 | ecosystem: Host-associated > Plants > Roots > Rhizosphere > Soil | place... | reverse complement strand
CGTGACGCCACATGAGCGCGGATGGCTTCGCGTATTGCCGGGGATGCTGGAGGCGCAAGGGGGGCTCGACGGCTTCTTCACCGCGCACCTTGTCCGCGCCGCCTAATCCCGGCTAATGGCCCGCATGGCCGCTCCCCTGATCTCCCCTTCGATCCTCTCCGCCGATTTCGCCAGGCTCGGGGAGGAAGTGCGCGCCATCGACGAGGCGGGGGCCGACTGGATCCATATCGACGTGATGGACGGGCATTTCGTCCCTAACCTTACCATCGGTCCGGGCGTGGTGAAGGCGATCCGCCCCTACACCACCAAGCCGTTCGACGTGCATTTGATGATCTCGCCCGTCGACAATTTCCTCGATGCCTTTGCCGAGGCGGGCGCCGACCTCATCACTGTCCATCCCGAGGCCGGTCCGCACATCCATCGCACCATCCAGCACATCAAGTCGCTCGGCAAGAAGGCGGGCGTATCCTTGAACCCGGGAACCCCCGCCAAGATGCTCGACTATGTGCTGGAAGAAGTCGATCTCATCCTGGTAATGAGCGTCAACCCGGGCTTCGGCGGGCAAAAGTTCATCCATAGCCAGCTCAAGAAAATCGAGGCGATCGCCAACCAGATCGCCAAGAAGGACCTTGTCGTCGATATCGAAGTCGACGGCGGGATCGACGCGGCCACCGCACCGCAGGCGGTCGACGCGGGCGCGACCGTCCTCGTCGCCGGAACCGCCGCTTTCCGTGGCGGCCCGAGTCAGTATGCCGCCAACATCGCCGCCCTTCGAGCCCCCTAATGAACGATAAGCTCGCATGAGCGACGACGTCGTCGGGAAGCTCGCAAAGGGGTCATTTTTCTCGCGCTTGTTAGGGCAGGGGCGCCAGCCGATCCGCCTCGTCGCCGTTCCGCGCGACCATGTGCTCGGCGACCGCGCCCGGGGCGATGCGCTGCTGGCGGGGAAGCTTCTGCTCGGAAATGAAGCGGTTGCATTGGCGGACATCGACTTTGCCGAGGTCGGCACCCACGGACCCCTGGCGCAGGAGGTTCAGAATTTTTCCTGGCTCCGGGACCTTGCTGCCTCGGCCAGCCGGGAAAAAGGCGCGCGCCTGGCGGAAGCGATCGCCGGCCGCTGGCTGATCGCGCACGGCACGCGCATCGATGAAGCTTGGGCACCCGAGCTATGGGGCGAGCGCATCCTGACATGGACCGCCTACGCGCCCTACATTTTGTCCAGCCGCGACGCCGGCTATCGTTCGGCTTTGCTCAACACGCTGGCGCGGGGCGCCCGCCATCTCGACGGAGTGGCCGACAAGGCGGCGCCCGGCCTGCCGCGAATTACCGCCTGGGCGGGTGCACTGGTCGGGGCGCTCACCATCCAGGGCGGGCTCGTCCGCCTGTCGCGGAGCGAATCCGGGCTGATGCGCGCCCTCGCCGCCGCCCAGTTCGAGGATGGCGGGCTGATGAGCCGGAGCCCACAAGAGCAAATGCTGCTGGTCGACCGGCTCGGCATGGTGCGCGCCGCCTATTTCGCAGCAAAGCAAGCGGTGCCCGACCCGCTCGAAAACGCCGCCGCGGCGGCGCTGGCCGCGCTTCATGGCGTCACCATGGGCGACAATGCGCTGTCGAGCTGGCAGGGCGGCAATCCCGGCGATCCGGCTCGGCTGGCGGCGTTGGTGGAAGGGTGCGGCCTGCGCGCCCGCCCGCTTCGCGCTGCGCGGGGCTGGGGCTATCAGCGCTTGTCGGCCCTCGGGACGATCATCGTCGTCGATGCCGCGCCTCCGCCGCCGGCCCGAATGGCCGCAATGGGCTGCGCCTCTACGCTGGCGCTGGAGATGAGCGACGGTGCGCAGCGGCTGGTCGTCAATTGCGGCGGGCCGGGGCCGGTGCCGACCGCACTTCCCGACGAGCTTGTCCAGGCACTCCGCACCACCGCCGCCCATTCGACGCTGGTGCTCGCCGACACCAATTCAACCGCCATCCTGCCGGACGGAAGCCTCGGCAAGGGCGTCGCCGACGTCGTGATCGAACGTAGTGAGGATAATGACTGCTCGCGCCTGGAAGCGTCGCATGACGGCTATGTGAAGGGCTTCGGCCTGATCCACCAGCGCCGCCTCAGCCTCGGCAATGACGGCAAGGAAGTGCGCGGCGAGGACCGGCTCCAGCCCAAGGGGCGCCGCAAGATTCGCGAGGCCGCGCCCTACGCCATCCGCTTCCACCTTGCGCCGGGCGTCGAGGCGACCGTCACCGCCGACGGCATGGGCGCCATTCTCCGCTCCTCGGGCGCGCCGCCATGGAACTTCCGCTGCCGGGGCGCCATGCTGCAGGTTGAGGAAAGCCTGTTCATCGACGGACACGGCCAGCCGGTGCCGACCCTCCAGCTTGTCGTTGTCGGCGAGATTTCCGGGGTCGGCGGAGAAATCGCCTGGCAGTTCCGCCGCTCCAGCTAATCGAAGAAGGACAATATAATGGCCGCCATCGTGCCCATCCGCAGGGCTCTCATTTCCCTATCCGACAAGACCGGGCTGGAGGATCTGGTGGCGGCGCTGTCCCGGGCTGGGGTCGAGATAGTGTCGACCGGCGGGACGGCCGCGAAGATTCGGGAGAGCGGCGCTGATGTCCGCGACATCAGCGACCTTACCGGCTTTCCCGAGATGATGGACGGCCGGGTGAAGACTCTTCATCCCAAGGTTCATGGTGGCCTCCTCGCCGTGCGCGACAATGAAGAGCATGTCGCCGCGATGGAGGAGCATGGCATCGGCGCGATCGACCTGGTCGTGGTCAACCTCTACCCGTTCGAGGCGACCGTCGCGAAGGGGAGCCCGCGCGACGAGATCATCGAGAATATCGACATCGGCGGCCCGTCGATGGTGCGCTCCGCGGCGAAGAATCACGACCATGTCGCGATCGTGACCGACCCGGCGGATTATGCCGAGTTGATTGCGCGGATCGAGCAACAGGGCGGCACCGACCTGGAGTTTCGCCGCAAATTGGCGGCCAAGGCTTATTCACTGACCGCCGCGTATGACGTCGCAATCTCGATGTGGTTCCAGCGGGTCGACCAGGGCCAGCAATGGCCGGAGCGCCGGGCTATGTCGTCACCGCTGATCATGACGCTCCGCTATGGCGAGAACCCGCACCAGCAGGCTGCCCTCTATGCTTCGGCCGGACCGGCAGCTCGCGGCATCGGCCAGGCAAGGCAGGTCCAAGGCAAGGAGCTGAGCTACAACAATTTGAACGACGCCAACGCCGCGCTTGAATTGGTCGCCGAGTTCCGTGAGGGCCCGCCGACCGTGGTGATCGTCAAGCACGCCAACCCGTGTGGCGCGGCCAGTGGCGAAACCCTGGCTGAAGCATGGCTAAGAGCCCTGGAGTGCGACAGCGTCTCGGCGTTCGGCGGCATCGTCGCCTGCAACCGCGAGCTCGATGGACCCACTGCGGAAGCGATTGCCGGCATTTTCACCGAAGTGGTGGTTGCCCCCGATGCGGACGAGGCTGCCATCGCCACCTTCGCCCGCAAGAAGAACCTTCGCCTGCTCCTGACCGGTGGGCTGCCCGATCCGGCACGCAGCGGCCAATATGCAATGGCCATTTGCGGCGGTGTGCTGGTCCAGACCCGCGACAACGGAATGTTGACCCGCGATATGCTGAAGGTCGTCACAAAACGCGAGCCGACCGAACAGGAATTGAAGGACTGCCTGTTCGCCTGGACGGTAGCGAAGCACGTCAAATCCAACGCCATCGTCTATGCCAAGGATGGCGTGACCGCCGGTATCGGCGCGGGCCAGATGAACCGGCGCGATTCCGCCCGGATCGCGGCGATCAAGGCGCGCGAGGCGGCCGAGAAATATGGCTGGGCCGAACCGCACACGGTGGGTTCCGCAGTGGCTTCGGATGCTTTCTTCCCCTTCGCTGATGGCCTGTTGGCGGCCGTCGAAGCGGGCGCGACTGCCGTTATCCAGCCAGGTGGTTCAATCCGTGACGATGAAGTGATCGCAGCCGCCGACGAGGCGGGTCTGGCAATGCTCTTCACGGGAATGAGGCACTTTCGCCACTAACGAGGGGCGTCGCCACCGGTTGCTGGATCGGGGAGCGATAGCTCCTCGATGTCATCCTTGCTCATCCGGAACAGTTCGCGGTCTTCGGGCCCGAAGCCTTTCACCCACAGGACCGCGCCGAACGCGGCGAGGATGGCCGGAATCCCGACGATCAACTCCGCCCATTCGGGAAGCATGATGATCAGCTGACCGACGACCATGGCCGCCGCGGCTGCCCAAATCAGGGGCCAGCGCCAGCCCGAAACCCGAGCTCCGAGGATTCGGCGCAGTAGCCGCGCTTTGACGATGGCGGCAAAGCCCAGCGAAATCATCAGGGCAAGCGCGGGTCCGGTCGCCTGCCACATGACGGGCCATTGCATTTCCCGCATCAGCAGGATCAGGCCCACCGCCAGCCCCGCCTCCAATACGATCATGCCCAGGCTGATCATCATGTTGCGGTGGCGTGCGCAGTAAATCAGCGCAGCCTCGCTGACTGCCGCCGTCGCCGCCACAACTTCGGCTGCCAGCAGGAAGCCCAAGGCCGCGGTGCCTGCGACGAACCCTGCTCCGACCAGGCCCATCACCGCTTCGCCCGGAATGCCGAGCGCCAGCGCCACCGCGCCCTGCGCCGCGATCACCCAGAAACCAACCTGCCGCACCTGCTTCGCCACGGCGGCATTGTCGCCTTCCTCGAGGTTGCGGCTGATCACCGGACCCAGGATCGGATCAAAGCTGGTCTTGAGCTTGGCGGGCAGAGAGGCGACCTGCTGGGCGACATAATAGATGCCGACCACCTTGGGCGCGAAGAACAGGCCGAGCACGGCGATGTCGACGCGGCGCGATCCCCATTCGACCGCGTCTGCCGCCGCGACCGGCAGGTTGCGGCGCGCGAGGGCCCAGAGCGTTCCCGGATCGGGCTTCCACCCGTGCGGCATCCCGTAGCTCCGGATCAGCGGGATGACCGACGCGACCAGCGCCCCAACCATCGACAGGCCGTAGGCGATGATCAGCCCGTCGCGGATCGAGATGTAGGACCAGACGAAGGCGGCGATGGAGATAGTCCAGGGCTCGACGATCGCGCGCGCCCTGACGGTCGAGGTGACGTCATGGCGATAGGCGAGCGCGGCCAGGCTGATGTCCGACCAGGCCAGAGCGAAGACGGTAATCGGCAGCATCCATTCCAGGCCCGTGATCTCCGAATTGGGGAACATGGCCTGGGGGAAGATCGCCAGGATGGTCATCGCCACCGCCGACCCGATTGCCGCTACCAGCAGCGCATCGGCGACCACGCAGACGTGGGGCTTGTCGGTCCGCGCCAGCTGTTGGGCGAGCCCCCGCTTCAAGCCAAGCGTTGCCAGCTGGGCGGCGAATTCGACGATTAGCACCGCATAGGCGAAACGCCCCAGTTCGTCGGCGCCGTAAATCCGGCCGGCGATGAACAGGAAGGGCAGGCGGGCGATCAGCCTGAGAATGAAGCCGAAGAAGTTGATCCGCCCGCCCCGCGCCAGTGCGGCAAGGTCGGCGGACGGGGCCGCTGACGGCTCGGTCGCCTTGCTCAATGCGCGGCGCCCCAGTTGGCGCCCCAGCCCACCTCGACATCGAGCGGCACGTCGAGCTTGATCGCGGGCTCCGCGGCATGGGCCATCACCTCGCGGATCACGGCGACGGCTGCTTCTTCGCTGCCTTCGGGCACTTCGAAGACAAGTTCGTCATGGACCTGGAGCAGCATTTTCACGTCCGTGAGGCCGGCCGAAGCCAGCGCGGCGTCCATGCGGTTCATCGCCCGCTTGATCAGGTCGGCGCTGGTCCCCTGGATCGGCGCATTGATTGCCGCGCGTTCGGCTCCAGCTCGGAAATTGGGGTTGGCGGCGCGGATGTTGGGGAACCAGGTCTTTCGGCCGAACAGCGTGCGGGTGAAGCCATGCTCGCGAACGAAGGCGAGCGTCTCGTCGATATAGGCGCGGATTCCCGGGAAGCGGGTGAAATAGCGGTCGATGATCGCCTTCCCCTCGTCCTTGGGAACGCCGAGCCGCCCGGCCAGCCCCCAGCTCGATATCCCGTAGAGGATGGCGAAATTGACCGTCTTGGCCTTGCCGCGCGTGTCGCGATCGACGGTGCCGAACAACTCTTCGGCGGTCATCGCGTGGATATCCTCGCCCGCGCCGAACGCTTCCTTGAGCTGAGGCACATCCGCCATGTGCGCGGCCAGCCGCAGCTCGATCTGGCTATAGTCCGCGCTCATCAGCACATGGCCCGGCTCGGCGACGAAGGCGTCGCGGATCTGGCGCCCGACCTCGGTCCGGATCGGGATGTTCTGCAGGTTCGGCTCGGTCGAGGCGAGCCGACCAGTCTGGGCTCCGGACAGGCTGTAGCTGGTGTGGACGCGGCCGGTATGCGGGTTGATCTGGGCCTGCAGCGCATCGGTATAGGTGTTCTTCAGCTTGGACAGTTGCCGCCAGTCGAGCACGCGGCGCGCCACCTCGACACCCTCGCCCGCGAGCCGCTCCAGCTCGTTGACGTCGGTCGAATATTGGCCGCTCTTGCCCTTGCGCCCGCCCTTGAGGCCCAACCGGTCGTAGAGCACCGCGCCGAGCTGCTGCGGCGACCCGATCGTGAAGGGACCGTTCGCGGCCTCGTAAACCTTCTCCTCCAGCCCACTGATGCCGGTGGCGAAAGTGCGGCTCAGCTGGGCCAGATAGTCGCGGTCCACCTTGACCCCGCGCCGCTCCATCCGCCCAATCGTCGCGGCGAGCGGCCGGTCGACCATTTCATAGACGCGGGTCGAGCCTTCCTCTGCGAGGCGCGGCTTCAGCCGCTGCCATAGGCGGAGGCAGATGTCGGCGTCCTCCGCCGCATATTCGGTCGCCACGTCCAGCGGGACCTTGTCGAAGCTGATCTGCTTGGCGCCGGTCCCACAGACCGATTTGAAGCTGATGCATTCATGATCGAAATGGATGTCCGCCAGATCGTCCAGCCCATGGTTCGAGCGGCCCGCGTCCAGGTCGAAGCTCATCACCAGCGTGTCGTCGTAGGGCGCGACGTCGATCCCCGCCTTGGCGAACATCACCCAGTCATATTTGAGGTTGTGCGCAATCTTGAGGACTGCCGGGTCCTCCAGGAGCGACCTCAGCCTGTTTAGCACAAGGTCGGCGGGAAGCTGGTCGGGCGTTTCTACCAGCATGTCCTGCCCGCTATGGCCGATCGGGATGTAGCAGGCCTTGTTGGGCGCGGTGGCGAGGCTGATCCCGGCCAGCTTCGCCCGGATATTGTCGATATTGTCGGTCTCGGTATCGAACGCGACATAACCCTGCCGCGTCGCCTCGGCGATCCAGCGGTCGAGCGCATCCTCGGTGACGACCGTTTCATATTTCGTCCGGTCGACGGTGATTTTTTCCTTTTCCGCCGGTGTCTTAGGGGAGGGCCCGGACGCCATGACGTCAATTGGCCGCGCCCCGCCGCTCGACGCGCCGGGCGATCCGCCGACGCGGTTCAATAGCGACTTGAACCCCTGATCCTCGAGGAAGGCCTTGAGCGGTTCGGGTGGGATGCCCTTCAGGCCAAGCTCATCCAGCGGCTCGGGTAAGGGTGCATCGCACACCAGCCGGACCAGTTCGCGCGACAGCCGCGCCGCCTCCGCATGTTCGGTGAGGTTCTGCTTCAGCTTCGGCTTGGTGATCTCATCGGTCGAGGCCAGCACCGTTTCGAGATCGCCATATTGCTGGATCAGCTGGGTCGCGGTCTTCGGGCCGACGCCCGGAACGCCCGGCACATTGTCGACGCTGTCGCCCATCAGCGCGAGCACGTCGCCGACCTTCTCCGGCCCGACGCCGAACTTCTCGGTGACATAAGCGCGGTCGATGCGGCGGTCGTTCATCGTGTCGAGCATGTCGACCCCGGCCTCGTCGTCGACCAGCTGCATCAAATCCTTGTCTGAGCTGACGATGGTCACCTTCCATCCGGCTTTCTTGGCCTCGGTGACGTAGCAGGCGATGATGTCATCGGCCTCCAGCCCCGCTTCCTCGATGCAGGGGATGGAGAAAGCGCGGGTGGCGACGCGGATCAGCGGGAATTGGGGGACCAGGTCTTCGGGCGGCGGCGGCCGGTTCGCCTTATACTGGTCGTACATCTTGTTGCGGTGGGTTTCCTCGGACGCATCGAGGATCACCGCCATGTGGGTTGGCCCATCCGCCTTGTTGAGCCCGTCGGCCAGCTTCCACAGCATCGCCGTATAGCCATAGACCGCGCCCGCAGGCACGCCGTGACGATTGGTCAGCGGCGGCAGGCGATGATAGGCACGGAAGATGTAGCTCGACCCGTCGACGAGATAGAGGTGGTTCTGCTGATCGGCCATGTGGCGCTTGCCCTAGCACGGCGCGCGCGCGATGCCAGCCTATCGGAAGGAAGGTGTAAATGGCCGACAAGTTCCAGCGTCACAAACAGCCGTGGACCAGTGATGAAATCCAGAAGCTTCACCGCCTCGCGGGCAAGGGGATGAGCCTTAAGGCGATCAGCAAGGCGCTGACCCGGAGCGAGGAATCCATCCAGGCGCGGGCCAAGCAAGACGGGTTGAAGGTGTCGAAGCTGCGCTAGGGACGGCGGAACTGACCGCGCCGGGCGAAAAGCATTGCCCCGACGACGCAGCTGGCGAATAGGCCGCCTTCCAGCGCGCCGGTGACGAGCTGACTGATTGGACCGAAGCCATGTTCGCCAAGCAGGGCGCCGATCTGGTCGAGGCGCAGGCGGGAATCGGGGAAGCTGGTAGACAGCAATTCGAGGCTGCCACCCATCAACGTACCGCCAAGCAAGGTTATCAGCGCGCCGCCAATCATTCCGACAAGCCCGGCAATCGCGATGCGTCGGCGCACCGACCAATTGGCGCGAGCACCGAACCATGCACCTAGTCCCACAGCGCCGCCGAGGATCAGGCCCTCCAGGCCACCGGTAATGTCCCCGGGAGAGCGGCCGAGCAGCAGGTTGAAAGCGTCGAGGCCTAGCAATTTGGCGAAGGCGCCGACGATGAGGCCGCCGAGCGCTCCTCCGGCTATCACCCAGCGGCGGTCGCGGAGAAGCGCCGCACCGGCTATCCCAAAGCTGACGCCTGCGCCGCCCATCAGCGCCGCCGCGATCGTCAGCCACAGGAGGACCAGCAGCACCGAGACGGCGCCCATGCCGGGCTGGAGCGGCTGCGAAGCCCCGGCGAGGCCGTAGATCAAGCCGCCGATTATCCCTGCGATGCCCGCACCGATCGTTCCCGCTCCGCCGACCAGGAGAAAACGCTGCCAGCCATCTCCAATCGCGCCTTTAGGCCGAGGCGCTCCCGTCCCCGTCTCGACCGGCGCGATGAAACGATAGCCATGCTTCGGCACCGTCTCGATGAAGCGCGGGCGTGCGGCATCGTCGCCGAGCAACTTCCTCAAGCTCTTGATGCACTGGGTCAACGCTTCGTCGGTGACGGGGATGCCGCGCCACACCTCGTCCAAGAAGCGGTCCTTGGAGATGAGCTTTCCGGGTTCGCCGACCATCAGCGTGAGTGCATCGAGGTAACGCGCGTTGAGCTCGACCGACTCGCCGTCGCGGGCAAGCCGCCGGTCGGCCGGGTCAAGGTGGAAACGGTCAAAGCGGTAGCCGTCGGACGTCATTCTTCAGCAAAACCTCACGACTTGCTCATGCCGTTCATGCGGCGCTCCGCCATGGTCGAGCCTCATTCATGTGACGGAGATCGGACAATGGCAAATCAGGCAATCAGGATCGAAGGGGTGTGGAGGACATTGCGGTTCGCGGGGTGGGGCTTTGCTGCGATCCTGCTCGCTCTTCCGGCCATTGCGATGCAATTCACCAGCGAGGTCGACTGGAGCGCTTCCGACTTCATCATCATGGGAGCGTTGCTCGGCACGATTGGACTCACGACGGAATTCCTCGTCCGCCAGTCGGGGAATACCGCCTATCGGATCGGCGCGGTGGTCGCGATGGCGACCTCATTCCTGACGGTCTGGGTGAACCTGGCGGTCGGGATGATCGGCGACGAAAATCCCTACAACTTGTTGTTCGTCGGCGTGCTGGCAATTGCGCTGGCCGGATCGATCGCTTCGAATTTTATGGCCGCAGGGATGGCCCGGACGATGGTCGCGGCGGCGGTGGCTCAGGCAGCGGTGGCGCTCGGCGGTATGGCCGCCGACCCGCGCGGCGCAGTTTTCAGCATTTTGTTCGCACTTCCCTGGCTACTGGCGGCCGGCCTCTTCCGCCGGGCCGACCAAGATCAGGGTACCAGCACGGTATCGAGCGCCTCGGGAGACGTGTCGGGATAATCGAGCGTGAAGTGCAGTCCGCGGCTTTCGTGGCGCGAGAGCGCACTTCGGATGATGAGGTCCGCGACCTCGACCAGGTTGCGGAGCTCGATCAGGTCGGGCGTCACGGTGAAATGCTTGTAATAGTCGTTCACTTCCTGGCGGAGCAGGTCGATGCGGTGCTTGGCCCTCTCCAGCCTTTTGGTGGTGCGGACAATCCCGACGAAGTTCCACATGAAGCGGCGGATTTCGCCCCAGCATTGCTGGATGACGACTTCCTCGTCGCTGTCGGTGACCCGGCTTTCGTCCCATGGGCGGATGGCGGGTGGGTCGTGGAGTTCGCCCCAATGAGCGAGGATATGCCTGGCCGCGCATTCGCCGAACACGAAACATTCGAGCAGGCTGTTGGAGGCGAGGCGGTTCGCTCCGTGAAGGCCTGACTGGGTGACCTCTCCCGCGGCATAGAGGCCCGGCGCGTCGGTCCGCCCGTCGATGTCCACCATCACGCCGCCGCAGGTATAATGCTGCGCAGGGACGACCGGGATCGGCTCCTTCGTGATGTCGATGCCCAGCCCCAGCAGCTTCTCGTAGATGTTGGGGAAATGGACTTTCACGAACTCCGGCTCGCGATGGCTGATGTCGAGGTGGACATAGTCCAGGCCGTCGCGCTTGATCTCGCTGTCGATTGCCCGGGCGACGATGTCGCGCGGGGCAAGTTCCGCCCGCTCGTCATAGTCGGGCATGAAGCCGTGGCCGGTTTCCGGATGCCTGAGCAAGCCGCCCTCGCCCCGCACCGCCTCGGTGATCAGAAAATTCTTGACCTCGAGGTTGTAGAGGCAGGTCGGGTGGAACTGCATAAATTCCATGTTGGAAATCCGGCAGCCGGCTCGCCACGCCATGGCAATGCCGTCGCCGGTCGCCCCGCGCGGCGCGGTCGAATAGAGGTAGGTGCGGCCCGCCCCGCCGGTCGCCAGCACGGTCGCCCGGGCGGTGATCGTCTCAACCTCCCCGGTCTTGCGATTGAACGCATAAAGGCCATGAACCTCGCCGCTGGTGGTGAACTCCGCCGCGTGCCGCCCTGTGACCAGGTCGATCGCTACCATGTCGGGGACCAGCGTGATGTTGGGATGGTCGCGCGCCGCTTTCTCCAAAGCCTGCTGGATCGCCCAGCCGGTCGCGTCGGCGACATGGACGATCCGCCGGTGGCTGTGCCCGCCCTCGCGCGTAAGGTGCCAGCCATCGCCATCATCGTCGATGTTGAACGGGACGCCGAGCTCGGCCAGCCGGGCGATGGCGGCGGGCGCTTCGCTCACCACATGTTCGACCACCGAAAGCTTGTTGAGGCCCGCACCCGCGATCATCGTGTCGTTGACGTGGGCGTCGAAGCTGTCGCCTTCCTCCAGAACCGCCGCGACGCCCCCCTGCGCCCAATTTGTGGCACCTTCGTCCAGCTGGCCCTTGGCGATCACGCCGACCTTCTTCGTCTGCGCGAGGTTCAGCGCCGCAGTCAGACCCGCCGCGCCCGATCCGATGACGAGGACATCGAAGGCCCTCAAGCCGCCGCCTCGCGGGTGAGGCTCAGGAAGACATCCTCAAGGTCCGGGTCGCGGGTCGACACGTCAATGATTCCTAGCCCTTCCTTCTGCAGCGCGGCCAGCACGTCCCCGGCATTCACCTTGTCCTTGCGATAGGTGATTTCCAGCGTACGCGGCCCGGTGACGTCGATTTTGTCGAAGCAAGGTGCATCGAGCACGCCATCGAGATCGCGGTCGACCTCGACCACCACCGCCTTGTCCTGCGCCTTGGCGATGAGCTGGCGGGTCGGCTCATTGGCGATCAGCCGGCCATGGTTGATGATCGCGATCCGGTCGCAAAGCTCCTCCGCTTCCTCGAGATAGTGGGTGGTCAGGACGACCGTCACGCCCTGCCGGTTGAGGCCGCGTACATAATCCCATAACTGCTGGCGAAGCTCGATATCCACGCCTGCGGTGGGCTCGTCGAGCACCAGGATCGGCGGCGAATGCACCATCGCCTTGGCCACCAGCAGGCGCCGCTTCATGCCGCCCGACAGGGTCCGGGCATAGGCGTTGGCCTTGTCGGTCAGGTGAACCGCCGCGAGCAGAGCGTCGGTGATCCGCTCGCTCTTAGGCACGCCATAAAGCCCGGCCTGGATTTCCAGCGCTTCCCTCGGCGTGAAGAAAGGGTCGAACAATATTTCCTGGGGGACGATGCCAATCGACCTTTTGGCGTTGCGTGGATGCTCGTCGATGTCGAAGCCCCAAATGCGGGCGGCGCCGCTCGATTTGACGACGAGCCCGGCGAGGATGTTGATCAGGGTCGACTTGCCCGCGCCGTTGGGGCCGAGCAGCCCGAATATCTGGCCGCGCGGGACGTCGAAGCTGACCTTGTCGAGCGCGAGCTTGGGCGGGCTGCCCTTGGATGTATAGGTTTTCGACAGCTCGTCGATGCGGATCGCGGGCTCGGCAGGATCGCTCATGCGAGTCGCATAGCCGCGCCCGTGCCCTCGCGAAAGCCGGGGACGGTAAACGCGGCATTTACCTTACTCATCATCCTCTTTTTACCGTTAACCCTGTTAGGCCGTCCGCCATGTTCCGCGTGGGCCCTTCTTCGGCGTTGTTCAGCCTGCTCGCCCTGTCGCTGCCTTCGATGGCGGTGGCCGCGCCTGTGCGCGCATCGCCCAAGGCGACCGCGCAACTCGCCGTGGTGAAGCCGCTCACCCTGCAGCGCGTGAACGACATGGACTTCGCAACGCTTGGAGTGACGACCGGCGGCACGGCGACGATCGATCCCCTGACCGGCTTGATGAGCGTCAGTGGCGGCCTGCTTCCCCTTAACGGAACGCCGTCGCCTGCCCGCTATGCGGGTGCGGCCAGCAAAAGCACCGTCGTCAATATCAAGGTGCCGAAGCAGCCGGTGCTGATCACCCGGGTCGGCGGCACGGAAACGCTTTCGGTCAGCAATTTCACGCTCGACGGACAGGACAAGCGAACGCTGGCCCAATCGGGAAGCTTCACCTTCGCCGTCGGGGCACAGATCACGGTCCCGGCCGGGACGGTGGATGGCCTCTACACCGGCGAGATCGACGTCACGATCCAATATCCCTGAGGTCATCCTTTCCTGAAGATTCACGGTAAATATTGCGGCAACGCTATGCATTGAACGCTCGGTCACTCCTGTCACCGCATAGTGTCCCGGCCGTGGTGGACGCGGCGTGGACAAGGACCGGACCTGTGAAGAAGGCACTGACCCTGATTGCCGCCTCGGCTGCGCTTGCAATGGCGAGCCCGGTTGCGGCCGCGCCCGTCGCCGCCTCGCCCAAGGCCGAGGCCCAGGGGCTGATCCTGATCCCGCTGACGTTGAACAAGTTGCAGGATCTCTATTTCGGCACGATCATCCCGTCGAACCTGTCGGGCGTAGTCACCGTGCCGGCGGACGGAACCGCACCATTCGCTACCGGCGGAGCGACGCTACTTTCGTCCGATCCCGGCTACCGCGCCCGCTTCGCAGGTGCAGGGACGACCGGTCAGCTGGTCTTCATCACCGTCACCAATCCGGTGCTCCTGGCCAACGGCCTCGGCGACAATGTCACGGTGCTGGCGTTGACCATGGACGGACCGGCAATCCGTACGATCGACGCGACCCGCGCCTTCAACTTCAACGTCGGTGGAATCCTGCTGGTCAATGCCAATCAGCCGGAAGGCATTTACCAGGCCGACTTCGACGTCACCGCCCAATATCTCTAAGCGGGAATTGAACGCGGGCAGCGGCGTTGCTAGTGCGACGCTCATGAGCTCGATCCCGCCGCCAGAGACCATCCGCACCAGCCATCACCGCGTTCATTGCGACGGGTCGGGACAGGTCTCGGCCGCGCTTGGCCATCCGCGCGTCTATTACCAGATCGATGATGCCGTTGGGTTCGTCGACTGCGGCTATTGCGACCGGCGGTTCGTACTCGAAGGGGGACCCGCGGACTCGGCCCAGCCGTGACCCTGTCGCCCCGCGATTTCCTGTACCGCACCGGGCTCGACCCGGCCGAGGCCGCAGCTCTGGCCGGCAAGCATCTTTCCCGTCACGACGATGGCGAACTCTACCTCCAGTATCGCGTGTCGGAAGCGTTCGGGTTCGATGACGGCCGGCTGAAGACCGCCGATTTTCACACCGGCTCCGGCTTTGGCCTGCGCGGTGTGACCGGCGAGACCACCGCCTTCGCCCATGCCAATGAGATCAGCGCCGAAGCGATCGACCGAGCCGCGCAGACGCTGAAGCTACTCGATCCGGCGAAGGGCCTGGCATCGGCCCCGCCTCCGCGCACCAACCGAGCAATGTACGGTTCGGACGACCCGCTCGCCGCAATTCCCTTCGCGAAGAAGGTCGAGCTTTGTCAGGCGATCGACGCAGCGGCGCGCGCTCGTGACCCAAGGGTCATGCAGGTCAGCGTCGCGCTGTCGGGCAGCTGGTCGGTGGTCGAAATCGTCCGCGCCGATGGCTTCGTCGCGACCGACGTCCGCCCGCTCGTCCGGCTCAACGTCTCGATTGTCGCCAAGCAGGGCGACCGGCGCGAAACGGGATCGTTCGGGATCGGCGGCCGCTATCTCTACGACCGGCTGTTCGAACCGGCGACCTGGAATCGGGCGATCGACGAGGCGCTAGCCCAGGCGCTGGTGAATCTCGAAAGCGTGTCCGCTCCCGCCGGTGAAATGCCCGTCGTGCTTGGCCCCGGCTGGTGCGGCGTGCTGCTGCATGAGGCGGTCGGCCATGGCCTCGAAGGCGATTTCAACCGCAAGGGTACCTCGGCCTTCTCCGGCCGGATGGGAGAGCGGGTCGCCGCGCCGGGCGTCACCGTGATCGACGAAGGCGCGATCGAGAACCGCCGGGGGTCCTTAAGCATCGACGATGAAGGCACGCCGACGGGGCGCACCGTCCTGATCGAGGACGGCATCCTCAAGGGCTATCTGCAGGACCGCCTCAACGCCCGGCTTATGGGCATGGAGCCGACCGGCAACGGCCGTCGCGAAAGCTTCGCCCACGCCCCGATGCCGCGCATGACCAACACCTTCATGCTTGGCGGAAGCGATGATCCGGCCGAGTTGATCACCCGCGTCCCCAACGGCATCTATGCCAAGAGCTTCGGCGGCGGACAGGTCGATATCACCAGCGGCAAATTCGTCTTCTCCTGCACCGAAGCCTACCGGATCGAGGGCGGCAAGCTCGGCGCCCCGATCAAGGGCGCGACGCTGATTGGCGACGGGCCAAGTGTGCTGACCCGGGTCAAGGGTATCGGCAACGACATGGCGCTCGACGAAGGCGTCGGCATTTGCGGCAAGGCCGGCCAGTCGGTCCCCGCCGGCGTGGGTCAGCCGACCCTGCTGATCGATGGGCTGACGGTGGGCGGCACCGCTGCATGAGCCTGGTCGAGCTCGGCCGCTACCCGACGCGGGTCGACGCCGAGCTTGCCCGCCTCGCGCTTGGAGCGGAGGGGATCGACGCCGTCATCCTCGATGCCGAGGCCAACAGCTTCTTCGGCGGCGGCGGGCTGATTTGGGTCCGACTGATGGTGCTCGAGGAAGACCTCGAAGACGCCCAGGCTATCCTCGCCGGCTAATCTCGCAGCAAATGGGCGATGGGGCCCAGGTCGAAGCCGGCTTCATTGGCCTGGCGATGAAGCTCTTCGCTCGATGCGCCGTCCTCGCTCCTCGCCACAGCCCAGGCGAGCGTCGATCGGTTGCCCGAGCGGCAGAAGGCGAACAACTTGCCCTCGCTGGCGGAGTGCATCGCTTCGCGCATCGCTTCAATGTCCGACGGGCCAAGCCCGCGCGCGATGGGCACATGGCGATACTCGATGCCGGCCTCGCGGGCCGCGGCCTCGATCTCGTCGCTGGTCGGCTGGCCCGGATCCTCACCGTCGGGGCGATTGTTGACGATCATCGTCACGCCCAGCACCTTCAGCGTCGCCACGTCGTCGGGAGCGATCTGGCCGTCGACCAGTGTCCTCTCGTCAAGCTGCCGTTGCATCGTCCCTCTCCATCGCCGTGGCCAGCGCATCCAGCAGCGACTCGCCATGGCGCTGAAGCTTTGTATCGCCGATCCCTTCGATCCGCGAAAGCGCCGAGAGCGAGGAGGGCTTTTCAGCAGCCACTTCGCGAAGTGTCGAATCGTGGAAGATCACGTAAGGCGGCACGCCTTGTTCCTTTGCCGTATCGCGGCGCCATGCGCGCAAAGCTTCGAAGAGCGGGTCGTGCGGATAGTCTCCGCTCTTCGTGCGCGACTGGCGCTGACGCTTGGTCGGGACGGCGATCAGCAATTGCTCCTCGCCCCTCAAAATCGGTTTCGCACCCGGCCCGAAACTCAGCCCGCCATATTCATCCGCGCGCAATGCGTCGCGGGCGAGCAACGACCGCGCCACCGGACGAACCAGCGCCCGCTCCTCCGCATCCATGATCCCGAACACGGACAGCTTATGGTGCCCGAACTGCCGCACCTTCTCATTGTCGTCGCCACCCAGCACGGCCGCGAGGTGCGCGACCCCGAACCGCATCTCCGTCCGAAACGCGGCCGAGAGCAATTTGCGCGCAACTTCCGTCACATTGATCGTCGCGGGCGGTTCCAGGCAATTGTCGCAATTGCCGCATTGTTCTGGTGGCTCCTCGCCGAAATGGCGGAGCAGAATCGCCCGGCGGCAGGTCGTGGCCTCGACGAAGGCGGCGAGCGCGTTCAATCGCTCGCGCTCCTGCGGGCGGCGGTCATGTTCGACCTCGGTCTCGATGCGGCGGCGGGCGCGGGCGAAATCCTCCGCGCCCCAGAACAGCCAGGCCTCCGCCGGATCCCCGTCGCGCCCGGCGCGGCCTGTCTCCTGGTAGAAGGCCTCGATCGACTTGGGGATGCCGGCATGGGCGACGAACCGCACGTCGGGCTTGTCGATCCCCATGCCGAAGGCGACCGTTGCCGCCATCACCATCTCCTCCGAGCCGACGAACGCCGCCTGGTTTCGCGAGCGGACCTGTGGCTCCAGACCGGCGTGATAGGGCAGCACCCGGCGCGTCGACGCATCGAACTGTGCCGCCAGCTTCTCGGTCGCATTGCGGCTGGCACAATAGACGATGCCGGGGCCGGGCTGGGCTGCCATCAACTGCTTCACCTGTCTGCCCGCGCCCTCGCGGGGCCGGACGTGATAGCGGATGTTGGGCCGGTCGAACCCGGCGACGATCAGCCCGTGCTGGGGGATGCCGAGCTGGACCAGTATGTCCTCGCGCGTCCGCTTGTCGGCGGTCGCGGTCAGCGC
>Ga0307410_10000365_pt1 | contig 17643 bp, 23 predicted proteins | sample 322Ometagenome_3_FD_203707 | JGI IMG/M metagenome (GOLD analysis project Ga0307410, IMG submission 203707) | Maize rhizosphere microbial communities from greenhouse at UC Davis, California, United States - 322HYB-O-3 | ecosystem: Host-associated > Plants > Roots > Rhizosphere > Soil | place... | reverse complement strand
GCTGATGTTGTTCATGCGCGGGAACGCCATGTCCGGGGCCCCGATCATCAGCGGGACGAACCAGTTGCCGAAGCCGCCGATCATCGCCGGCATGACCATGAAGAAGACCATGATCAGGCCGTGCGCCGTGATCAGCACGTTCCAGTGGTGGGTCCACTCGTCGAAGTTGGCGGTGCCCGCGCCGAGCGGCCAGCCCTGGTTGAGGACCTGGATGCCCGGCTCCATCAGCTCCGCGCGCATGATGCCGGAGATCCCGCCGCCGATGATGCCGGCGACGATCGCGAAGATGAGGTAGAGCGTGCCGATGTCCTTGTGGTTCGTCGACATGAACCAGCGGGTGAAGAACCCCGGCTTGTGATCCGCGTCATGATGCGCGTCGTGCGCTTCATGGGACTTCAGCGGAAGAGTGTCTGCGGTGGTTGCCATGATGCTTTCGTTTCCGCTCTAGTTCTGGGCCGTCGCGGCCTGATTGGTTGCAGGCTGAGCCTCGGTCGGCGCCGCCGCCGCGGGAGCGGCAGCCGCCGGCGCCGCGGCAGCAGGAGCCGCTGCCGGCTGCGCACCGGGAAGCGTGCCGCCCTTCGAGGCGACCCAGGCGTTGAACTGCGCTTCGGGCACGACCTCGACCGCGATGGGCATGTAGGCGTGGCGTGCGCCGCACAGCTCGGTGCACTGGCCGAAGTAAACACCCGGGCGATCCACCTTGGCCCAGATCTCGTTGATCTGTCCGGGGTTGGCGTCGATCTTGCTCCAGAAAGCAGGCACCCAGAACGCGTGGATGACGTCGTTGGCGGTGACGAGGAACTTCACCGTCTTGCCCGCCGGGATGACCATGCGCTCGTCGACGGCGAGCAGCGGCGGGCCGTCGGCGTCGGTCCGGAAGCGATCGCCTGCCTTCACGTCGGCCTTTTCCTTCAGCAGGTTCGACACGATCTCGAACCCGCCGTGGTCCGGGTAGGAGTAGGTCCAGAACCACTGGTTGCCGGTGACCTTGATCGTCACGTCGGCCGGCGGCGGGCTGTACTGCTTGTTGAGCAGCCGCATAGACGGGATCGCGATGCCGACCAGGATCAGGACCGGGACCAGCGTCCAGATCACTTCGAGCGCAGTATTGTGCGACGTGCGCGACGGGGTCGGGTTCGCGCCCCGGCGGAAGCGCAGCATCGTGTAGCCCAGCAAAGCCAGAACGAAGATGCTGATGATCGCGCAGAGGCCGAGCAGCCAGATATTATGGAAGGCGGCGGCGCCGCGGCCGATCTCCGTGACCTGCTCCTGGATGCCGGTGCCGGCCTTGATCGGAACGCCGATATGCTTCTCCGGAAGCGCAGGGGCGAAGCCGGTCTCGGTGGCCTGGGTGGCGGTCGGATTGGCGGTCGACGGAGTGGAGGGCGCGGGCGCGTTCGCCGCATCGAGGCTCTGCCCCTGCGCGCGCTCGGACGGAGCGGTCGCGGCGGCGGGGCCGGTAACTTGCTGCGTCGCCTGCGGCTGCGCCGCTTGCGGAGTCTGAGCCGCTGCTGGTGTCAGGCCGGCGGCAGCCAGGGCAATCGCCCATGCAATCAATTTCATCTTCACCCCGGTGACTTGGGTTGGGGACTGGAGCACCGCGACGGGGACCCCCTTGAATCGGGCGGCTTATAGGCGGCGCTTTTCACTCTCTCAAGCGCCTGTTCCACGGGAGTTGAAGGGGCGCATTGCCGCGCCTATTGCCGCCGCCATGACCGAAGAGGAAGTGCTGAGGGAATTTCGCGCCGCGGACGCGCTGCTCGAAGGCCATTTCATTCTCTCGTCCGGTCTCCGTAGCCCCCGTTATCTGCAGTGCGCGCGCCTGCTCATGGACCCGGCCCGGGCCGAGCGGATCGCGCGGGCGCTCGCGGCTCGCATCCCGGAAAAAACGCGCAGCCGGATCGACGTCGTCGTCTCGCCGGCGATGGGCGGCGTGATCATCGGCCATGAAATGGGCCGTGCGCTGGGCAAGCCGGCGGTCTTTGTCGAACGGCCGGAGGGCAGGTTCGAGCTTCGCCGCGGCTTCCGCCTCGATCCCGGTGCGAAGGTGCTGATGGTCGAGGACGTCGTCACCACCGGCCTCTCGTCGCGCGAAGCGATCGAGGCGATCGGGGAAGCCGGAGGCGAAGTCGTCGCTGCGGCGTCGATCGTCGACCGCTCAGGCGGAAGTGCCGACTTGGGCGTCCCGTACACGTCGCTCATCCGCATCGACGTCCCAACCTATGAGGCACACGCCCTCCCGCCGGAGCTCGAGGCGATCCCCGCGATCAAGCCCGGGAGCCGGGCGGCGGCGTGACCGGGAAGCTGCGTCCCAATTCGCTCAGGCTCGGCGTAAACATCGATCACGTCGCGACCATCCGGAACGCGCGAGGCGGCGATCACCCCGATCCGGTCCGCGCTGCGATCCTCGCCGCCGAAGCAGGAGCGGACGGGATCACCGCGCACCTGCGCGAGGACCGGCGCCACATCACCGACGACGATATCGACCGGCTGATGGCCGAGATCGACCTGCCGTTGAACCTGGAGATGGCAGCGACGGAGGAAATGCTCGCGATCGCTCTGCGGCATCGGCCGCACGCAGCCTGCATCGTCCCGGAAAAGCGCGAGGAGCGGACCACCGAGGGTGGCCTCGACGCCGTCGGCCAGCACAATCACCTGGCCTATTATGTCGACAAGCTCGTTGGGGCGAACATCCGGGTCAGCCTTTTCATCGAGCCGTCGGAGGCTCAAGTCGAAGCCGCCGTCCGGCTCGGCGCGCCCGTCGTCGAGTTCCACACCGGCCGCTACGCCCACCTGGACGGCGAAGAGCGCGCCACCGAGCTCAAGCGCATCGCCGACTGCGCTGCGCTCGCTGTCAAGAATGGCATTGAGCCGCACGCCGGCCATGGCCTCACCTTCGACAATGTCATTCCCGTCGCGGCCATCCCGCAGATCGCCGAGCTCAACATCGGCCATTTCCTTGTCGGCGAAGCGATATTCACCGGGCTCGACGCGAGCGTTCGCCGCATGCGCGCGCTGATGGACGAAGCTCGGTGATCGTCGGCATCGGCTCGGACCTCTGCAATATCGAGCGGATCGAGAAATCGCTTGATCGGTTCGGCGAGCGCTTCCTCAACCGCGTCTTCACGGCCGTGGAGCGGAAGAAGGCCGCTTCCCGTCCCCACACGACGGCGGGCACGCTCGCCAAGCGCTTCGCCGCCAAGGAGGCGTTCTCCAAGGCCGTCGGTACCGGCTTCAAGCGCGGCGTGTTCATGAAGGACATCGGCGTCGTTAATGCGCCGTCAGGTGCTCCCACGTTACAGCTGACCGGAGGAGCGAGGGCGCGGCTTGACGCCCTTGCGCCGGAAGGCCACGCCATCGACATACATCTGACGATGACCGACGATTATCCCTGGGCTCAGGCATTCGTGATCCTGCAGGCCCGCAAGCTGGAGCCCTGATTGAGCGAGACTGTTCCCGAGGCGAGTGCCGACCAGGCGAGGGTCCCCGCGCCCGAGAAGAAGGACACCAAGGGCTCCGTCGTATGGCGTGAGATCAAGGGCCTGTTGTGGGTGCTCCTCGCGGTGCTGCTGTTTCACAGCTTCATCGCCAAGCCCTTCTACATTCCGTCCGAATCGATGATGCCGACGCTGCTCAAAGGCGACCGTCTCGTCGTGAGCAAATATCCCTACGGCTGGTCGTGGGTCTCGCCCAGCTTCCACATCTTCCCGCATTGGCAGGGACGGCTGCTCGGCAAGATGCCCGAGCGCGGAGACATCGTCATCGTTACGCCCCCGGGTCAGAGCGACGATTACATCAAGCGCGTGATCGGCCTCCCGGGCGATACGATCGAGGTCCGCAACGGCCGCCTGGTGCTCAACGGCAAGCCCGTGAAGGCAGAGAAGCGGCCGCCGGCCATGGTTCCGGTCGATGCCAACGTGCCGTGTGGGATCGAATTCTCCGGCTTCCAAGTGATCGAGGCCGACGGACGCGCCTATTGCCGCCTGCCGATCGTCCGCGAGACCCTTCCAAACGGCGTGACCTACGACACGATCGATCTTGAGAACGAAAGCTCCGGCAACCGCTTCGCTCCGGTGCGCGTCCCAGCCGGGCATGTGTTCCTGATGGGCGATAATCGCGATCGCAGCGCCGACAGCCGCTTCAACCTCGGCCCCCCGGAGAACGGACTTGGCGGGCCGGTGCCATGGGAGAACCTGGGCGGCCGGGCGGAGTTCATCACCTTCTCGCTCGACGGCACGTCGGAGGTTTTCAATCCGGTAAGCTGGTTCCGGGCGCTTCGCGGCGGCAGGGCGGGAGCCTCGCTCCGGGGACAGAAGGACTAGGCAATGGATTCAGGGCCGCCGACCACCGAGTTGCACGTCGAGCGCCCTGGCCCCGCCGAATTCCGCGACCCGATGGTGGTCCGCGAGCTGAAGCGTGCCGCCGTATGGTTTGGGCTCGCGCTCCTAATCGCTGGCGTCATCGTCCTCGCGCAGCCGCTGCTGCTCATCCTTGGCGGAATCATCTTCGCCGTCTTCCTCGACGGCGGGGCTCGCCTCATCGGCCGCTTCCTGCCCATCGGCCGGGGCTTCCGGCTGACCCTGGCCCTGCTGATCGGCTTCGGCTTCATCGGCTGGGTCTTCTGGTACGCAGGCACGACGATCGCCGCCCAGTTCGAAGCACTGCGCATCGTCGTGACCGCCCAATTCGATAAGCTGATGGCGTTCGTGTCCTCACTGGGCCTGATCCCGAAAGGACCGCCGACGAACCTGGGCTCGCAATTGCTGGGCTCCGTTGGACGGCTGACCAGCGCCGTGGGCAGCGCGCTTGGTGCGCTCACAAGCGTCATCCTCATGTTGGTGATCGGCATCTTCCTGGCGATCGAGCCGCGCATCTACGACCGCGGAATCGCCTGGATGCTGCCGATCCGGCACCGCGAGCGCTTTTACCGGATCGCCGATCATGTCGCCTACACGCTGCGCCGACTGCTCTTCGGCCGCCTTCTCGGCATGATCTTCGAAGGCTTCTTCACCTGGTTCATGCTGGCCTACGTGTCGCAGCTGGTCGGAGTGAAGCCGATTCCCATGGCCGCGCTGCTGGGACTCATCACCGGCCTGCTCGCCTTTATCCCGAATATCGGGGCGATCGTTTCAGGATTGCTGATGGTGGCCGTCGGCTTCAGCGCCGGTCCGAACGAAGGCTTCTTCGCTATCTTCGTCTATTTCTTCGTGCAGAACGTCGACGGCTATCTGGTCATCCCGTACATCGCCCGCCGCACCGTCGACCTTGCCCCGGCCATCGTCCTCGGCATGCAGCTGCTGATGGGCGCCTTGTTCGGCATCCTCGGCGTGCTTTTCGCCGACCCGATTCTGGCTGCCCTGAAGGTGACGCTCATGGACCTCAGCCGCGATCATGCGGAAGAGACGGGCGAAGGTCCGGAGGTCGTCGGCGACGAACCTCCGCCGAAAGAGGCTCCGGCTTAGGGCTGAGGCTGGGGTGCGCCCTGCTGCGGCGCTTCGGGCTGCGGGGGCTGGCCTTCCGCGCCGGGGATGGGCGGTGCGCCGCCACTCATCAGCGCGGCGTTCGGAACGATCTGCGCGATGTGCACGTCGAAATCGAGGTCGGCGTTGGGTCCGAATGGGCTGCCCGGCGGCGGGTTCTCGCCATAAGCGAGCTTGCCCGGGATGTGGATCTTGTAGCGGCCGCCCTTCTGCATCTTCGTCAGCGCTTCGGCGAAGCCGGGGATGACCTGACCGGCAATCATCGGCTGGGGACCGCCGTGGCGGGCGCTGTCGTCGAAGACGGTGCCGTCGGCGAGGCGGCCTTCATATTCGACCAGCACGCCGTCGACGGACTGCACGAACGGGCCTTCGCCCTTCTCGACCGTGCGGATGCGAACGCCGCTTTCGGTCGTCTCGCCGCGCAGTGGATTGGTCCCGGCCCAGGCGAGGCCGATGCCGGCGGCGATTATCAGCAGAAAGGCAATCAGGAGTCGCAGGGTGCGCCCGCGATGCTCGGGGCGCTTGGCAGCTTCGCTAACCGACATGTGATCGCCCCGTATGCTGAAGGATGGACTTAGCGCGAACCTTCGCGTTCGGCCCGCTTGCGCTCGAGCTTGCGTGCACGGCGAATCGCGGCGGCCCGCTCGCGGGCGCGCTTCTCCGACGGCTTCTCATAGTGGCGCCGCAGCTTCATCTCGCGGTACACGCCCTCGCGCTGGAGCTTCTTCTTGAGCGCGCGGAGCGCCTGGTCGACGTTATTGTCGCGAACGATGATCTGCATAAATGCCTGCGAAACTCCGAATCTGCTGTGTCGGACCAGCCAAGTCGTTCGGCCGGCCAATAAACTTCGCCCGGCGCAGCAACGCTAGGTCGGGTCGCCGCCCTTAGCAGGGGGTCCAGGTGCTTGCAAGGCACGGGAAAATGCCAGTGGTGCGATGAAACGAGTTGTCCGCACGACGGGCTAAGAGATTGTGCAAACGCGGTTATCGGCGATTAACCTTCATACCTGTACAAAGGCTGCTTCGCGAGAGTGGGGTGGTAATGGGGTTGAATCGTAGGGAAGTGCTGCGTTTCGGAGCAATTGGAGCGGCGGGGGCGATGCTCTCGTCTGCTGCGAGCTCGGTCGGCCTTCCGTCCATCGTATACGCACCGCCGCCGGTTCCGCGCGATCCGCTGGCGCCGCTTGCGCCGGTACCGAGCGCGCCGCTCGGAATCGATCCGGTGCTCTTCCAGAAGGCCAAGGCTTCGCTCGATTCGCACCGCTACCAAGTGCGTGCGCGGGACTATCTAGGCATCGTCGACTTCACGAAGTCCTCGGGCGAGGCCCGATTCCACGTCGTCGACCTCATGAACGGCCGCGTCGAAAGCTATCGCGTTGCTCACGGGCACGGCTCCGACCCCGCTCACTCGGGCTTTCTCACCCGCTTCTCGAACGACTTCGGCTCCTACGCCACGTCGAACGGAGCCTACACGACCGGCGAGTACTATCACGGCAAGTACGGCCTCTCGATGAAGACGCATGGCCTCGACTGGACCAATAACAACGCCGAGGCTCGCGCCATCGTGATTCACAATGCCTGGTACGCAGAGCCGGGAATGCTCGCGGCGCATGGCAAGCTCGGCCGTTCGCAGGGCTGCTTCGCCTTCTCGCGCGACGACCAGTGGTCGGTGATGCGCAAGCTCGCCGGCGGGCGCATGATCTACGCCGACAAGCTCGTCTGATTCCTTCTGTCAGGAAGGGGAGTGGAAGGGCCTCGGGAGCGGTCCCCGGGCCCTTCTTTTTCGCCTAGCCCGCTGTCGGCAATCGGTCAGGCACTTCCGCGGACTTGCGGAACAGAAAGGCCGCGAACAGCCACAGGCTCCCCAGGACGGAGCTGAAGAAGGCTCCGCGCGGGTCTGTCGCAATGCCGCCGACCGCGATCGCGATCTGGGTCACGCCAGCTGCCGCAGTCGCGAGTGCCATGCCCGTCGGGCGGAAGCGCGCGGCGGTCGAGCCGACGAGGACGATGGCCAACACCCCGCCGAACAGCAAATTGTAGGGATTGTTCTCGTATCCGATCATCCCGACCGCCAGGTTCGCCCAGATCAGCAGGAAGGCGGCGAGGATCGCGATACCGCTGGCGATTCGATAGGCGATGCTGTCCGACCGGCTGATCATGAACTCCAGCGAGAGGCCGAGGCTTCCGAAGATGAAGCCCATCGCGATGAAGTCGGTCTCATCCCAATCCACCTCGCTAGTGAACTGCATCGCGATGAGCGGCGCCAGGAGGAGCGCCGAGACGGTGCCCCAGCCGATGATCCTCCAGGGGTTCAGTACCCTTTGTCCAATTGTCGCCATGCCCTGCCTCCGTCCACGAATCGATAGTGGCGGCTGTACCGGAAGAACCGATGAGCGGCCTGAGCAAGTCGTGACCTTTTGCTGAAAGGGGCCAAGCCGCGCTATTGCTGATGGACGGCGCAATCAGGAGGCATGGCATGATCGAAGCGGCAGCGCAGGAGGCGACGGCTTCCGAGCAGATCGACTCGAAGATTGCGTCGCTGGGCGACTGGCGCGGCGCCACGCTTGCTCGCGTCCGCCGCCTCATCCGAGAGTCGGACGCGGATGTCGTCGAAGACGTGAAATGGCGGAAGCCCTCGAACCCGGCCGGCGTCCCGGTGTGGGAGCATGGCGGGCTCATCTGCACCGGCGAAACCTACAAGGACAAGGTGAAGCTCACCTTCGCCCGCGGCGCCTTGCTCGACGACCCCTCGGGTCTGTTCAACGCCAGCCTGGAGGGCGGCACGCGACGCGCGATCGACCTCCGCGAAGGCGAGGAGATCGACGAACGGGGATTCAAGGCGCTGGTCCGCGAAGCGATCGCGCTGAACGTGTCGAAAGCCCCGCGCTGACCGCTCGAACTAGCGCGAGGCTACCTTGTCCTTGGCCTTCGCGACCGGAGTCCTCGGCACGTCGTTCAGCGCCGCAATGACCTTGCCGTCCTTCTTGTAGATGTCGGCATAGTCCTTGATCGACCCGTCCTGCAAAGCGGCCGACGACATGTAGACGATGTAGACCGGAAGCGGCTTCGGGAAGTTCGCCTGCACCGTCTTCTTGCTGGCGACCACCTCCTTGATCTTCTCCGCCGTCCAGATCGTCTGGACCTCGGCCGGCACTGCCGGAGCGCCTTCGGCCGTCGGCTGTGCCGGGACGCCCTCGGTCAGGAGTCGCGTGGCGAGCTGCATAATGTGCTCGGTGCGGATGCAGCCGTGGCTGTAGGCGCGCATCTTCGTGTCGAAGAGGCTCTTGGCCGTAGTGTCGTGCAGGTAGATCGCTTGCGGGTTGGGCATCACGAACTTGATCTGGCCGAGCGCATTGCGCGGCCCGGGCGGCTGGCGCCAGCGCTGGATCTTGCCGTCCTTGCCCTTCAACGGAACGTAGCCCGCCTTGCCGCGAACCTCCGGCTCGATGCTCTTGGGCACTTCCCACCAAGGGTTGAGGATGACGCCCGTAGCCGTCGCCATCAGCTGCGGCGTGGGCGTCTTGGTCGCCCCTGCCACCGCGACGTGCCTCGAGATCGTGTTTCCATTCTCGACCAGAGCCGCAGTGAAGGCCGGCACGTTGACTATGATGTAGCGCTCGCCAAGGTCGCGCGGCAGCCAGCGCCAGCGATCCATGTTCAGACGGATCCGGTTGATCTTTCCGCTCTCGGTCTTCGGCGTGATCGTGAGCGCATTCTTCAGCGCCGCATATTGCGGATGGGTCGGAAGTAGGCCGGTGAGCGCATCGCCGATGCGGTGCTGCGCAAGCGCAGTCCGAAGCAAGCTGTCCTGGCGGCCGGAATCGAGGTCCGGGTCGGGAATGTGCCAGTTTTGCTTGTCGTCGCCGCGGACATGGCCGAGCGCGAAATCGGCGGACAGTTTGTTGAACCGCTCGGTCGCCGCAGCGGACAGAAGGACAGGATCATTGCTGCGCATCGCGGACATCAGGCCCGCTGCGTCATAGTCCGTCGGGTCGAGCCCCTCCCGGCCTGAATTGAGGATGGTCAGAAGCAGCTGGTTCGCGTCAGCCATTGTCCAGACGGGCGGCGGTGGCGGCGGCGGTACGACCTCCGGAGCGGGCATAGTGACCGGCTGGGGATTGCCGAGCTGAGGCACGCCCTGGACGGTTGCCGGGCGAGGCGCTGCCGGCTGCGCTGCCGCCGGCGGAGCGGGCGCGGGCCTGGTCGCCTGGACTGGCGGCGCAGGCCGTGCGGCACTGCCGGTTTGCGCCATTGCGAGGCCCGCCGGTGCGGCGGCCAGCGCCGTGAACAGAAGCAAGTTTTTGAAGCGCACTCTCAACCCCACAAAATCCCGTGTTTCGAGACAGCTAGTCCGTGTCCCCAAACATATGATGTGCCCACACGACCATACCAAGGCTGAACGGCGCTCGCTAGTGACGTGTGCGACACAGTCGCGCGTGAATCATGCATCCGAAGCGAACCAATCCTTAATTTGCCGTGGCTTAGCCTTTATTGGCGAAAGCGAGTGGGCAGAGGATTGTCATGCTTAATGGTTCGATGATTCCGCGCAGCGTGCGGCGCATGTTCGACGAACGCGCGGAGCCGCGCGAAGAAGCTTCGAGCTCGGCCGAGCTCGAGCTGCGGGGTAAGCGCCAGAGGGTCGCTCTGGGCAACCTCTCGCCCTCAGGGGCGATGGTCATCTTCCCCTTTATGCCGCATATTGGCGAAGAGGTCGTGTTGCACCTGTCCGGGCGAGGACCGATTCCGGGCCAGGTTTGTTGGGTTCGCGATGGCCGAATTGGGGTGACCTTTGCCGCCACGTTGGAGTAGCGGCGCGTGGAGATGAGTTTTTCCATGATCAAGGCGCGCATCGGCGAAACGCCTGACTCCGCCGAGAGGCGGCGGGCATCGCGCGTCCCGGTCGAGCTTGATGCGCGCGTTCGGGAGCTGGGCTCCGAAGGTGTCGAGGCACGCGTTCTCAATATTTCCGAAAGCGGCTTCATGGCGGAGACCGACGGGTCGTTCGAGGTCGGTGCCCGCGTCTGGCTGATGCTCGCGGGGCGCAGTCGCGTGAATGCGGTCGTCAAATGGGTCGCCGCGGACAGAATCGGTGCCGAATTCGCCTCCCCCGTATCGCTCGAGGACCTGAGCGCCGGCGAAAACCCCTGAGTTCCGCCCGGCGCTCGACCCGCACACTACGGCGCTAACGGCCTCTCTTACGGCCGTTTATCTGTCCCAATCTGGTTACCGCTGTTGAAACCCGTTTGAAGCACGGGGCGTTGGGCGCTTTCGAAAGGAAGGTTCGACGATGCCGACCGACGACACGATCAGACAGCTGACCGGCAGGGGTTACCACGCGGTCTATCGCGAGCGCGAAATCAATCATTGTCCGGGCTGTGGCCGCACACATTGGCTGATTGGACGCATGTCGGCCGAATGCGCTTTCTGCGCGACGGCCCTTCCGCTGGCGGAAGCCAGCATGCGCTCGCATAGCGGTCCAACCATCATCCAGCACAAAAACCGGCACTACGACGCCGCCCGGGCTGCCTGACGCAGGTCACCGGGTCAGGCGGGCCTCTTCCTCACTGGAACGGCGGCGTTGCAGAGATCGACGCCGCCGGCCGGCCGGATGAAGAAATCGTCCTTACGGTTCGCGCGCGCTTTCACGTAAGCGCCGAAGGACGCGCTTTGCGTGTCCATATACTGGAAGGCCGGGCGTACGCCTGACGGGATTTCGCTGCCCAGCCGCACTGCCGAAATCGGCACGTGCATGCTCTCGTCCTTGTAGAAACCGAGCGCTTCCGTCCCCCGCGGCAGGGCGCTTAGCCGGTCGATGCCCTCGATGACCCGACCCACGACGGCAATGTTCCGGTCCAGATGCCGCGGCGCGTGGCCGATGACGGCGTAGAGCTCACCGCCCGTGCCCGTATCGGGCGACAGGTCGCGGCCGACCCCGACATAGCCGGAGCAGTGGACGAGATTGGCGGTGCCCGCCTTTGCGTCATACCCGATCGGCCAGCCCGCGGCGAAACCTGCCCCAGGCGCATAGGCGTCCGCGTACCCCAAAGGACGGACCGCCAGTCCTCTCAGAGCGCGGTGATATTCCGCCGGCGGCTTTGCGACCACGCCCGCGGGCAGCGGCTTCGCGCTCTCGTTGTTGCCCCATTGGACGACATAATTGTCCTGAACTCGGTAGATTGCGGAGCCGGTCCACCAGCCGCCCTTCGCGAGCGCGCGGATGTTGGCGACGTGCACCGGCGCGAACTGGGGCGCGAGCTGGATCACGACCTGCGCTCCGTTCCTGAGGTCCATGACCAGCAGATCGTCGGCGGCGATATCGCGCCAGGCGCCTGCGGGCGCTTCGGCGACGATCTCCGACGGCGTCTTGGGTTTCGCCGGAGGCGCGGCGGCAACCAGCAGGACGGCCGAAACCAGAAGCAGCTTGCGCATCAGTCACCCTCCCCAAAGCGAACGGCGGTGGTCTAGCCGACGATTGTTCGCGCCGCTATCGCCCGCCGATGCATATCGCCACTTTGATGCTCCTGGGATCCGGCGAGCTCGGCCGGGAATTCGCGATCGCCGCCAAGCGGCTCGGCTGCCGGGTCATCGCCTGCGACCGCTACGAGAATGCGCCGGCCATGCAGATGGCGGACGCTTGCGAGGTCTTCCCGATGCTCGACGGCAAGGCCCTTCGCGCGGCGGTCGAAACCCACAAGCCCGACGTGATCATCCCCGAGATCGAAGCGATCGACACGGGGACGCTGGCGGAGCTGGAGCAGGAGGGATGGCGCGTGGCGCCTTCGGCCAAGGCGGTCCAGCTGACGATGAACCGCGACGGCATCCGGGAGTTCGCGTCGCGCGAGCTCAACCTAATCACCTCGAAGTACAAGTTCGCGGAATCCCGCGAAGAGGCTATCGCCGCCGTCGACGAGGTTGGCCTGCCCTGCGTCGTGAAGCCGGTCATGTCGAGTTCGGGCAAGGGCCAGAGCACGGCGAAGTCGAAAGCGGATGTCGGGGAGGCGTGGGATTATGCCGTTGCGAATATGCGCGGCGACCGTCCGCGCGTGATCGTCGAGGAATTCGTTCAGTTCGACAGCGAGATCACTCTCCTGACCGTGGCCACGCAAGCGGGCGTCCACTTCTGTGCGCCCATCGGTCACCGCCAGGAAGCGGGCGACTATCGCGAGAGCTGGCAGCCCGCCGGCATCGCGGACGGCGCATTGCTCTCCGCCCGGCGTCAGGCGCGCAAGGTCGTCGAGGCGCTCGGCGGCTACGGCATCTTCGGCGTGGAGTTCTTCGTGAAAGGCGACCAGGCGATCTTCTCCGAACTGTCGCCTCGCCCGCACGACACGGGCATGGTGACGATGATCACCCAGTTCCCGAACCAGTTCGAGCTGCACCTGCGCGCGGTCCTCGGCCTGCCGATTCCCGCAATCGAACTCACCCGGCCAGGTGCGTCGGCGGTCATACTCGCGGACCGCGAGAGCGACCGGTTCGGCTTTGACGGAGTGGCCGAAGCGCTTTCGCGCGGACGGCCGGGCGCTCCCGTCGACCTGCGAATCTTCGGCAAGCCCGGCACGCTGAAAAACCGCCGGATGGGCATCGCGCTCGCAGGCGGAAAGGATGCCGTTGAGGCAGTCGAGACGGCAAAGGCCGCAGCGGCCTCAATGAAGATCCGCTACTCGGAATAGAACCGAAGTCCTCGACCGTTGTTGGTGCTCACGGGAGCAGGAAAGGACAGGCAATGCGCGTTCAGCTTCTGACAGCCCTAACCATCACGCTGCTTGCCTCGGCCTGTGACAGCCCGGAGCCGGCCCAGCCGCGCAAGTCGATCCAGGTACGGAGCGAGCAGCAGGAAGGCCTGCACAAGCTGAGCGAGCAATACCGCCACGTCGCCCTTCGCAGGGCGATCTACGACGCAGGCCGCACCTGCAAGACCGTGACCAAGTCCGGCTACGTCCAGGAATATGGGAATTTGTCGATGTGGACCGCCAGCTGCGACGGCGGCAAAAGCTGGGCGATCTTCGTCGGTCCCGACGGTTCGGTCCAGGTGAGGGACTGTCGCGAAACCGAGCAGCTGAAGCTGCCCGCCTGCATCATCCGCGAGAAGAAGCCGGCCGCTGCCGGTTAGTCGCAGCGGCGGCTTTCCTTATATTCGCCGGAAGCCGTCTTTTCCTTGACGGTCACGCACGAGCCCTGACGGGTCTCCTCGCGCCAGCTGCCGTCCGCGTTCGTCACGCGATTCGACTTGGGGACGCGCTTCCCGTCCCTGATCTCGTAGTTCCAGCCCTTCGGCGTGCCCTGCGAATTGTTCGCCGTCGCCTGAGCGTAAGCGGCTCCGGCGACGCCCACGCCGACCAGAACGGCCGCGCCCGTCAGCATCGCAACTCTAGAAACCCGCTTCATCACAAGACTCCTTAGCGCCACCCTCTACAATCCGCCAAGTGAACGGACGGTGAAAGTCAGGACGCGCCAAATCCGCGCCGAGTCGACGCAGATGGCCACGGAATCCGTGATTTAAAGGGGCTTAGCCCTGCCTCGCCTTGAAGCGACGGTTCGTCTTGTTGATGACGTACGTCCGTCCGCGGCGGCGGATCACGCGGCAATCGCGGTGGCGCGACTTGAGCGACTTCAAGCTGTTGCGAATCTTCATGGCGCGCGCCTGTCTCTTCGTCTTGTCTTTACAAAAATAAGGAAGGCCGCCCAGACGGGGCAGCCGCTGGCCGCGCGCTTAACCGGAAATCCGTTTGTCCGTCAAGGTTCGGTAGCGAAGATCAGCGCTTCGCCTTGGGCTGGCCGGGCGCGAACGTGTCTCCGAAATAATCCCCTGCGTACCACATGGGCCTCTGGTCGGCGTCCGCCATCTGCCGCGCGATGCGATAGTTGAGATCGGCGAAGCGCGCGCCCGCCTCCCAGTGTATCGGCTGCGACACGTCGTCCTTCACGCTGTGATAGGTGTCGGCCAGGAACTGCCGCCAATATTGCTTTCCGCCATTGGCCTGCCCGGTCATCAGGAAGACGGACGGCACGCCGGCCTTCACGAACGGATAGTGATCCGAGCGGACGAACAGGGTCTCCTCGGGCATTGGATCCGGACCTAGCCCGACCTTCATGCTGGCTCCGGCAGCACGGACAGCCCTGGCGATCGTCGAATGATCCGCGCCGAACGCGACGACGTCCGTGAAATCGTAGAGCAGGAGCGGCATGTCGAGGTTCACCAGGCCGACGATCTTGTCCGCGGGCACCGTCGGATTGGCGGCGAGATAGCCGGCGCCGAGCAGCCCATATTCTTCGCCCGTCACGGCGGCGAACATCACCGACCGGCGGGGCCGCCGGCGTGCCTCGACGAACTCGCGCGCGGCCTCGATCGTGGTTGCGACCCCGGCGGCGTTGTCGAACGCCCCGTTGTAGACATTGTCCTCTCCCGGCCTCGCAGTCTTATCCAGGCCCAGATGGTCGAGATGGCCCATCAGCACGATGTGCTCGCTTGCCAGCTTGGGATCGACGCCCGGGAGCACCGCGACCACGTTCGGACTGGTGAAGTTCTCCCATACGCTTTTGGCAGTGAGCTTCATGGAAGCGGGCAAAGCGAAACCACGCACGCGCTTGCCCGCGGCCGCCTGGTTCCGGACCTGCCGGAGGGTCATCGGCGCACGCTCGAAGAGGCGGCTCTGCAATTCAGGCGACAAGGCGATGAGCGAACGCGCAGCGCCGGTCCGGCTGGTGCGGCCACGTGCATCGACCCAGTCGAGCACCGGACGCGTCGCGAAGCGCTGCAACTGGCTTGCGGCCGTCGCTCCATGCTCGATCTCGATATATCCAACCGCGCCCTCGGCGCCGGCCGTCACAGCACGGGCGTAGGCGAGATGCGCGGCCGTTTCGCTTGGGACGCCGGGCGATGGATCGGCCAGCGCCATGACGATCTTCCCGCGGACGTCCAGGCCGGCATAATCGTCAATGCCGAGGCGAGCATCGCGCACGCCGTGCCCGACGAAAACCAAAGGCGCGGAGATGGTGCGGTCGCGCTCCGTGACGCTCGGACGGACGGCGTAGTCCCTCCCGACGACCAGCTTCCGGGTCCGCCCGTTGAGCGTCATCGTCATGGTCGGCGGCTCGGCCAGTGTCGCCCTGCGCAACGGCACTTCCACCATCCAGCTGCCGTTCGTTCCACCGGGCTTCAACCCGAGCTTGCGGAACTCCGCCGCGACATAGTTCGCCGCGATGCGGTGCCCGCGCGATCCCGTGTCGCGCCCTTCCAATTGGTCGCTGGCGAGGAATTCGACATGAGCGCGAATGCGGTCTGCCGCGTGCGCATCACCGATCGGTTGCGGCGCCGTCGCGCCGATCAGGACTGCCGTCAAAGCGAGCAACGGCAGCCGCAGGAGCTTCACGCCCAGTTCCGCGTCAGCAGCTTGCGCTCCCAGTCGAGCGCATGGCCGAGGATGGTGTCGATGTCGGCGAAGCGCGGGGTCCAGTCCAGCGTTTCCATCAGCGCACGATTGGAGGAGATGAGCAGCGGCGGATCGCCTGCCCGGCGGCCCTTCATCTCGCGCCGGATCGGCTGCGGCAACAGGCGGTCGAGCGCGTCGAGCACTTCGAGCACCGACAACCCGCGGCCGTAGCCCAGATTGAGGACGAGGTTCTCGTCCGGTGCCTCGATCAGCCGCTCAAGCGCCTTCACATGGGCGGCGGTGAGGTCGCTGACGTGGATGTAATCGCGGACGCAGCTCCCATCCTCGGTCGGATAGTCGGTGCCGAACACGTCGATATGGTCGCGCTTTCCGACGGCCGCCTCGACCGCCACCTTGATGAGGTGGGTCGAGCCCTTGCCCACCTGCCCGGAGCGCCCGTCGGGATCCGCGCCGGACACGTTGAAATAGCGCAGAGCGGCATAGTTCATCGGATAGGCAGCCGCCGAATCCTCGAGCATGCGCTCGGTCATCAGCTTGGAAGCGCCATAGGGATTGATCGGCAGCTTCGGGACGCTCTCGTCGACCGGGACGCGTTCCGGCTCGCCATAGACGGCGGCGGTCGAGGAAAAGACGAAGTGCTTCACGCCGGCGTCAACCGCCGATGAGATCAGCGAATGGCTCGCGACCGTATTGTTGCGATAATAGTCGAGCGGCTTCTCGACGCTCTCCGGCACCACGATCGATCCCGCGAAATGCATGATCGCTCCGATGCCCTGCTCGGCAAGGATGCGCTGGATCAAGGCGCGATCGTCGACGCGGCCTTCGTAGAACGGGACACCCTCCGGAACGACATAGCGGTTACCGGTCGATAGGTCGTCGACGACGGCGACGCTCCAGCCGGCATCGCGCAGAGCGAGGACGGCGTGGCTGCCGATATAGCCGGCACCGCCGGTAACGAGCACAGGGACTTTGGACATGGGGCGTTCGCTAGCGGAGGCTTTTGCGCCGCGCCAGAGGGGCAGTCCGCACCAGCCGTTTCACAGCTTGCGGATCGTCCCTTCCGAAGTCGCGACGCGCACTCCAAGCTTCTTCACCGTCACCTTGCTTTTCGCCGACTTCCCGCCGGGCAAAGGCATGATCCACTGCTCGACGGCCAGCTTCCCCTTCATCCTGAACTTGAAGAGGAACTTACCGCCGATCTGCTGGATTTGGACGGGGCCCACGGCATCCGACATGGTTCCCGTGAACCGGCCGGGGCTCACTTCGCGGATCAGCCAGCGGCGATGGCTCGTCGGCTTCCCCTGTTCCTGAACCTGCTGGACCAGGGACAAAGAGCCGTCCGGCAGGATCTGGCCGCGTCCAAGGGTTTGCGATTTGTACGGCTTCTTCATCATGACCTTGACCATGCTGAACAGCTCGGTCCGACCCTCGAAGAAACGCAGCGGCTCGAGCATTCGCTCCGCTCTCGCTGGAGCGACGGGAATGGCGAGCGAAATTAGGATGGCCGGAACGAGCAAGCGGCCTCCCGGCCATCGGTTACGCGCAAGATACATCCGCGCATAACGCATTACGCCGCCAAAGATTTCCCGCTGCGGGTGAGCAAGGCCCTATCTGGGCTTCACGAACTTGAGCGTCATGCGATCGCTCTCGCCGACCGCCAGATACTTTTCGCGGTCCTTGTCCTTCAGCGCGAGCGATGGCGGCAAGGTCCAGACGCCTTCCGGCCAGTCGGCGGTGTCGCGTGTGTTGGCATTGATCTCCGAAGAGGCGGCG
>Ga0307410_10000364_pt1 | contig 17661 bp, 17 predicted proteins | sample 322Ometagenome_3_FD_203707 | JGI IMG/M metagenome (GOLD analysis project Ga0307410, IMG submission 203707) | Maize rhizosphere microbial communities from greenhouse at UC Davis, California, United States - 322HYB-O-3 | ecosystem: Host-associated > Plants > Roots > Rhizosphere > Soil | place... | reverse complement strand
TCCGACCGGCGTGCACAGTCGCTGGCGCGCGACCTCGTCATGCTCACCAAGCCGCGCATCATCTCGCTGCTCCTGGTGACGACCGTCGCGCCGATGTTCGTGGCGGGCGACCCGGGATGGGCGCTCGTGCTTCTCGTCACGGTGGGCGGCTACCTGATGGCCGGGGGCGCGAACGCGGTGAACATGTACCTCGACCGCGACATCGACGACGTCATGGCGCGCACGCGCCTCCGCCCCATCCCGAGCGGGCGCCTGGCGGCGAGCGCGGTGCTCGCCTTCGGCGTGGCGCTCGCCGCCACCGCCACCTGGCTGTTCGCCTTCTACGTCAACATCGCCGCGGCGGCACTCGCGCTCGGCGGCTTCTACTTCTACGTCTTCGTCTACACGCGCTGGCTCAAGCGGAGCACGCCGCAGAACATCGTCATCGGCGGCGCCGCCGGCGCGTTTCCGCCCCTCGTGGGGTGGGCTTCGGTGACCGGCGGCGTGGACCTCGCGGCCGTCTACCTCTTTCTCATCGTCTTCTACTGGACGCCGCCCCACTTCTGGGCGCTCGCCCTGCTGAAGCAGCGCGACTACGGTCGCGCCGGCGTGCCCATGGCCCCGCTCGTGTGGGGCGAGCGCGAGACGATGAACCAGATGGTCTGGTACACCGTGATCCTCCTCGCCTTGAGCGTCCTTCCGGTGGCCTTCGGCGCCTTCGGCGCGCTCTACGGGGTGCTCGCCCTCGCGCTCGGCCTCGTGCTCCTCGGGGGAGTCGTGCGAGTGCGGCGCAGTCGCGAGTGGACGAAGCCGGCCTGGTGGGTGTACAAGTTCTCCCTCCTCTACCTCGCCCTCCTCTTCGTCGCCATGGTCATCGACCGGCAGGTGTGGCCGTGACCGACGACGGCACAGATCTCGAGCGGGATACGCTCACCGTACAGGTGCAGGGGGGCCGGGGCGAGCCGGAGCGCGTCATCATCCTCTCGCGGCCGCGCGACGGCATGGTCGACGTGCGGGAGTTCGCGATCGGCGGCGACGCGGGCGGGTCGAGCGAGTATACCTGCGCGTGCGACGACGTGCTCGCCACCGTCGAACGCGCGGTTCGCGAGCGCCGGCGGGTCAGCGAGGACCTCGCCACGGTTCGGCGTTGGCTGAACGCCGGATGACTCCGAACTGCGGGAGGAATTGTGCGCCCGTCACCTGAGCGTTGAGGGTGGAGCGGCCGCTCAGAACGTGAGTTCGGGTGCCGTGCCTCAGCCTCAGGCATTCCAGACGTTGGGCTGAGTGTCGATCGCTCAACGCTCTCCGCTCAACGCTGCACGCTCAACGCTCAGGTGGCGCCGCCCCGATGCGTCACCGCCAGCGGCATCCGAACTCCGTAACGTCCCTTCGCTGCAGGCAAGATGACAGTTCCCCCCGCGGCCCTGAACGGCGGGCCCGAGACCCCCCGGAAGCGCCTCCCGTCGCCGAAGCCGCTGGCTCGGCTCCTGCCGCGCGTGCGCCCCTACGCCGGCCGGCTGGTGGTCGCGACGGTCTGCCTCCTCGTGGCGGCGAGCGTGGGGCTCGCCTTTCCGCGGGTCGTCCAGCGGCTGCTCGACGTCGCCTTCGAGACGCGCGACCGCCGGCTCCTCGACCGCATCGGGCTGACCCTGCTCGCCCTCTTCGCCCTGCAAGGGGTGATGAACTTCGTGCAGGTCTACCTGCTCAGCTCCACGACCGAGCGGGTAGTCGCGAAGATGCGCGAGGACGTGTTCGCGCACCTCGTGCGGCTCTCGCCCGGCTTCTTCACCGAGCGCCGCACGGGGGAGCTGACGAGCCGCCTGTCGTCGGACCTCGGCCTCCTGCAGTCGCTGCTCGGCACGTGGATCTCCGAGTTCTCGCGGCAGCTCCTCTTCCTCGTCGGCGGCGTGGCGCTCCTCGCGCTCACGCACCCGCACCTGATGGGCACCACGCTCGCCGTGATTCCGGTCGTCATCGGCGCGGCATTCTTCTTCGGGCGCCTGCTCCGCAAGGCGAGCCTGGGCGTGCAGGACAAGATCGCCGAGGCGATGGGAACGGCCGACGAAGCGTTCGCGCAGATCCGCACCGTGCAGAGCTTCACGCGCGAGGAGGAAGAGACGCGCCGGCTCGGCGCGCTCCTGAGCGGCGTCGTCGAGGCCGCGGTGAGGCGGGCCTGGCTGCGCGCGCTCTTCTTCGGCGTCGTCGGCTTCATCGCCTTCGCGGGCGTGGTGGCGGTACTCTGGCAAGGCGGCCGCCTCGTGCTCGACGGCACGCTCACGCCGGGATCGCTCGTCTCGTTCCTGCTCTACGCGATCACGGTCGCGGCGGCCGTGGGGTCGTTGGCGGCGCTCTTCGGCAACTACCAGGAGGCGGTGGGCGCGGCGTCGCGCGTCTTCGAGCTGCTCGACACACAGCCCGCGGTCGCGGAGCCACCGCGCCCCGTCGCGCTCGCCCGTCCCGTGCGCGGCGCGGTGCGCATGGAGGACGTCTCCTTCCGCTACGCGCACGACCTGCCCGAAGTGCTGAGCGACGTCTCGCTGTCGATCGCGCCCGGTGAGGTGGTGGCCCTCGTCGGGCCGAGCGGCGCCGGCAAGACGACCGTCGCCTCGCTCCTGCCGCGCTTCTGGGACGTCACCGCCGGCCGCATCACGCTCGACGGGCACGACGTGCGGACGCTCTCCTTCGCCGACCTGCGCGGGTCGATCGGAATCGTGCCCCAGGAGCCGGCGCTGTTCAGCGGCACGGTGCGCGAGAACATCGCCTTCGCCCGCCCCAGCGCGACCGAGGAGGAGATCCGGAGCGCCGCGGCGGCGGCGCACGCCCGCGAGTTCATCGAGCGCCTCCCGCAGGGGCTCGACACCCGCGTCGGCGAGCGCGGCGTGAAGCTCTCGGGCGGGCAGCGCCAGCGCCTCGCGATCGCTCGCGTCTTCCTCAAGGACCCGGCGGTCGTGATCCTAGACGAGGCGACGTCGAGCCTCGACAGCGAGAGCGAGCGGCTGGTGGAGGAGGCGATGGAGGAGTTGCTGCGCGGCCGCTCGACGCTCATCATCGCGCACCGCCTGAGCACCGTGCTCCGCGCCGACCGCATCGTCGTGCTCGACCACGGCCGGATCGTCGAGGAGGGAACCCACTCGGCGCTGCTCACGCGCGAGGGAATCTACGCGCGGCTGTACCGGGGGCAGTTCCGGTCGGGCGAGGAAGTAGGAGTCTGACAATTACTACCCGCTTCGCGCTCGACGCACGCCTGACGTGCGACGCCCGACGCCTCTGTCCATCCGAGAGGCGTCGGGCGTCGCGCGTCGGGGGCATAGGGCGCGGAGCGTGAAACGTTTTCGGCCCACTACTCTCCCTTGAGCGTTACCTCCACCTTCGCCTCGCGCCCCGCCGACACCGTCACACGCTGCTCGGTTCGCCCGAACCGCTCGTGCCACGCGACCAGCCGGTATTTGCCCGGGGGCACCGAGTCGAGCGCGAAGCTGCCGTCGCGGGCGGTGACGGCGTAGTACGGGTGGTCGAACACGGCCACCCAGCCGCGAGTCCAGGGGTGTTGGTCGCAGCGCACCTCCACCATTCCGACCTCGGTGAGCGCCCGCTCCACCGGCACCACCTGCCCCTCGTCGGTCTCCGTGACGAAGGTGATCAGCCGGCCGCTGCGCTGGCGCACGAGCCGGTTACGGTGCTGGCCGCGGTCGGCGTTGCGCACGTTGAGTGTCCCGCCCAGTAACACCGCCTGCACGCGGGGCAAGAGCCGGCAGCGCTCGTTCGTGATCTCGAACCGCCGCGCGAGCGAAATGCGCTTGCCGGTGCGCGCGTCGGCCAGCCACACCACGACGCCGGCCAGCCGGTCGCCGAGCCGCTCGACCGTCTCGTCGACGAGCGTGGTGCCGCACACGTCGTGGTCGCCGATCGGCGTGACCGTCGTGTCCGCCGGCGCGTCGCCGTCGAACGCCACGACCCCGCGCACGCTCCCTCCGTTGTCGACGGCGACCTCACGATAGGCGGTCGCCGGCCGTTCGATGATCGCCGGTCCGCCCGCCCCACCCTCGCTCGCCGCTCGGGCCGCCGCCTCGGTGGCCCCACCGTCGGCGTTGGAGCATGCCGCAGCGAGGAGAGCGAGCGCGCCAATGGCGAGCGCGGACGGCGATCGGGGGCGTGGCGAGCGACGGTTCGAGTACGACAGGTGATCCTCGACGGGTGCGGCGTGGGGCAGGCAGACTAGACGGCCCCATGGGGCGCGGCAAGGGGTGCGCCAAGCCGGCCGGCAACGGGGGCGCGCAAGCAGGCTCCGCCGTGGTGACGTTTGGCGGCCCGGTTCGCAACACGCGGCCAGTGGCCCGGGTCCGGTGCGCGGGTCGAGGCGGCGCCTGGCACACGGATTGACCACGTTCGCCCACGCCGCCCCAGGCTGGGCGCCCTGAGCTCTCTGTCCTCCGCCCATGCCCTTCGCCTGCGTCGCCTCTTGAATTTCATCCACGGCCGGTGTCGCCGCGTCTCATTGGTGATTGCTCTCGTGCTCGGCGGCCTGGCGGTGGGGATTGCGGGGTGCGCGAGCGCCCTTCCCTTCATTGGGCGGGGAGAGCCCGAGTATTGGGGCTTCACCGTGCCCTGGGACCCGCGCAGCCAGGTCAGCGCCCGCGAGCACGGTGCGTCGCTCGACGCCATCGTCGCCGGTTGGATCGCCCTCGACACGCTGACCGGGCAGCCCGTCGCCGAACCGGGTGCCTCCGCCCCCGACAGCGCCGGGCGACGGGCGTCCGGCCCGCGCCAGATGGCGATCGTCACGACCTTTGCCGGCGACCGCTTTCACCCCGAGGTCATCCGCGCCCTCGCCAACAGCGACTCTGCACTCGGCGCCGCCGCTCAGGGCGTCGCGCGCCGGGCAGTGACGGCCGGCTACCGAGGGCTCGTCCTCGACTTCGAAGGACAGACCGCCCGCGACCGCAACGTCCTCGTGAAGGTCGTGCGGGCCATCGGCGACTCGGCGCGGGCGCGCGGGCTTCACCCCGTGGCCGTCGCCGTGCCGGCCGGCGACACCGCGAGCTACCCGGCCCGCCCGCTGCTCCCTGGCGCGGATCTGATTCTCGTCATGCTCTACGACGAGCACTGGGCCGGGTCGCGACCCGGCTCCATCGCATCGCCCGACTGGGCCCGCCGGCAACTCGGGGTGCGGGTGGGTGAGGTGGGCGCCGACCGGCTGGTCGTGTCGCTCCCCCTCCACGGCTACGCCTGGCGGCCGAACGCCGCGACGCAGGTGGTGAGTTACGCCGAAGCGCGCGGCCTCGCCGCCGAGGCGGGAGGCTTCCTCGAGCGCGAGCCGGCGTCGCGGACGCTCCGTGCCGGCCGACCCGGAGAGTGGGAGGTCTGGGTGAGTGACGCCGAGCTGGTGCGCGCCCTCATCGCCGAGGCAGGCCGCAGCAACGTCCGCCGCTTCGCCCTCTGGCGCCTCGGCCTCGAGGACCCGGCGGTGTGGGAAGTGCTGAAGCGATAGCGACGAGTGAGGAGTGGCGAGTGGCGCGTGCGGCGGCGGCTCGCCACTCGCCACTTCTCACTGGTCACTGCGCCTATCTCCGCCCCCGCACTCGCTCCCAGGCGTCGCGGACGGCGTCCTTCACTTCGTGCCACGCGGACTTGGAGTCTCCGCGGTACGAGTCCCAGCCGCGCTCGAGGTTCGGCTCCACGTCCTGCCACTCCCGACCCGGATGTTGCGCGGTCGACTCGGCGCCGTACTGGTAGGCGCGGCGGTAGAAGCCGTAGCCCCGGTCGCCGCGGGCGTACGGCCGCGACGCGTAGTTCCTCTCCCAATACTGGTCCTCGGCGCCCCAATCGATCTCGTGCATGCTCCCGCTCGTGCCCAGGTTCACGCCGGGGTTGTTGGCGGCGATGTCTGCCGCGGACGTGGTCCTGCTGCTTTTGGTGAAGTCGGCCATGCTCGTTCTCCTGTTGATGAGCTGCCGGCACCTTTCGGCCGGGTCGGCATGGCGCTGCAAGGCGCGAGCCCCAGAGCCCACGATCGCGGGTATCGGTGACGTGCGCTTCGCGCGCGGAACCGGCCCCGGCGTGACACCGGCCTGTGACGTGTGTAGCCTGGAACGGTCGAGCGGTTGCAGCGGTTGCAGCGCTTGCAGCAGTTGCAACCGTCGAGCGGCGCCGGTTGTCAGACAGGCAGTCGCCGAGTGGGCAGCGGCCCTTCCGGTCGGGGCCCGCGTCTCTCACGGAGTGTCCCGCGGAGTGTCCCGGCCGCGGCCGGCGAGCTCGCGCAATCGACCAGGCAGGAGACGAGAATGGCGCAGACCGAACGGGTGTGGATGACCTTTCCCGACGGCGGACGCGGGCAGGTGGCCGTCACGCCGCTCGGTGAGGGGCGCTACCGGCTCGAGGAGACTCCCTTGCTGTACGTCGAGGACGTGTATTTCGGGGACGAGATCGACACCGAGGGCGGACCGGACGGCACGCTGCGCATGCGCGGCGTCGCGCGCCGGTCGGGGTTCCGCACGTACAGTTGGATGCTCTCGCGCAGCATCGCGTCCTCTCCCGCGATGGCCGCGTTCCGCGACGCCGTGATCGCCGCCGGTGGTCGTTGGGAACAGACGTTCGGCGGCTCCTTCATGGCGCACGTCCCCGCCGACTGCCCGTTCGACCCCGAAGTCGCCTTCGCCGGTGTGGTGCAGGTGAGCAAGTCGACCGCGAGCGAGAGCTAGAACGGCGGCTCTCGGCGCTCAGAGGAGTGCGGCTCTCGGCTTTCCGCTCTCGGCTCTCGGCCACTGCGGGAAGGGCGGGAGGACGTCCCTCGTGCCGAGGGGGTCCTGCCCTTTAACGTCCCAGCCGAGGGCCGAGAGCCGAGAGCGGAAAGCCGCAGTACTCCGAGCGCCGAGCGCCGAGAGCCGCCGTTAAGGCCGAGGGCCGAAGTTATCCCACTAGGCGCAGCGCGCGGTCGGCGGCGATGACGCCGCGGTACTGGGCTTCCTCGAAGAGCGAGAGCCCGCTCAGGTCGGAGTTCGCGTAGAAGAGCCGGCCACCGAGGGCGGTGGCGCCGTGCAGACTGCCGACTGCGCCGAGGAAGCCGGGCGTCGGCCGCACCATCGCGTGGCCCATGCGCATCACGTCCACCCGCGACACGCAGTCGCGCACGTCGGGGTGGGCGCGTGCCAGGTCGGCGAAGATCACCTCGACCCAGTCGCCCCACGTCGACGCCAGCAGCCGGCGGCGGTTGTCGGCCGGCGAGCCGTCGGCGAGGGCGCGGTAGTACGTCCACACGGTGCGCTCCTGGTGCGTGCGCAGCGACTGGTGCGTCGCGACGACGTAGCCGAGCCCCGGGGAGTCGTAGATCACGTTGTCCCACGCCGGCGGGGCACCGCGCTCGGCTGGCCATCGCTCGAGCGTCAGGTTCGCGGTGAGCCACGGCGAGTAGACGAGCCGCGGCGCGGCGGCACCTTCCACGACGTAGGGCGCGAGAAAGGTCGGGGCGGCGAAGACTACGGCGTCGGCGAGGTATTCGGTGACCGTGGAGTCCCCCGTTTCGCGGGCCTGACTGGCGAGCACCCGCACGCGCGATCCGCGACGCTCGACGCGGACGACCGTCGCGCCCGTCTTCAGGTAGCCGCCGAGCTTCGCCAGCAGGCGCCGCACGATGCGGCCGTTCCCCTCCGGCCAGGTGAGCGGGCCGGCCTCCTCCGCCTCCCGCGCCGCGAAGTAGTGCACGCCCGCCCACGCCGACGCGTCGTCCGCGCGGGCGCCGTAATCGTCGCGGCAGGCGTAGTCGGCGAGCCAGCGCACCGCCCCCGACGCGAACCCCTCCTGGCGCAGCCAGGCCGCCATCGACAGCCCGTCGAGTGGGGAGGAGCGCGGCGCGCCCGCCGCCATCGGAATGGTGAACTCGCCCGTTAGGCGTAGCTCCTCGACGCGCTCGGCCAAGCGGCGCAGTTCGTCGCGGTCCTGGCGGCCGAACGCCAGCGCGGTCTCGAGCCCATCCTCCCACCGGCCGTGGATGAAGACGCGCTCCTTCGGCGAGAAGCAGAGCGACCGCTCGTCCCACTCGGCGCCGTCGAGCAGTCCGAGCTCGGCGAACAGCTCCCGCACCAGCGTCGCCCCTTTCCCCGGCACGGGCACGTAGTGCGCGGCCCAGGGGTAGGCGCTCACCTCGTTCTCGCCCCACCGCGCGTTGCCGCCGGCTTGCGGCTCCATCTCGAGGAGCACGAAGTCCCGGAAGCCGCGCCGGTCGAGCTGCCACGCCGCCGACAACCCTGCCACGCCACCGCCGACGATCACGACGGGCACCCGCTCCGCGTGCGTCGGCGCCGCAAACGGCGCGCGGTCGCGGAGCCGGTGCCCCATCGCCGCCGACTCGTTGACGAAGCCGCCGGCGAGCCGACGCGGCGCCTTGCGCGCGAGACCGACGAGCGCGATCGGCGCCAGGGCGACGGGCGCGAGCGCCCCGGCGGCGCGGACGACGAACTGCCGCCGCGACAGCTGCGACGATCGCGACGTTCGCGACGATGGCGGCACGGGGGAGGCGGCTGGGGGCAACGGGCCGGCGGCGGCGGGGGCCGATTCGGTGCGTGGCGCGGCGGAATAGTGCCGCGGCGCCGGCTGGGCGGCCCCATCGTGATGTTCGGGGGGGGCCCCCGCGTCGCCGGTCGTTGGCTCCGGCGCGTTCTCCCGCCCCTCGCCGCCCGTTGCCCACCCCCGAGCGCCCCCCGCCCGCCGCTGGCCGCTCACCGCTCGATCGCGCTCCAGTCGGCCTCGTAGTACCGCACGAGCACCTGGTCGTTGAGCCGGTTCGGCTCCGCGGCCACGGGGCGCATGTCGGCGGCGAAGTCGAACATCTGTGGGACAGTGCTTGGCGTGAGGTAGCGCAGTCCGCCGGGGAGCCGCGCCGGCGGCTCGTAGTCGCCGGTGCCGGCGAGCACGAACCCCCACTCGCCGAACGACGGCACGTAGAGGTGGTAGGGCCAGGTGCGCAGCCCCGCCGTCCGCAGCGTCTCGACGATCGACCAATACGACTGGCGCGCGAACAGCGGTGACGTGCTCTGCACGACGAACAACCCGTCCCGACTCACGTGCTTCTGCAGCAGGCGGTAAAACGCCGTGGTGTAGAGCTTCCCGACGGCGTAGTTGGACGGGTCCGGGAAGTCCACTACTACGAAGTCGAACACGTCGTCCGCCTCGTCGAGCCAGACGAACGCGTCGGCGTTGACGACGCGAACGCGCGGCGACCGGAGCGAGCCCTCGTTGAGTCGGGAGAGGACGGGGTGCGTCGCGAAGAGCCGCGTCATCTCGGGGTCGAGGTCCACGAGGGTGACGCGCTCGACGCCGGGGTACTTGAGGATCTCGCGGACGGCGAGGCCGTCACCGCCCCCGAGCACCAGCACCCGCCGCGCGCCCGGCAGAGCGGCCAGCCCCGGGTGAACGAGCGCCTCGTGGTAGCGGTACTCGTCGCGGGAGCTGAACTGCAGGTGGGAGTTCAGGAAGAGCCGCAGGTCGTCCTTCCACGACGTCAGCACGATCCGCTGGTAGCGGGAGTCGCGGGCGAAGATCACCTCGTCGGCGTACAAGTTCTCCTCGGCCAGCGCCGTGATGCGCCCGGCCCCCGCCATCCCGGCGCCGAGCGCCACGAGCACCGCGGCGCACGCCCCCTGCAGCAGCCGCCGCGCACCGAGCGCGTCCCGGAAGAGCGCCGTGGACCAGAGGGCGACGAGGGCGTTGACGATGCCGAAGAGCAGGGCCGACCGCACGAGCCCCAGTCGCGGCACGAGGAGGAGTGGGAAGAGGAGCGACGCGCCGAGCGCGCCCAGGTAGTCGAACGTCAGCACGTTCGCCACCACGTCCTTGAACTCGAACCGGTTGCGCAGGATGCGCATCAGGAGCGGGATCTCGAGCCCCACGAGCGTGCCGATGACGCCCACCAGCAGGTAGAGCAGGAGGCGGAACGCGTCGGTATAGGCGAACGCCAGGAAGAGTAGCGCCGACGAGAACCCGCCCACCACCGCCACGAGCAGCTCGACCGTGACGAACCGCGCCACCAGGCCGCGGGTGACGTACCGCGACAGCCAGCTCCCGATCCCCATCGCGAACAGGTACGTGCCGATCACCGTCGAGAACTGCGTCACGCTGTCGCCGAGCAGGTAGCTGGCCAGCGCGCCGGCCACGAGCTCGTAAATGAGCCCGCAGGCGGCGATGAGGAGGACGGAGATGAAGAGTGCTACGGGCATTCGGGCGTCTCGAAAACCCGGGAGTCGGGAGTCGGGAGTCGGGAGTCGGGAACTGCCGCGGAGGCGTGGCCCGGCTCCCGGCCGTTGCCGTCGCCCGGCGTTCGAGCGGGCGCGAGTGGCGGCGCAAGGAGGCGCGGATGCAAACCCGACTCCCGACTCCCGACTCCCGACTCCCGGCCGTTCAATGGACTGCCGCCGCGATGATGATGGCGATGCCGATGGCGATCGCGCCCATGACGATCGCGACGGCGGTGTTGTGCTCCTCGATCAGCTCCTTCCACATCGTGCCCGGCGTCAGGCGGTCGACGAGCACGAAGGCGACGACGAAGATCGCGATGCCCAGGAACGACCAGAGGACGGCGGCGAGCAGGTTGGTGAGCAGGCTATCCACGTTAGGCTCCTCCAGGGTTCACTACTTGCCGCGCATGTAGCGGCCGCCGCCGGAGTAGGGCGACCGGTACGCGCCCGGATTGTCGCGCACCGAGCGCGGGACGTTCCGGACCTCGTTCACGCGCAGGAAGCTCCACCCGCGGTACTCGGCCGCGCCCAGCAGGCCGATGAGCGCCGAGCCGTACAGGACGTATCCCGCGTACCGTACGTGCCGCATCAGTCGTCGTCTCCGCCGAGGCCCGCGGGCGGGTAGTCGCTCTCCGCCCACCGCGCCCGCTCGAACGACGCGCCGCGCCCGACGGTCTTGAGCGGGGGTACCGCCAGGAGTACCAGAACGACGAGGAAGTAGCGCCACCCCGGCACGTCGCGCCGAAGCGTCAGCGTGTAGCGGACGCTCCGCGCGGCGTCGGCGGGCAGCTCGGGGTCCACGCGCAGGTAATAGCGGCCCGGCGGCACGGTGGGAATCCGCACGTCGTCGGTGCGCGAGCCCTCGTGCCAGGCCTCGCCGTCCTCCACCCCCTCGTAGTACGACACCTCCCGCCCGAAATCGGACGCCGTGCCCGAGGCCAAGTTCACGAGCGCGAAGTTGAAGTACGCCCAACCGTTCTGGACGTCGGTCTGGATGCGCAGCTCGACGTTCGATGGCCGCCCGCCGAGCGTGAACGGCTGGGTCACGAACGGCTCGTCGTCACCGGGCCCGAGCACGTACGACTGCCGAAACACCTCCGCCGACCCCTGCACCGCCCGCCAGGCCGCGAACGCGACCACGATGCCGACGAACGTCAGGAAGAGCGTCCACATCGTCCGCCGCTCGCCGCCGGGCTCGGGGGACGGCTGGTTCGCGAACACCCCCGAGGCCCGCGGCGGCGAGCCCGGGAGCCCGAACGCCTTCCAGACCTCGGCGCCGCCCACGTATTCGCCGAGCGACCACGTCTTTTCGCCCTCCGTCTCTTCCGCGGAGAGGATGTAGGGCGGGGCGATGAAGTCGCGACTCTTCGCCGAGTCCCCGACGCGCACCTGCCACGGGAACTCGCCGAGCACGTACGTGGTGCTCGCCTCGGCGGTCTGGAAGTGGCGGAACGACCGGCCGCCGAGGCGCGCCACCGGCCGCCCGGCCGTGCGCTCCTCGGGGATCGAGCGCACGGTCGTCACGTCGTTCCAGTGGCCCGCGTACTCGGTGAGGTACCGGAACCCGGCGTACGGGTTGAACAGCAGGTACTCGTCCCAGCTGTACGGCGTGCCCTCGACGTGGATCGTGCGCCGCTGGAAGCCGATCACCTCGTACGGCCGGCCGCGCCACGTGCCGCGCGTCCCGAGGGGGATCCTCGGCTCGACGCGCTTCGTCTGGGCGAAGCGTTGCAGTACGCGCAGGTTCGGGTCCTTGGCGTCGAGCACGGACTGGCACGAGCCGCACACGACGCTGATCGTGTGCTCGAAGGCGCGCACCGTGAGCGCGGCGCCGCAGCTCGGGCAGTTGAGGCCACGGGCGGCGACTTTCGCGGCCGCGCCGGGTCCCCCGGTCACCGCGCCCCCCACCCCTCGAACTCGCGCACGTTCCGGAGGCCCAGGTCGTCGTACCCCACGCTCTCGCCGGCGAAGAACAGCGGGGTCGGCTCGCTGTAGTCGATCGTCGCGAACTCGGCCCCCCGGGTGCGCAGGTCGGCGAAGAACACCTCGGACTTGTCCCAGTACTCGAACGGGAGCTCGCCTTCCACGCCGCGGTAGCGGGCCGGCGTCACCACGGTGACCTCGTACGTCGCGCCCTTGAACTGGAGCCGGTACCCGGGCTTCACCTCGGCCACGTTAGGCAGCGGCGGCGGCGCGGGGACGAGGAAGCTCACGGCGTAGTCGAGCTGCGCGTCGGACACCCACCCGCTCGCGCCGTCGCTCATGACGACGTGCCACTCGTTCCACCCGCCGCGCTCGTACTCGTACAGGATGCGCCCCACGACGAGGAAGGACCGGTCTCGGTAGCGGCCCTCCGTGCCGATCTGGATCGGCGACGCGTCGGGCGGCAGGTCACCCACCCGCCCGACCCGCTCCAGGTCCACGTCGTGCCGCACGAGGACCGAGCGGCAGTACGCGCACGTCGTCTGCACGGCGGCCGACCAGAGGAACTCGATCCGCGCGCCGCAGTTCGGGCAATTCGCCGCGCGGCGCGTCATATGCGCTCCCCCCCGCGCTCGCCCCCCCGGCGGCCGTCCGCCGGCCGGGCGGGCCGCCTCAGTCGCGGCGGCACGGGGCCGCGGCCGCCCACGCGAGGCCAGTCACCCCCGGCGCCGCCGCCGGCCGCTCCGCGTACCACCGGTCCAACCGCCGCACCTGCACCACGTCCGCGCCCACGACCTCCCGGAGCACGCCCGCGAAGTCCCACTCCGGCCGCGGCCGGCAGCAGAACAGGTTCAGGCAGAGCGACGCGTGTTCGGGGAAGGTGTGCACGGTGAGGTGCGACTCGGCGAGCAGGCAGAGTCCCGTGACGCCACCCGGCCCCGGAAAGCGGTGCCACTGCGCCGGCGCGACCGGCCGCAGATCGAGGTCCGCGACGACGCGCGCGAACAGTGCGCCGAGCGCGTCGACGTCGGCGAGTCGCGCCGGTTCGCACCCGTACGCCTCCACCACCCACTCGCAGCCGTGCACGGCGACTTACTCCTGCTTCGTGCCGCACTCGGGGCAGAACCGCGCGGCGCGCGGGATCGACTTGCCGCAGCTGAGGCAGAACTTCGTCGCGCCGGCGGCCGGGGCACCACCGGGTGCCTCGTCAGGCGACGGCAGCGGGCTCGGGTCCGGCGTGGGGATGGGCACCGGGGTCGGCGTGGGCCCCGGCGCGGGCGTGGGCGTTGGCGTGGGACTCGGCGCCGGCGCGGTCGGCCCCGAGGCGGCCATCGCATCGGTCATCGCCCGCCCCATCGCCTGCCCCATCGCCATCCCGGCCCCGAGCCCCGCCCCGAGCCCGGCGCCGCCGCCCTCGTTCGCCGCCGCGATCGGCATCGACTGCGCCGCCTGGAACTGCGTGTACCGCCCCATGTCCCCGACCATGTTCATCCCGATCCGCTCGTCGAGCCGCTTCTGCAGCTCGTCGGGCAGCGACAGGTTCTCCACGGTGAACGAGTCCAAGGTGAGGCCGAGCTCCGTGAACCCCGCCCGCACCTGCTCGGCCACCTGCTGCCCGAGCTCCATGGTGTTCGCCGCCATGTCGAGGAACGGGACGTTGCTCTGGGCGAACGTGTCGGACATCCGCGCGATCACGAGGTTGCGCAGGTGCCCCTCCAGGTCCGCGACCCGGTAGACGTCGCGCGTGCCGCTCACCTGCCGGTGGAAGGTCACCGGGTTGCTGACGTGCCAGGAGTACACGCCGAACCCGCGCAGCCGCACCGCCCCGAACTCGCGGTCGCGCACGGTGATCGGGTTCTGCGTGCCCCACCGCTGGTTCGTCTGCACGCGCGTCGAGAAGAAGTAGACGTCGCTCTTGAACGGGCTCTCGAAGAACTTGTCCCAGTTCATGAGGTTCGTGAGCAGCGGCAGCGTTCGCGTCTCGAGCGTGTAGAGGCCCGGACCGAAGGCGTCGGCCAGCTTCCCCTCGTTGACGAAGAGCGCCATCTGCGACTCGCGCACGGTGAGCTTGGCGCCGTATTGGATCTCCATGTCGCGCATCGGATACCGGTACGCGAGCACGCCGTCCTCACTCTCCGTCCACTGGATGACGTCGATGAACTGCTTTCGGAAGAATGCGCCGAGTCCCATGGCTGCTCCGCGGACTGAGGGAGGAGTGGAATCGAGGCCACGGCGGCCGACGTCGCGCGCCGCAGCGGCACAACATGCAGAGCCGGCGGGCGGGGGGCAATAAGAGTGGGGAGTGGCAAGTCGGGAGTGGAGAGTGTTTCCCCGGCCCTCACCCTGACCCTCGCCCTGACCCTGGCCCTGCAACGGGTACCCGGGCCCGACCCCGTGCGGGGCGGTCTGACGTCGAGGACGCACGCCCTAGGGAGGGTGAGGACCAAGGTGAGGGACTCCAACGCCCGACTCCCGGCAGTTCTACTCCCTACTCCCTGCTCGCTGCCCTCCTCCGCCCCACCCAGAACACCACCACTCCCAAGGCCAGAATCCCCGCGCCGAGCGCCGACGTCGTCGGCGCCGCCACGAACGAGCTCACGACGCCCGCCACGGCGGCAACCACGAAGAACGCCGGCACGACCGGGTAGCCGAGCGCGCGGTACGGGCGCGCGGCGTCCGGCCACTGGCGACGCAGCGCGAACACGCTGGCGGCCCCGAGCCCGAAGAAGATCCAGTCGGCGAAGACGACCGCGCTCAGGAGCTGCCCCAGGTCGCCCCGCGTCATCGCGAGCAGGGCGAGCGCGACGACGCACATCACGACGATCGCCACGTGCGGCGACCCGTAGCGCGGGTGCACGCGCGCGGCCGCCGCCAGGAACGCGCCGTCGCGCGCCATGGCGTAGACGATCCGGGAGTTCGCGAGGATGGTGACGTTGACGAAGCCGAGGATCGAGAGCATCACGCCCGCCCCCACCACCTTCGCCCCCGCCGCGCCGAGGATCCGCACCGAGGCGTCGGCGGCGACGGCGGCGCTCGCGGCCACCCCGTCGCGGCCGAGGGCGCGTACGTAGACGGCGTTGGCGCCGAGGTAGCAGGCGATCACCACCGCGATGCCGACGAACAGGGCGCGCGGGATCGTGCGCCCCGGGTCGCGGATCTCCCCGGCCACCATGTTCATCTGCTGCCACCCGCCGATCGTGAACAGCACCGGCGGGAACGCGGCGGCGAGCGCCACGACGAGCGACGGTCGCGGCGCCGGGGCGTTAGGCACTGGGGGAGCCGGCCCGAGTCGCCCCCACGCGGCCAGGCCGCCGAGGATCAGCAGGGCCAGCACGGCGACCTTGGCGACGGTCAGCACGTTCGTGACGGCGGCGCCCGGCCGGATCCCGAGATAGTTCGTGACGGTGAGCGCCAGGATCGTCGCCGCGGCGACCGCCAGCGCCCCGCCGAGCGGCTCGAGCGGCACGAGGCGCCCGAGCGAGTTGGCGAACCCCATCGCCACCGCCGCCAGCGCGCCGGTGGCGATCGACGCCAGCGACATCCACCCGTACAGAAACGCGGCGAGCGGCCCGAACGCGGCGCGGAGGTAGACGTACGCGCCGCCCGCGTCGGGCATCATCGCCCCCAGCTCGGCGTACGTCAGTGCCCCCGCCAGTGCCACCACGCCGCCGAGCGCCCACACCGCCAGCACCCACGCCCCGGTGGGCAGTGGACGGGCGACTTCGGCCGGCGTGAAGAAGATGCCGCTGCCGATGATGCCGCCGACGACGAGCAGCGTGGCGGAGGCGAGCCCGAGGGCGCGCCGGAGCTCCGGCGTCGGCGACGGGCCGGTCGCGGTCACACCAGCAGCAGGTCGCGCTGGTACTCCGCCGGCGTCACGATCAGCTCTCCGTCCCCCACGAACGCGTTCACCTCGGACCGCATCCCGACCCGCCCGGGAAGGTAGACGCCCGGCTCGATCGAGAAGCCCACCCCGGGCACGAGCAGTCGCTCCTCGCGCGTCTCGAGGTTGTCGATGTGCGGACCCGCCCCGTGCAGGTCCCGCGCGTCGATCGAGTGCCCCGTGCGGTGGGTGAAGTACGGCCCGTACCCGCGCTCGACGATCACGGCACGCGCGGCGTCGTCCACCTCCCCGCCCCGCACCGGCGCCCCGGCCGCGATCCGCTCCCGCAGCAGCGCGATCGCCGCGTCCCGAGCGTCGCGCACGGCCCCCCACACCGACTGCGCCTCCGCGCCCGGCGTCCCCAGCGACGCCATCCACGTCTGGTCGGCGTAGGGGCCGGGAGTCAAAGAACCGGGAGTCGGGCGGGTGCCCGCCGCAGGCGGGCGGGTGGAGTCGGGAGTCGGGAACGACAACCGCTCTCGCCGTCCGGCTTCTCGGCGCCGTGCTGACTATTACGACGATCGCAGCGTGGGCGAGCACCACGACGCAGTCGGGGGCCGAGCAGCGGATGGCGGTCGCGGATACCCGCGCCGCAGCCCCCGACTCCCGACTCCCGACTCCCGGCTCCCGGCAGTTCAGAGTCTGCGCCGACCCGAACAACCTTCCCTTCTCCAACGCGAAGGGCGAGGGCTTCGAGAACAAGATCGCGGAGCTGCTCGCGGGCGACCTGCGGGCGACGCTGCGCTACACGTGGCAACCGCAGCGGCGGGGCTTCGTCCGCACCACGCTCAACGCCGGCGCGTGCGACGTCATCATGGGCGTGCCGAGCGGCTACGACCCGGTGCGGACGACGCGGCCGTACTACCGGTCGACGTACGTCTTCGTCTACCGGCAGGGCGGCGTGCGCGTCACCTCGCTCGCCGACACGGTGCTCCGTCGCCTTCGAATCGGGATCCACGTGGTGGGCGACGACTACCAGAACCCGCCGCCGGCGCAGGCGCTCGCCGCGCGGGGGATCATCGACAACGTCGTGGGCTACTCGATCTACGGCGACTACTCCGAGCCGAACCCGCCGGCGCGCCTCATCGAGGCCGTCGCGCGCGGGGACGTGGACGTCGCCATCGCGTGGGGGCCGCTCGCCGGCTACTTCGCGAAGCGGCAGCGGGTGCCGCTCGCGGTCGTCCCCGTTCCACCAGCCAGCGACGTCTCGGGACAGCGGTGGACTTTCTCGATCGCCATGGGGGTGCGGCGCCGCGACCAGGCGCTGGCGGCGGAGCTCGACCGCCTGCTCGCCCAGGAGCGGGAGGGCATCCAGCGGATCCTGACCGACTACGGCGTGCCGCTGGTGTCGGGTGGCGAGCGGGGGACGGAGGCGCCGAGCGACGGCGCTCGCGATCGCCGCATTCGCCGGCGCTTGCCGGGGCTCGGACAAGGATGGCGGTAAGGGCGACACTGGGGGCGCCGCCAGCGCCGGCGGAACCGGCGGGGCGTCCACCGGGCGCAGCACGCGACCGATCGCGATGCGCACGTTCAACGGCAACCGGGACGACGCGGTCGCCGGGCGCCAGCTCTTCATCAAGTACAACTGCTACGGCTGTCACGGCGGGCTCGCGGGAGGGGCGATGGGCCCGAGCCTTCGCGACGACGAGT
>Ga0307410_10000363_pt1 | contig 17675 bp, 18 predicted proteins | sample 322Ometagenome_3_FD_203707 | JGI IMG/M metagenome (GOLD analysis project Ga0307410, IMG submission 203707) | Maize rhizosphere microbial communities from greenhouse at UC Davis, California, United States - 322HYB-O-3 | ecosystem: Host-associated > Plants > Roots > Rhizosphere > Soil | place... | reverse complement strand
TTTTCAAATAAATGAAAAGACTTTTGTCGGGGTGGCAGGATTCGAACCTGCGGCCTCCTGCTCCCAAAGCAGGCGCGATAACCGGGCTACGCTACACCCCGAAAGCGGGTGCAAATATATAACTATTTTTTGCTTATCCAAAACTATTTTGAAAATAAGAATATTTCTTTTTAAAAAGTGTACAGCATAAAATATCAAACTATGGAGAACAAATTTCAGTTGCAACAGATTTTAGTGCAAAATTACACTTCAATATATTCAACTTTTAGAATTGTTTTCTTTTAAAATTAAAAAAAAAATCTTTGAAACACGCACCAAACAACGATTATCCGAGGTTTATCAAATGTTAACAAAATAGATTTTCAAAAACCATAAATAATTGTATTTTTACGGTTCAAAATTCAGAAAATAAATGGGCAAAATCATTGCGATTGCTAATCAAAAAGGAGGCGTTGGAAAGACTACTACATCTGTAAATCTTGCTGCCTCATTGGGTGTTTTAGAAAAAAAAGTATTACTGATCGACGCTGATCCTCAGGCAAATGCTACATCTGGTCTTGGAATCGACGTAGAGTCCGTAGAAATTGGTACCTATCAGATACTTGAACATAGCCACACGCCAAAAGAAACTGTTGTTAAATGTTCAGCTCCAAATGTTGATGTGATACCTGCTCACATTGACCTTGTTGCCATCGAAATCGAATTGGTTGATAAGGAAAACAGGGAATACATGCTAAAAAAAGCATTAGAAAGTGTTAAAGACGAATATGATTATATTATTATCGACTGTGCACCTTCTTTGGGTTTATTAACATTAAATGCTTTGACAGCCGCTGATTCTGTAGTTATTCCTATTCAGTGTGAATATTTTGCACTTGAAGGACTAGGAAAATTATTGAACACAATAAAAAGTATTCAGAAAATACATAACCCTGATCTTGATATCGAAGGATTACTACTTACAATGTATGATTCAAGATTACGTTTATCAAATCAGGTTGTAGAAGAAGTTCAAAAACACTTTAACGATATGGTTTTTGATACCGTTATTCAGCGAAATGTAAAATTAAGCGAAGCGCCTAGTTTTGGCGAAAGCATCATTAACTATGACGCAACCAGTAAAGGAGCAGTTAATTACATTAATTTAGCTCAGGAAATTATAAAGAAAAACAGCAAATAGTTTTTATGACAAAAGCAATTAAAAAACAAGCCTTAGGAAGAGGATTATCAGCATTATTAAAAGATCCGGAAAACGACATTACCTCAGTAGAAGACAAAAATGCTGATAAGGTTGTTGGAAATATCATAGAGCTTGAAATAAGTGCTATCGAAATAAATCCGTTTCAGCCAAGAAGCAATTTTAATGAAGAATCATTAAGAGAATTAGCTACTTCTATCAAAGAACTTGGCGTAATTCAACCTATTACTGTTCGTAAATTAGAATTTAACAAATACCAGTTAATTTCAGGAGAACGCCGTCTTCGTGCCTCAACTTTAGTTGGGTTAACCCATGTTCCGGCCTATATACGTATTGCTAATGACAATGAATCATTAGTAATGGCGTTAGTTGAAAACATTCAGCGTCACGATTTAGACCCGATAGAAATTGCACTTTCGTACCAACGTTTAATTGACGAAATTCAGTTAACACAGGAACAAATGAGCGAAAGAGTTGGAAAAAAACGTTCTACAATTGCAAATTATTTACGTCTTTTAAAATTAGACCCGATTATCCAAACTGGTATTCGCGATGGTTTTATAAGCATGGGTCATGGTAGAGCAATTATCAATATTGAGGATTTAGATATCCAGACCGATATATATCAAAAAATTGTAAGTCAGAATTTATCTGTTCGTGAAACGGAAACATTGGTAAAAAATTATCACGAAAGTCTACAGCCAAAAGCAGAAGGAAAACCTAAAACAGAATCTTCTTTTGTAGTAGAAGAAATCAAAAAAAGTGCTTTCAATGAGTATTTTGGTGCGAAAGTTGATATAAAAGTGGCTGGCAATGGTAAAGGAAAAATTACAATTCCTTTTAATTCAGAAGCCGACTTTAATAGAATTATAAAATTAATAAACGGATAGTGAATAAAATTGTCCCCATAAGTTTGTTGTTCTTTCTCACAGGAACCGTGTCTTTTTTTGCCCAGGCAAAAAAAGACACGGTTTTGGTCGTTAAAGACACTACTAAACTGCAGGAAATAGATCCACTTACGCCGGCAAAAGCTGCTTTTTATTCGGCAATTTTACCCGGTTTAGGTCAGGCATACAATAAAAAATACTGGAAAATTCCTTTGGTTTACGGAGCAATCGGTACAAGCTTGTATTTTTATATTGATAATAACAAAAAATACCACAATTATCGTGACGCCTACAAACGAAGATTAGAGGGGTATAACAATGATGAATACCAGTTTTTGGACGACAGCAGACTTATTGCCGGACAGAAATTCTATCAACGAAACAGAGATTTATCTGCCTTATTTGTCGTAGGTTTTTATGTTTTAAACATTATTGACGCCAACGTTGACGCTGCATTAATTCAATTCAATGTGAATGAAAGATTATCGTTACGTCCGGAAATCTATCCAGACGATGTAACTTTCAGGCCAAATGTTGGACTAACTTTTAATTACCACTTTTAATAGATCTATTTCTATTTTAAAAATCAAAAAATACATATAATGAAAATTGCGCTTTTAGGATACGGAAAAATGGGCAAAGTAATTGAACGAATTGCTTTGGAAAGAGGTCATGAAATTGTTTTAAAGAAAGACGAATATAATACATACGATGGTCTTTCAGATGCAGACGTTTCTATCGATTTCAGCGTACCAACAGCTGCTGTAGCTAATATTTCTGCAAGTTTTAATGCGGGCGTACCTGTTGTTTCAGGTACCACTGGCTGGCTGGAACATTATGACGAAATGATTGCGCTTTGCAACGACAAAAAAGGAGGTTTTATCTCTAGCTCAAACTTTAGCTTAGGTGTAAATATTTTCTTTGGGCTTAATGAATATTTAGCCAAAATAATGGCTCCGTTTGACTCTTATAAAGTTACAATGGAAGAAATTCATCATACCCAAAAATTAGATGCTCCAAGCGGTACTGCAATCTCTTTGGCAAAAGGAGTAATAGAAAACAGCAAATACTCAAACTGGACAATGGATCAGCCAAATACGAATGAAATTCATATTGAAGCCAAAAGAATTGGTGATGTTCCGGGAACACATACCGTAACTTACGATTCTATTGTTGACAATATAGAAATTAAACATACTGCTCACAATCGTGAAGGTTTTGCTTTGGGAGCTGTTATTGCTGCAGAATGGCTGGCTGGGAAACAAGGTGTTTTCAGCATGAAGGATGTACTAAACTTACAATAAACTGATAAAATCTTAAGCTATATTATTAAGCTTCTGGTTTTAAACTTAAATAAAATATTATGACATTATATCTTTGGTTTATTTTTTTCTTAGGTGTACAAATTATTCATTTTTTAGGAACATGGAAATTGTATCAGGCAGCCGGACGAAAAAGCTGGGAAGCTGCAATTCCTGTTTATAATTCAATTGTTTTAATGAAAATTATTAACCGCCCAACCTGGTGGACTATATTACTTTTCATTCCGATCATTAACCTGATTATGTTTCCTGTTGTTTGGGTAGAAACTTTAAGAACTTTCGGCAAAAATTCTACTTTAGATACGCTTTTAGGAATTTTTACTTTAGGCTTTTATATCTATTACATAAACTATACACAGAAATTAGAATATCACACAAACAGAAAATTACTTTCTGAAAATAAAGCTGCAGACACAATAAGCTCATTACTTTTTGCTATTATAGTAGCAACATTGGTGCATACTTATGTAGTACAGCCATATACAATTCCGACTTCTTCATTAGAAAAATCACTACTAATTGGTGATTTCCTTTTTGTAAGCAAAGTTAACTACGGACCAAGAGTTCCTATGACAACTGTAGCTTTGCCAATGGTTCATGATTCGATTCCTTTTGTAAAACAAAGATCATATCTTAAATGGCCACAACTGCCATATTATAGATTACCCTCATTCGAAAAAATAAAGAGAACTGATATTGTTGTCTTTAACTGGCCTGTTGATACCGTACACTATTTTTACGAACCTAAAGGAAGACCTGGAGTTATAAAACCTATAGATAAGAAATCAAATTATGTAAAAAGATGTGTTGGTATTCCTGGAGATAGTTTATCTGTTAGAGATGGCTATGTTTTCATTAACGGAAAAAAACTGGTTTTACCTGAAAGAGCAAAACCACAATACTCTTATTCTGTTGCCCTGGACGGAAAAACACCTATTGATTTCGAATCTCTTTTGAGAGAATTAGACATTACAGATGGAGCTGGATTTAAAAGTGAAAAAAGAGATACACTTTACTTTAGGGCTTTAACAGAAGCCAGCGCAGAACGTCTACGAAATACACCTGGAATTACTGCTGTAAAAAGAGAGATTGACAGAAGAGATGACAATGCTATCTTCCCTCATATAAACAAAGGAAGCCAGGATAATATGGGTCCGATTTATATTCCTGAAGCAGGAAAAACTGTTGCCTTGAACAATGTATCACTACCATATTATAAAGAAATCATAACTAATTACGAAGGAAACACTTTGCAAATTGATGGTTCTCATTATTTAATAAACGGAAAACCGGCTACAACTTACACCTTCAAACAAAACTATTACTGGATGATGGGAGACAACCGTCATAATTCTGAGGATAGTCGTTATTGGGGTTACGTTCCTGAAAGCCACATTGTAGGAAAACCAGTTTTTATTTGGCTTAGTTGGGATACAAACGGAAAAGGCATCAACAAAATTCGTTGGAGCAGAGTTTTTACTACTGTTGACGGTGAAGGTCAGCCCCAATCTTATTTTAAATATTTCTTAATTGTACTGGCACTTTATTTTGTTGGAGAATACTTTTGGAGAAAAAGAAAAGAAAATAAAGCATAATAAAATAATGTTATTTTTGTTTCAGGTTTCAAGTTTCAAGTTTATAAAACCTGAAACTTGAAACCTGAAACTTTTAAACAAAAAAACAGATCATGAATTCCTTATTACTTCCTACCTATTTTCCGTCAATCAGCCACTTTGCAGTAATGGCACAATCTGAAAATATTACTTTTGAAATGGAAGATAATTTTCAGAAACAGACGAATAGAAACCGCACATACATTTATAGTCCAAACGGAATTCAGTTATTAAATATCCCGGTTAAACACTCAAAATCAGCGCATCAAAAAACTAAAGATGTCTTGATAGAAAATGAATTTGACTGGCAAAAGCAGCACTTTAAATCATTAGAAGCAGCATACAGAAGCTCTCCTTTTTTTGAATTTTTTGAAGATGATATTGTACCTGTTTTCGAAAAAAAACATACTTTTTTAATGGATTTAAACTTCGTAGTTTTAGATATCGTTACAAAATGCCTTAGAATGAAATTTGAATTCGGAAAAACTACTGAATATTTTCATGAAGTGGAAAATATTAAAGATTTCAGATATTTGGCAAACGGAAAAAAAGACACCAATTCATTCGAGAAATATCCTCAGGTTTTTGATGACAAACACGGTTTTATAAATAATCTGAGTGTATTGGATTTACTTTTTAATGAAGGTAAATTTGCTATGGATTATTTAAAAAGCCAGACAATAATCTAATTTATTCCATTGAAAGCCTTGCCATAATCGGGTAATGATCTGAATTCTCAAAATCAGGAAAGCTTTCAAAGTTTTTAACTTTCATTTTACTGTCTGAGAAAATATAATCTATTCTTGCAGGGTAATAACGGAACTTATAAGTAGCCCCAAACCCTTCTCCGGCTTCTTCAAAAGCATCTTTTAATTTTCCTTTAATATTTCTGTAAACATATGAAAACGGGCTGTTATTCATATCCCCACATATAATTATAGGATTTTTGCATTGCTTAATATTTTCTTTGAATTTTTCGGCCTGCTCCTGCTGTTGTCGGAATGCTTTACTGATTCTTTTGTAAATAGCCTGAGATTTTTGCTGATTTACATTATCAATATCATGTGAAATTTCGTCAACATCGGGAGAAATTTTAATAGACTGAAGGTGCATATTATAAACGCGTATAACATCTTTACCACGCTTTATGTCTGCATAAATCACATTATTACTTGAGTTAGGAAACACAATATTGCCTTCATACAATATCGGGAATTTTGAAAAAATAGCCTGTCCTGTCTTTATCTGATTTCCGTCAATGAATATATAGCGGTGCGGATATACTTTTAAGTCAATATGAGCAGAATTTGAGTATTCCTGAATACATAAAATATCAGGGTCTTTTTCATCTATAAAAGCTTTTATATTGGATGGGATATCATCACGATCCAGCCACTTAAAAACATTAAAAAGGCGAACATTATAACTCATCACCGAGAAATCTTTTTCATCCTCTACATATTCTTTTGCAGAAAATTTGTAAAACTTACTTATGAAAGTAATTCCGGTCAACAGTACCAAACCAGACAAAATAAGGCGTTTTTTAAACTGAATTGCCCAATAGATAAAGAACAAGCCATTCATCACAAAAAATGCAGGCATAAAGAGTGTTAGCACCGACAAAAGTGGAAAACTCTTGGGTGCCAGAAAGGGTAAAATATAAATACTAAAAGTTACTACAGTTAGTACTATATTCAAAAAGAACATAATTTTATTAAACCAAGACAGGTTTTGCATGTTTTTCTTTATTACAAGGATTATTTTCCTGCTTTAAATAAAAATTCTTTTTCTTCTTTGGTCAAACAATCATAGCCGGACTGGCTGATTTTATCCAAAATTTCATCAATCTGTTGTTGCGTTTTATCTTTTGTAACAATTCTTGATGTTGGTTTTTCTGTAGGTTTATAATTCTTGTGAACTGTTTTGAAGGGGGTTGTAGGCGATTTCCTGAACAAATTGGCAAAAAAATCAATTGTTTTGGAAACCACGATACTCAAATCAGTCCCATTTTGAAGCAATTTAATAAAAATAAATCCAAATACAGCACCTGCAAGATGCGAAATGTGTCCGCCCATATTACCAAGACGAAACTGCATTAAATCTAAAATTAAAATTACTGCTGTAATATGCCATAATTTGACGTTTCCGACAAGTAACAAACGAACATTCATCAATGGCTGATAAGTTGTCGTTGCTACCAAAATCGCCATAATTGCAGCTGATGCACCAACGATTGATGCACTATAATTTAAAAAATAATAACTCAGAACAAAAACTACACCTGAAAAAATAGCACTCAGAATATACAATCCTAAGTATTGCTTTTGAGTAAAAAAAGTTAGAAACAAGGAGCTCGCAAAATTTAAAACCAACATATTAAACAGCAGATGCAAAAATCCGTCGTGAAAAAAGGCATAAGTCAAAAAAGTCCATGGCTTAAATAAAAAAACTTCAGGATCTGATGATAAAGCCAGCCAGTTCGGAAAAATAAATTCTCCTATTGAAAATTCGTAAAACACGAACGAAATCAGGAAACATGCAATATTCCAGTAAATGACACGCATTGCGATACCGCCTAATTTATATTGTAGTTTTAAATCATCAAGAATATTCATAAAAAGCTTCTTTAGGTTTATTTTTCAATATTAAAGTTAAAAATTAATTCCAACGATTTTTATTAAACTGATTTTTTTTCCAATATAACATCATTAAAAAACCTGTAAGCGCTCCTCCGATGTGGGCAAAGTGCGCAATTCCGGTTCCGCCACCTCCAAATATTGAACTTCCTTTAAACCCAAGAAACAAATCAACTGCCAAAATTCCCGGAACAAAATATTTGGCTTTAATTGGCACAGGAATAAACATTAAAGCTAACTCTGCATTTGGAAACATAAAAGCAAAAGCTGTCAACAAACCATAAACAGCACCAGAAGCACCAACTACAGTACCAATGTAAGCACTAGTAAAACCATTAAATTGTGAAACCGAAACTAAATCCTGCCATCTTGTATCAATTTTCCCTTCACTTAAAAGCTTTATAATATCAGCTTTTTGATATCCGTTTGTAATTAAAACGTTCATTGTATCCTGAAAAGAGTAATAATTTACAGCCGTATGTAATAATGCCGATCCCAATCCGCAGGAGATATAAAAAAATAAAAATTTCTTACCTCCCCAAAAATGCTCCAGAGCTGAACCAAAAGAAACCATTGCAATCATATTAAAAGCTATGTGCATAATTCCTCCATGCATAAACATGTGGGTTATTGGCTGCCAAACTCCAAAATTTGGGTTTTCTGGAAAAAACATAGCCAGGTAATCATAAGAAACTGGAACCAACTGAGAACCAATAAAAAATATAATATTGATTATCAATAATTGTTTTACTACGGGAGTCATATTCATCATAAGGCAAACTTTTTATCTATATCTTCAACACGCATCGTGATAAAGGTTGGTTTTTGAAAAGGTGAAATATTAGGATCTTTACAGGCAAACAATCCGTTTACAAGATTATCCTGTTCTTTTTCAGTTAAATAAGATCCAGTTTTAACCGCTAAACTTTTGGCCATTGATTTGGCAATTGTATCATTCTGACTGTAACTGCTGGCAGGGATTCCGTCCTGCAGATCACTTAATAATTGTTCAATAACAAGAGAAACTTCACTTTCTGTAATATTTACGGGAATTCCGGAAATTACTACATGATCGGTTTGTGCTTCTTCAAAAACAAAACCTGTTGTTTCAAGAGAAGGTTTTAATTCTTCTATTAGTTCCATTTCAGCTGTTGAGTAAAACAAATTCAACGGAAACAGCAATTGTTGGCTTGAGGCCTGATTTACTGTCATATTCAGTAAAAACTGCTCATACAAAATTCGCTGGTGAGCACGTTGCTGATCTACAATTACCATTCCTGATTTTATTGGAGAAACAATATATTTTTTATGAATTTGATACGTCTTATGTATTGCCTGTTCTACTTCTTCATCATTAAATAAAGAGGAAGTCACTTCTTCGTTTTCGAATGTAAAAGGGGAACTTTCTATGCTCTCCGGATTGTCCAGATCCAAACCAACATATAAACTTTCCCAGCTTGCTGTTGGCTCAACTCTTTTTGAATATCCGGAATAGGAACCAGAGCCTGAACTACTACCGGAACCAGCTTTAGAATAATGCTGATTGGTTTTATCATCTGTAAACGGATTAAATGTTCCGTCAACCTGAATTGTTGGTGTTTCAGCTTCTATATCTTTATAATGATAGGGCGTGTCTAAATTGGCATCACGATCAAAATCCAAAATTGGCGCTACATTAAATTGTCCTAAGCTATGTTTTATAGAGGCACGCAAAATAGCATACAAGGCTTGTTCATCATCAAACTTAATTTCTGTTTTGGTTGGATGAATATTAATATCGATCGTATTTGGTGGGACTTGCAAATAAAGAAAATAACTGGGCTGACAGCCATCTTTCAGAAGTCCGTCATATGCCGCCATTACTGCATGATGCAAATAACCGCTTTTTATAAAACGATCATTTACAAAAAAGAATTGCTCTCCTCTGTTTTTCTTTGCAAATTCAGGTTTTGAGACAAATCCCTGAACATTTACAATCTCGGTATCTTCATTTACAGGAACTAATTTTTCGTTGGTTTTACCAGACATAATACCCACAATTCTCTGACGGTATCCTGCAATAGGCAAATTATATAATTCGCTTCCGTTATGGTAAAAAGTAAAATGAATATTTGGATGTGCTAACGCTACACGCTGAAATTCATCCATTACATGACGAAATTCTACTGTATCGGATTTTAAGAAGTTGCGACGGGCCGGAATATTAAAAAATAAATTTTTGACCGCAAATGAAGTTCCTTTTGGCAAAACGGCTACTTCCTGAGATATAAATTTACTGCCTTCAATTACTATATGTGTTCCTAACTCTTCCTGATCCTGTTTGGTTTTCATTTCCATATGGGCGATTGCCGCAATAGAAGCCAAAGCTTCTCCACGAAAACCTTTTGTATGAAGAGAAAACAAATCCTCAGCCTGACGGATTTTTGATGTTGCATGACGTTCAAAACACAAACGTGCATCGGTAACGCTCATACCCAACCCATTATCAATTACCTGAACCAATGATTTTCCGGCATCTTTGATGATTAGTTTAATATCGGTTGCTTTGGCATCAACAGCGTTTTCTAATAATTCTTTCACAACTGAAGCTGGCCTTTGAACCACTTCTCCAGCGGCAATTTGATTAGCAACGTGATCCGGAAGTAATTGAATAATACTCGACATTAAAAAATTTGGGTTTAGGTTGTTTCTTCGATTTCAGATTGTTATAAAATCTCAGATTGTTATTGTTAATTTATACTGGTTTTAAAAACTAAGGTGTACAAATTTAATGAATTTTGATCTTGAATCAGAGTATATACAATCATAAAAAAAACAAAAAACCTATACTATTTTTACACAGCATAGGTTTTAATATCTTTAAAACAATTGTGTTTTATTCATTTTCTATTTTTCTTGGTGTATCTTCAATTTGAATTGCACCAGAAGACAGCAAAGGCTGATTGAAAGGATGTGCGATTGAAGCCTGTTGACGGATATATGCCATTTTTATAGCAGCAATTGCAGCTTCGGTTCCTTTGTTTCCATGAACTCCTCCACTTCTGTCAATAGATTGTTGCATGTTGTTATCTGTAAGAACACAAAAAATAACCGGAACATCAGTCTGAACATTAAGGTCTTTAATTCCTTGTGTAACACCTTCACAAACAAAATCAAAATGTTTGGTTTCTCCCTGAATCACGCATCCGATCACAATAACTGCATCTACATTTTGTGTCTGCAGCATTTTTTTTGCGCCATAAATCAGCTCAAAACTTCCCGGAACATTCCAACGGATAATTTGCTGTGCAGGAACATCACAATCAATCAAGGCATCAAAAGCCCCATCATAAAGCCCTTCGGTTATAGTGTCATTCCATTCAGAAACAACAATCCCAAATCGAAAGTCTTTCGCATTTGGGATTGTGTTTTTATCGTATTCTGATAAATTTTTATTTTCAGTAGCCATCTGTATAATTTTAGATTTAAGAATTTAAATTTAAGACTGCTAAAATACGAATCTAAAATCTAAAATCTGAACTCTATAAATTTTATTATTGTGCTAATCCTATCAATGCATCAACAGAAGCAGCTTCCGGAGTTGCATCAAAGTTTTCTTTAATATCTGTAAAATACTTCAAAGCATCTTCTTTTTGACCTAATGCCAAAGCAGTTTTACCAGCTTTTAATAAGAAACGAGGTGTTGTAAAATCATTTTTGTTAGATTCAGCAGCTTTTACATAATACTCTAAAGCTTCTTTTTGCTGATTCTTTTGAGAGTAAGCATCTCCTATTGCACCTTTTGCCAAAGCACTTAAAATCAAATCTTCAGATTTAAATTCACCTAAATATTTAATTGCATCGTCAAATTTTCCTGTATTCAAATAAGCCATACCAGCATAGTAGTTAGCTAAGTTCCCTGCGTCTGTTCCAGAATACTGGTCAGCGATTTGCACGAATCCGAATTTACCTTCAGAACCATTCAAAGCCAATTTGTATAATGAATCGCTTGCTACACCATCAGTTGCTTTTTGAAAATTTTGTTGCGCAACAAACATTTCATTTGCAGCTTCATCCTGTTTAGGGTTTTCAATAAATTTTTGGTAAGCCAAATATCCGATAGTCGCAACAGCAATACCAGCAACTAAACCAATAATGATTTTTTGATTTTTAGCAACCCAATCCTCAGTTTTTGAAGCAGTTTCATCTAATTTAGAAAAAACACCAGCTGTAGTGCTGTCTTTTTCGTCAATGATTACCTGTTGTTCTTCATTTACTTCTTTAACTTCCTTTTCTTTTGGTGCTTTATATCCTCTTTTATTGTAAGTAGCCATTTAAAATTAATTTAGTGAACGGCAAAAATAAAATTTTTATTGAAATTGACGTTAAAAAAATCAATTTTATCACTATTTAAAAAAAAATAATTTCAACATGCGTAACTCATTTTTGTTCAGTAGCAAAATAATTCATTCTGAAAAGCCCTAAAATCCTTTTATATCGATAATTTTCGATAATTTGCACCCTCAAATTTTGCCATTCAAAAATGGCTGTTTTTCTATCCTAGAGTTCATTAAAAAATGCATTTAAACAAAATTTCTTTATTCAATTATAAAAATTTCTCCGAAGCCAGTTTTGATTTCGACAGCAAGATTAATTGTTTTGTTGGAAAAAACGGAATTGGAAAAACAAATGTCCTTGATGCAATTTATCATTTGGCTTACGGAAAAAGTTATTTTAACCCTCTTGCAGTACAAAATATCAAACACGGAGAAGAGTTTTTTGTAATTGATGCAGAACTTGAAAAGAATGACAGAACGGAGCAAATTGTTTGCAGTCTAAAAAAAGGACAGAAAAAAATCTTAAAAAGAAATGGAAAAGCTTACGATAAATTTTCTGATCATATAGGATTTATTCCACTTGTGATTATTTCTCCCGCTGACCGTGATTTAATTGTCGAAGGAAGCGAAACACGCCGCAAATTTATGGATAGTGTTATTTCGCAATTAGACAGTACCTATCTGCATCAGCTTATTCAGTATCAAAAAATAATTATGCAGCGAAATGCCCTTCTAAAGTATTTTGCCCTGAATCACGTTTTTGACAATGATACCTTATCTATATATAATGAACAACTGGATGGTTTTGGAAAATCTATTTTTGAGAAACGAAAAGATTTTCTGGAACAATTTATACCTATATTTAATAAACATCATCAGGCAATAACGGGTTCTGAAGAATCTGTACAATTGGTTTACGAAAGCCATTTGTTCGAAAAAGATTTACTGACTCTTTTGCAGGAAAATATTAATAAGGATCGTGCCTTGCATTATACAAGTTCCGGTATTCATAAAGATGATTTGTCTTTTGAAATTGATTTGCATCCGATAAAAAAATTCGGGTCGCAGGGGCAGCAAAAATCTTTTTTGATTGCTTTGAAACTGGCTCAATTTGAATTTCTAAAGAAACAAAGCGGTGTAAAACCCATTTTACTATTTGATGATATTTTTGACAAGCTGGACGAAAGCCGCGTGGCAAAAATTATTGAGATGGTCAATAGCGAAACATTTGGACAGCTTTTTATTTCTGACACGCATCCGGAACGCACCGAGGCGATTGTAAAATCAACACATCAGAGTTATAAAATATTTAATTTATGACAAGCTTTTTGCTGCGAATTTCACAAATTAGTGGCAAAAAAAATCATTAATTTAGCTCAAAATTAAACTTAAAAACAACTGCAATAACAACGAATATGCTAACGAAAGAATCATTGCAATTTTTAGACGATTTAAAAGCCAATAACAACAGAGATTGGTTTCAGGATAATAAAAAAAGATACGAAATATTCAAAAAAGATTACCACAAATTGGTAAGTGATTTTCTGGATGTCATGAAGCCTCTTGATCCTTCTCTGGAATTATTACAAGTCAAGGACTGTACTTTCAGAATCAATCGCGATATTCGTTTTTCTAAGGACAAATCTCCTTACAAGGCCCATTTAGGTGTTTGGCTTTCGTCTGGTGCAAAAGGGGCAAATCGTTCGGGTTATTATGTACATATAGAAAAAGGTGCCAGTTTTATTGCCGGGGGATTTTATTCACCTGATTCTGAAGAATTAAAAAAAGTCAGAAAAGAAATTGCTTTTTTTTACGATGATTTAGAAGAAATTCTAAAAGAGAAAAACTTCAAAAAAGAGTTTGGAAGCCTGGATATAAACGAAAATAATTCGCTTAAAAGCATGCCGCGAGGTTACGAAAAAGATCATCCGGCGATTGAATTTTTAAAATTAAAAAGTTTTACTGTAAGTCAGAAATATGACATCAGCGAAGTGACAAAAAAAGATTTTGTTGCCAAAATGAGCCAAAAACTAATTACTTTAAAACCTTTCAATGAATTCATAAATCGTGCTTTAGAAACTGAAGAATAAAAAAGATAATCATCACAAATTCAAGAATTTTAACCATAAGAAACTTTGTCAAAATTTTGAATTTTATCAAAGTCGAACATAAATACGTGGCGACAAAAACTCATTTACTGAATGAAAAGAAAAATACTTTTTCTGGGAGAATCCTATCGTGCTGATGCTATAACGTGGATGAAAGGTTTAAAAGAATTTGGCGATTTTGAAATTATAACCTGGGAACTTCAAACACCAAACAATTCAAAACTCAACCGATTCAAACGTATTGCAGAATACTTCTTCTCTCCTATTTCGATTCGGAAAATCGTTCGACAAGAAAAACCGGATATGGTTATTGCTGAACGAACTACTAGTTATGGTTTTCTTGCCGCATTATCAGGATCTAAAACTATTGCAGTTGCACAACAAGGAAGAACCGATTTATGGCCGGAAGGCTCTGTATTATTGCCTTTTAAGAAATTTATTCAGAAATATGCTTTCAAAAAAGCGCACTTAATTCATGCGTGGGGCCCTGTAATGACCATTTCGATGGCAGCAATAGGTGTCGATATGAGTAAGGTTTTGGTTTTACCAAAAGGAATTGATTTATCGCTTTTTACGCCTTCTACAAATAATTCAAACAAAATTGAGGCAATTGTAACACGTTCTTTGCAACCAGAATACCGTCATGATTCTATTTTGAAAGCTTTTTCGGTTTTGAATCAAAAAGGAATAGATTTTTCATTGACGATTGTTGGAGACGGAACGAGATTGCAATTTTTGAAAGATTTAGCCAGAGAATTACAAATCGAAAATAAAGTATTTTTTACAGGAAGAATCCCAAATACTGAGCTTCCTAAATTATTACAGCAATCCAACATTTATATCAGCATGCCAATTACCGAAGGCGTTTCAGCTTCTTTATTTGAAGCAATGGCTTGTAATTGCTATCCGGTTGTTTCTAATATTCCTGGAAATCAAAGTTGGATAAAACATCGTGAAAACGGGCAGTTGATTGAAATTGATAATATTGAAATGCTGGCCGAAGAGTTAATTTGGTCTTTTCAAAATACCGAATCCCGAAATCAGGCAATAATTGAGAACAGGAAATTTGTTGAGGAAAATGCAAATTATAATATTAACATGAAGGTTATTGCAGATAAATATCACGAGTTGCTAAACTTGCGGGCAAATCTCTAAGCTAACCATAAAGTTAGCAAGCAAAATACCAGACAATATTATAATAAGCTGTTTTGCTGTTAAAAACCGATTCAAATCTTAATTGTGATATTTTTTCAAAAGGGATCACAGGTAAATTATAATCCTTATTTTTGAACACAGAATTATCCCGAAACTTAGGGAACAAAAAAAGCCTTTCATTTATGGAAATCCAATCCAATTTTTCTTTAAAAAAATACAACACTTTTGGTATTGAAGCCCGCGCCAAACAATTTGCTGCAGTACATTCTGTAGAAGAATTAAAAACTATTTTAGCAGAAAACAAAAACGAAAAAAAGTTTATTCTTGGCGGAGGAAGCAACATGCTTTTAACTAAAGATATTGATGCGCTTGTTATTCATATTGATTTAAAAGGCAAAAAAATCATTAAAGAAGACGAAGATTATGTTTGGGTTGAAAGTCAGGCTGGAGAAACATGGCATGACTTTGTTCTTTATACAATTGACAATAATTTTGGAGGTTTAGAAAACATGTCATTGATTCCTGGAAATGTTGGTACAACTCCGGTACAGAATATTGGCGCTTACGGAACAGAAATTAAAGATACTTTTGTTTCTTGCGAAGCTGTAGATATTAAGTCTCAGGAAATGAAAACTTTTACAAATGCCGAATGTAATTTTGGCTATCGCGAAAGCATTTTCAAACATGAGGCTAAGGACCAATATATTATTACATCTGTAGTGTTTAAACTAACGAAACGCAATCACAAAATAAACACCTCATATGGAGATATTTTGGCCGAACTGGCAAAAAACAATATTTCTGAACCTACTCTAAAAGATGTCAGTAATGCTGTTATTGCCATTAGGCAAAGTAAATTACCGGATCCTAAAGAACTTGGAAACAGCGGTAGCTTCTTTAAAAATCCTATAATATTGAAATCTGATTTTGAGAAAATCCACCAAAAGTTTCCTGAAATGAAATATTATGAAGTTTCAGAAACAGAAGTAAAAGTTCCGGCTGGATGGCTGATTGAACAAGCAGGCTTTAAAGGAAAACGTTTTGGAGATGCGGGAGTTCACAAAAATCAGGCTTTGGTTTTGGTAAATTATGGAAATGCTACCGGACAGGAAATCCTGGCCGTTTCAAAAGAAGTTCAAAAAACAGTTTTTGAAACTTTCGGAATACATATTGAGGCTGAAGTCAATGTGATTTAAAATAGCTTTCTATATTTCAACTAATTAAGACTTTTAATGAAAAAATTAAACATCAAGGTTGTATTTATTCAAATACTCGGAATGATTTTCCTGATTAATGGTATTCTGCAACTGAGATTTTTTTCTGTAGCCGAAAAAGTTATTTGTGCCAGAAAACATTTTCAAGGTCAAAAATCAGAAGACTGGAATCGATTATTCCCCACAAAAGATGATGTCTACAATTTTTGGCCAAATGTATATATCTGGATATTCTTTGGGCTAATCATTGGAATAATTTTGGTTTCTTTTCTAAATTGGAAAAGGAAACTTTCGTCTTTAAACAGCCTTTTGGTTGCGATAATTTTATACATTCTTTTGAGATTTAAATTCTTTAGAAAGGAAATAGTATCTCAATTGTTTCGCCCTTTACGGGCAGCAATTTCTGATGATTTTGCTACACAATGCTTAATCGAAGGGATTATTTTTACTTTAATTGGATTAGCCATCTTATACTTAAGTGTTCATCCCAGATTTCTCAAATCTCAAAATACAGCCGAAATTTAATTGTATATACATCTTTAATAAATTCATAAAATGTACACACCTGATTTATACAAAAACGAAGATCCGGAATTAATCAGAGCTTTCTTAAAAGAAAATAGTTTTGGAATTTTAATCAATCAGACCAACGGAAAATTATGTGCAACCCATATTCCGATTGAACTTGAAATTAATGCTGAAGGAAAGGAAATTTTGCAGGGCCACATTTCAAAGTTAAATCCGCAAGCAGAAGGATTCAGAGAAAACGATCAGGTTTTGGCTGTTTTTTCAGGACCACACAGTTATATCTCTTCTTCCTGGTACGATCACGAAAACGTGCCAACATGGAATTATATAGCCGTACATGTTTACGGAAAAATTAAGATTGTAGACGAAGCCACTTCTATAGAACAACTAAAAAAATTAGTCGATAAATACGAAGCCAATTCAGAGAATCCAGTTCGTGTTGAGGATTTATCATCAAAAACAATGCGTGAAGCCAGAGGAATTTTTGGTTTTGAAATTGAAATAAATGAGATTCAGGCTACAAAAAAGTTATCTCAAAACCGTGATGATCCTAATTATAAGAATATAATTTTGCAGTTAGAAAAGACTGAAAACCCTCAATCTATTGCTGTTGCAAAAGAAATGTTAAGATGCCGAAAGTAAATTTGATTTCAGACATTGAAAATTAGGAATTCATAATTACATTTGCACTCGCAAGA
>Ga0307410_10000356_pt1 | contig 17794 bp, 13 predicted proteins | sample 322Ometagenome_3_FD_203707 | JGI IMG/M metagenome (GOLD analysis project Ga0307410, IMG submission 203707) | Maize rhizosphere microbial communities from greenhouse at UC Davis, California, United States - 322HYB-O-3 | ecosystem: Host-associated > Plants > Roots > Rhizosphere > Soil | place... | reverse complement strand
GAGCAGCTTCTTGTCGCCTGTCATCTGATACGCCGAAAGCAGCCCGCCGAGCAGCCTGATCGTTATCTCGAAATTCTGGACCGAAATATCTTTATCGAACGAAAGATTGTCCGTGATGTACTTCCGCGTCCTGTCCGCCTCAAGCTTCATGCCCATCAGGTACATCGTGTCGAGTGCATCGACCGGCGTCATCAGCAGCGGCTGGGCATACCAGTTGTGGTAGGACTTGCTAAGAGGCTTAAGGTCGTCGTTCCCCCACGCATATTTCTTGTATCCATTCCACGCGTGGAGGAATTCTCCCTTCACCTGCTCCGCCGCGGCCTTTCGATCGACCGTTTGCCCGAACGAAGCGGAAAAAAGAAGAATTAAAACGAGTGCGCCGCCCAAGATCGTGCAGGCGGTGCGGAGCCCAAAGTTTAAGAAAGTATTCATGCACATCTGAGATCTAACCTAATCTTGTTCCGAAATAGCGTATAACGAAAAGCGAATAACGGATAACTCTGGCTATTCGTTATTCGCTTTACGCTACGAGCTATTCCGGAACAATTTCTTATCTGTTAAGCAAAACAGGGTCGCCGAACCCGAGCTCCTTCAGCCTCGCGAGCTGCGTTTTCGCGTCCCCAACGACCAGCCAGATCATTTTATTCGGGTCGAGATATCTGGCAGACAGATCCTTGATCTGTGCGAGCGTCATCGCCCTGACGATCTGCTCACGCTGCTTAACATAGTCTGGCTTCCAGCCGTACGAGCTGATGTTGTCGAGCAAGTTCAGCTTCGCACCGGCCGTTTCGAACGCCCGGGCGTTGCTCTTGATCAGGAAGCCTTTGGTCGTCCCGAGGTCGGCGTCCGAAAAGTTCCTGCCGTAATCCTGGACGATGCTCTTGATCAATTGCAGCGATTCGAGCGTCACATTGCTCCGGACTCCGCTGCCGATCGTGAACGGGCCCGGGCTGGTCGTGCCGTCGAAGCTGGAATTTATGCCGTACGTGTAGCCCTTCCCTTCCCGCAGCTGCTGGGTCAACTGTGAAGCGAACCCGCCTCCGCCGAGGATGTAATTCATCACGACCGCCGGGTAATAGTCCTTGTCCGTTTGTGCGAGTGCCGGGTAGCCGATGCGCAGGACGGACTGCTTGGCATCCGGAACGTCGTAAAAATAGACCTGTGCCTTCGCCGGAGCAGCCGGAGTTTTATAGACGGGAATATCGACCTTCTTCGCCGCCCAGCGTTTGTTGATCGCGGCGAGCGAGTTGATCAGTTTGGTTTTATCGATCGCCCCGATCACGTGCATGCGGGCGACCGACGGTGAAATGTTCTTCGCGTAAAAAGCCTTCAGGTCGTCCAGCGTGATCGAATTGACAGAATCGATCGAGCCCAGAATGTTGCGCGAGCGGATGTTGTCTTTTCCGTAGATCAGCTCGTTGTATTTGTTCTCGGCGATCGCATTCGGGTTCGCTTCCTGCTGGCGTATCTGGGCGACGGTGCTTTGCTTGATCAGGTCGAATTCCTTCGCGTCCCACCTGGGTTCGAGCAGTATCTCTTCGACAAGGTCGAGCGTCGCGTCGTAATTTTTCGCAAGCGTGTTCACTCGCAAGCGGATGTCTTCGGTATCGGCTGAAACGTTTATCGATGCACCGAGCTGCTGGATAGCTTCTTCCAGCTCCTGCGGCGTTTTCTTCGCCGTCCCCTGGGTCATCATCCGCGCCATCAGGTTGGCAACGCCGACCTTGTTCGGGTCCTCGAGAAGCTGGCCGCCGTCGACGACGATCTCGAACTGAACCAGCGGCACCTCTGAATTCTCAATACCGTAAACGCGCATCCCGTTCGAAAGCTTGCTTTCCCAGATGGCGGGTGTCCTCACTTCCGGTGCCGGGCCGTACGGCGGTTCCTGCGTGCGGTCGAACGTGGAAGGAGTACGTTGATACGTGGCTTTCACGTTGGGGTCGACCGCATCCTCAGCCCCGGTGACTATTTTCTCTTCAACGACCTCGGCCTTGGACGAGCCCTCCAACGCCAGTGCGGTCTTCCCTTTCGGGACGAACGAAGTTGCAACGTAGTTCTTCCCCTTTATGTATTTCTCGTACACCCGCCTCACGTCCGCCGTCGTTACGGCCAGAATATTTTGGATGTCCTTTTCCACGTAACCCGGATCGTTGGCGAACATGTTCCCCTGCGTGAGCACAACGCCTTTTCCAAGAACGCTCGAAAGTGAATTGTAAAATTGCGTTTCCTGTCCCGCCTTGATGCGGCTGAGGTCTTTCTCGGAAATGCCTTCCTTTTCAAACTTGCCAAATGCTTCGGTTACCGCTTTTGCGACCTCGTCCAGGTCCGTGTCGTTGAACGCACGTATCGAGAGCATCATCTGACCGGCGAGTTCGGATTCGCGATGGAACATAAACGGGCTCGGAGCGAGCTTCTTGTCCTCGACCAGCACCTGATAGAACGGCGCCTTTTTGCCCCGTGTCAGGTAGGTCGCCAGGACGTTCAGCGCGTACGAGTCCGGATGGTACTGCTCGACGGTCGGCCAGGCGTAGGTGAGCTCGGGGAGCCGTGCAAAGTTATCTTCGTGGTAGAACTTAACCGTTTCCTTCACCACGCCGGGGCGTTTTGCTAATGGAGTGATCTCTTCACCGCGTTTGATCTCGCTGAAATATTTCTCGACCCACTTTTTCGCCTGCACCGGATCAAAATCACCGGCCACGGTCAGAGTCACATTATTCGGCACGTACCAGCGGCGGAAGAATTCCTTAACATCCTCAAGCTCGGCATTCTGCAGATCATCGAGCGACCCGATCACCTGCCAATTGTAAGGATGGTCCTCGGGGTAAAGTGCTTTGTCGATGACGTACGACGTATGCCCGTAAGGGTTGTTGTCCACAGACTGCCGCTTTTCATTCTTTACGACCTGCTTTTCCTTTTGCAGGACCGGTTCGGTGACGGTATTGATGAACCAGCCGAGTTTGTCCGCTTCGGCCCAGAGCATTTTTTCGAGAGCGTCCTTCGGAACCGTCTGCAGATAATTCGTCCGGTCGCGGTTTGTCGAACCGTTAGCTCCGGAACCGCCGATCCTCGCCGTGAGCTTGTCCAGGCCGCCCTTTCCCAGATTCTCCGATTCGAGAAATAAGAGGTGCTCGAACATGTGGGCAAACCCGGTGCGCCCGGCTTTCTCGCGGGCGGAACCCACGTGGGCCGTCAGAGAAACAGCCACGACCGGGTCCGACCGGTCGATGTGGAATACGACGTCCAGGCCGTTAGGGAGCGTGAACTTTTCGAAATCGATCTTCAGCGTCCCGTTTCCGCCGGCTTTCTGTGCCGACGCAGGGATGGCCGACAAAATAAGAGTAAGGAGTAATAAGTAACACTTAATGGTCTTCATAAAACTGTTGTCTCGGCCGCCTGGGCCGGTGGATACGATCATGGCGCTCCTGAGGCGAAAATGTTTCACCGGTAATTCTGCCGGGCAGTCAAATAAAAATCTCAAAACGCGGATCTTCAATGATAGTTTTTTCAACACTCGGACGCATTCATTAACGGCGGAGAAAGATTTCCGCCGACAAACTGAGGATCATCCTCAGCGTACTTAAATTAACCAATGAGGAGTAATAAATATGAAAAATACGAACCAGTCCGTAAACCGGGTGAAAAACGCCGTTAGGAAGATAGCCGGCTTCACGCTGATCGAACTTCTTGTCGTCTCGGCGGCCGTCCCGGTCCTGATCGGCTTGCTGCTTCCCGCGATCCAGAAGTAAGGCATCGCACCCCCGCACTGTCGAACGGTTCATCACGAACCGTTCTAACCAATTCACTGCGAGTCTGGTTTCCGCGGCAACTGCCAACATGAGGTCCAGACTCGCAGCTCAGGTCATTCGTCTATAACCGGCTCCTGCTTACGCGACCTTCTCCTTTCGGCCTTCCACGATTTTCGCACCGCCGCAACGTCGAACTTGTCGCGTTTGCCGTCGCGCATATTTTCAACCTCGTGCTGCACGCGGGCGGAGATAAGCCTGTAAGCCTCCGTGTTCGGGACGCCCGCGGTCATGTCGCGGAGTTCCTCATACGACAGGAACCGCCCGATCTTCGCCCCAACCTTTGCACCGATGCTCTTCTTCGCGGGTATCGTCATCCCCTTCGGATAGGCTTCGTACGTGCCCCAAATATAGATCGGCAGGATGCCTATCTTCTGATTCAGGGCAAGGTATCCGATCACCGGTTTGAATTCGGCGATCTCGCCCGTTGTCGACCTTGTCCCCTCGGGGAAAATGAGTGCGTTATACCCTTCGTGCAGGATCTGCGTCACGTGGCGCAGCGATTGGCGCAAGCTTCCCGTACGTTCGATGGGAACGAGCGTCGTGAAGTTGTTCATGTACGCCCGCTTGTACCTTGTGTCGAACCAGTAATCGGCCGCGGCGACCGCGACGGTCTGCTCGGCAACGTCTTTGCCGAGTGCCTTTTTCACCAGGCCCGTGTCGATGTGGGACGCGTGGTTCGGGGCGACGATGAAATTGACGTGCTGCGGAACGTTGCCCTCGCCTTCGATCGTCGTGTCCAGCACGTTCGTGTAAAGCCGCTCCTGGGCGAAATCGACAGCGGCGTTGCCGATGCGGCGGACGAGCGAGGGGATGAAGATCTCATCCTCCTCCTTTTTCTCTTCGGTGCGCGGTTCGTCGGCGAGTTTTTTGGTTTTGTCCAGGCGGTTCAGCGCCGTCAGCAGCTCGCGGACCGTCTGCACCTCGTTCAGCGTGTCAGGCGAGATGACCCGTCCACCCGCGTCCTCGACCGCCGCCTGCAGCTCGACGAACATTAACGAATCGAAACCCAGATCGGCCAGCTTGTCATCGGCAGCAATGTCGGACAACGGCCTGTTGGAAACTGTCGCAACTATCTTGCGGATCCACAGCAGGTTGTCGTCGCCCTTCGACTCGACCGCCGCTTTTGTCTTGCGCTTGTCGCGCTCTTCCAGGGCCTGAAGCATCTCGACGACCTCGGGCCGCTTCACTTTTCGCGTCGCGGTGCGGGGCAGTTCGAAAGGGGTAATGTGCACTACCTTAATGCGCTTGAAGAACGGCAGGCCGGCCGATATTTCCCGGAAATGTTCTTCGATCCTTTTGTTGACCTCGGCTCGCGGCAATGCGATGTCGTGCTCGTAATCCGGCACCGCAAGCGAAGCGATCTTTTCCCCGCCGTCGTCGTCGGGCAAACCGACCACGCTTAGCTCTTTGATGAAACCCGATTTGCCGTATATGTCTTCGATCTCGTCGGGGTAAATGTTCTTCCCGTTCGAATCGATAATGACGTCTTTTGACCGCCCGACGATGAAGAGGTTCCCGTCGTCATCGATGCGGCCCAGATCGCCCGTCCGCAGCCATCTGTCTTGCAAGACCGCGTCCGTAGCTTCTTCATTGTTGTAGTAGCCGAGCATCACGTTCTGCCCCCGGGCCAGCACCTCGCCGACGCCGTTGTCATCCGGGTTGTCGATCCTCACCTCGACGCCCGGCAGCGGCTTGCCGACGCTTCCCCGAAGCAGTTTGTTACCCGGCCGGGCGACGGTCAGCACCGGCGAACTCTCGGTCAATCCGTAACCTTCTAAAACCGTGAACCCAAGCCCGTGCAGGTCCTTTTGCACCTTTTCGCTCAAGGCCGACCCACCCGAGATGAGATAACGCATTTTCCCGCCCATACCCTGATGGATCGGGAAAAACACGATCGGCCCGAGATTGAACGGCGTGTTGTCGCGAATCCACGCGTTGAATTCGATAACGTTGTCGGCGAGGTCCGCGATCCAATCGCCCCGCTCACGCAGCCGGGTTTTTATCCGCCTGTGCAGCATCTCCCACAAAGCCGGTACACCAACCATTCCCGTAACGTGCCCATTCTCGATCGTCTTTGACAGGTCTTCGGCGGTCAGCTCGTTCAAATATGTGATCTGCGTACCGTTGGCGAAAGGTGTCAGAAACCCGGCGGAAAATTCGAACGTGTGATGCATCGGCAGCACGGAAAGGACCCCATCTGTTATGTCCATGTCCAGCACGCTCGAAAGCATCGAGATCATGTTCGTGAAATTCTTATGCGACAGCATCACCGCTTTCGGCTTTCCGGTCGTTCCGGATGTAAAGATCAATGAGGCCACCGCGTTCCCAAGGACTTTCGGCGGCAACAAAGCCAGACGCTTCGACTCTTCGACCTCATCGGGCATTTCAAAAACTTCGTCGAAAGTCCAGACCTCGACACTCCCCTCCTTGTCTAAGGAGGGGTGGCCGCCGCTGGTTTTTTTCGCGGCGGACGGGGTGGTGACGCCCGCCAACTCAAACGCTTCTGCCAGCTTCTCTCGCAACTCCGGATTCTCCGCCGCAAGCTTAGGCGAAACAACTATCGCGGAAGCCTCGCCCGCTTTCGCAAAATTAATTATCTCCTCGACCGAACTGGCCGGGTCGATCGGTATCACCGTCGCTCCCGCTTTGAGAATGCCGAAATATGTCATCCCCCACTCCGGCATGTTGTTGGAAAACAAGATGACCCGGTCGCCGGCGGCAATTCCATTTTTCGCAAGAAATCCGGCGGCGCGCAGCGTCAATTCGCGTACGTCCTCGTATGTGTACTGCTCCTTGCGGCCGTTCCGCTCGATGCGCATCGCCACGCGTGTTGGGAACCGTTTGGTTGAGGTGTCAAAGAGATCAAGCAGGTCTTTATAAGTGTGCGAGCGCTTTTCCTGTATTTTCAATTCTTCCTCAAGCGCGGGCAGCACCCATTTTCGCATTCCCGGGAAGTGGACGTTCAGCCAGTAGTCGTACCAGTCAAGTTTTTCCGGGTACCACGGCAGCAGGTGTTTTTCCTTTTCCTTGATTATCGACATAAGCGCCCGCACATTGTCCGACCGGTACAGGTACTCGTTGTCGATCATGAAAGGCTTGAACATCGCGAAGGCGTCCATCGTTTCCTGGGTAACGCGCTTGAAATCTTCGGTCGATTTTTTCAGGTCGGAGATGATATTGCCGATGCGTCCGCCGCCCCATCGCGGGGTCGCGCGGTCCATCAGATCGTCGGCACGTTTGGCCAATCTGTTCAGCATCGGCGCGCTCGTCAATTCGTAGGTGCGCTGCTTCACGGGCATCGCTTCGACCATACCGGCGAGTTTATTGACGATCTTGTTTCCGGTTTCCTTGTCCTCGAAATGTCGGCGTTTGTACAGCCCGACCAGACCGACGATCCTCTTCATGTCGTTCGGGTTCGAATCGCCCGACGACGCCTGGAATACCAGCGGCGGGTTGTCATCAACAAGCGCGTTCATCGCCGCCGCCAGGATCGCGCCTGAAACCATATCGACCGGAATTACGTCGAGCACCAGTTTTTCATTCACCGGGATTATCGGCTGTCCTCGCAATGCAATGAGAATGAGCGGGGCTGTGGTGGTAAACCCCTCGTTCCAGCCGGGGAAAGGGTACGATTGCGACGATTCTACGATCGAGGGCCGCACCAGCACCTTCACGATGTCGTCCTGTTGAGCAATGATCTGCTCGGCCAGCGATTTCGAATAAGTGTAGATATTCGTCCAGCCCCAGTACTCGGCCCGCTCGGCGCCGAGTTCGGTCGTGCGTTCTCGGATCCACATCTTGCGTTCGCGGAAGATGGCCGATTTCAGTTCCGCCTCATCATCCGGATCTCGGCCTTCTTCGATGAATCGATTGCGGGCGGCCTCGCGGAACTTCGCGATCTGTACAGCATCATCCGCCTCTTGGCGAGCCTGCTCGCTCAAACGGGCGCAGTCCTCCACCTCGCGGTTGACGTCAAACGTCGTCCCAACCAATTCCCGCTTCCGCGGAAAATAACCGACAACCGGCTCGTTTTCCCAGATCGCCCCAGACCGCTTCCCGGCCACAAAACAAGTCGAAACGTGCACCAGCCGCGGCCTCTTCATCATCCGGGCCATCTTGATAATGTTATTCGACCCGACAACATTAGTCCGCAACGCCGATTCCAGCGGCGGGTTGAATGTCACGTTCCCGGCCCCGTTGATAATGACATCCGTATCGCGCATTATCTTCTTCGCCTGCTTCTCATCCAGCCCCAAAAACTCGTTCCCGACATCCCCGTTCACCGGCACGACCTTCGACTTGATAAACGCCTCAAACCCCTCCCCGTACTTCTCCCGCAACGGATCGAACGTCGGGCTCGTGACGATGCTGGTCCAAAACCGCGTCCGCGACTCATTCTCATCCCGCGCCCGCACCGTCGCATAAACCTTCCCAATATCCGGAAAATTATGCAGCAGCATCGACAACGTAACCTTCCCGACGAAGCCGGTCCCGCCGATGAAGAAGATCTTTTTGCCTCTGAATATTTCTGTTGGTGAAAGTTTCATGCCAATTCTGGAATTATCCATTTGGGGTCGAGGACCAGTCGACTTGATAAACCCGATTTTGCCAATATCGATTCAACGCATCTTCGTTCTCGACCCAATCGTCAAAGGCCTGACCACTCTTGGAGTCGGGATTCTCATCGATATAAATGTAAAAACCTCCGGTTTCGCCCTGGCGATCATCGTCGATTTTTAGATACCATCCGGGTTGCGGCCCCTCAATGATTTTTCCCCAAACGCCAATCTTCATCGGCTTTAATCCGTCACATTACACAACCCGATCACCGGCTGATGCAGCATAGTTATCTCCGCATTCCGTCCCATATACGACCGGGCCATGGCGATGGCCTCCGTTAAATTATCCGCCCGTTCCCAGCCGAGCATTTCGGGGACGTGGGCGTTTTCGGCGCCGGCTACTATGACCTTGCCTACATGCTGGCGGCCGTTTTCGCCCCAGTACCACATGAAGAAGGGGTGAGCGCCGTGATAGGCGTTGCCGCGGCGATACATTTCCACGTAGGCGGGGTTGCTGGCGAATTCGCGCTCGTATTTTTCGCGGAGGTAAAATGCGTCGCGAGATTCGGGCAGCAGCCGGTGGAAGAATTCGATGTAGGACGGGTGGAAATTGTGGTCGAACTCGTCAAAGCATGGATGCGTTATCACCATCACGCCGCCCTTTCTCAAGAGCGGCTTGTTCCGGTACATATTGAAGTGATACCCGAGCGCCATCACCTGCACCAGCAGCGGATTTAACGCCGAATAGACATTGTAGGGCGAGATATCCGGAATTCCCGATATCAAAATATCGCACTGGCCTTTTACCGGAATTTCATACTGGCGGTAATTGAGTTCAAGGATCTTGTCGTGCACCGGTTCGGTCAAACCCGCATAACATCCGATCAGCTCATACTGCGCCGGGATAGCGTGCAGCATCTTCCGCCGGGCGGCACGCGGCAGCTTTGAGAAAGTGCGTTTCATCGCCTCCCATTTCATCCGGTCCATGAAGGAAAACTCATCCTCGTTTCTCGTCAAAATGTCATAGCCTTCGGTGAACATTTTGTTGTTCAGGGCCGTCTCAATGTGAAAGACCTTGCAGTTCTCATCGACCAGTTTCCCTAGCCGCATGACCTTGTGATTGAGCTCCGAAGCCGGCGGGTCCATATACGAATGCGAATCGCGAATGGTCTGCGGCTCATGGTGCGCCCGCAGGGATTCGTAATCGCACAGCCCCACGGCGACGGATTTGTGTCCGCCGTCCATAGGTACAAGGTTGATGTTCAGATAAATGAGCAGATCGCTCTCGATCGCCCGCTTGTTCACCCGCAGCGGCTCGTTGTGACGCGTGTGCCCGAGCGTGACCAGGCCGTCGTCGTCCTCAGCGTCGTGGTTGTAGTAGCGGTCCGGGTAATACTCGTTGAAAATATCGTCGCCGACCATCCGCTTCATTTCCCACGCCGTCATTTTGCGGTGCAGCGAGTTGGCGATGATCAAATGAATATCATCCACGCCGTTCGCCGCGCACATGTCCAGCACCACCTCCAGCATCGTCTGCCGCATATCCGGAAGGGCCATCGGCGGCAGCGGCAGCGAGATGTCGTCCATCGCGATGGTAACGCGCATCCCGGGCTCGAGCAGCGCGTAGAGCGGCTCCATCTCGAGTGGATGATTCACCGCATACCTTATCGCCGCCTCGCGGTTCGGCAACCCCTTGATCGGCGGATTCGGATAAATAACCCGTGTCCCAACCGGAATGTCCTCAAGGATAAAATCCTCCCCATTCGGCATGATCCGCGGCGCCGAGTCCTTGTCAATGTACACGATCGATTCGTGCGTTTTTCTGCGCAGTGCTAGTGCCATGATTTAGTCACCGAAGTGTTCGGCTAAAAGTGCGTCAACGCTTTTTTCATCCAGGAATACGCTCTCACAAATTTCTCTAAGCCCGGCTTCATTCGTTTCGGCGATCGCGTCGTCGAAGGCCTTCATTTGCCCGGAAAACCACAGTCGTTCGTTCGTTGTCATTCCTGCTGCTTCTTTGCTTGTAAATGTAATATCCAATTAATTCTCCTTATCGAAACCGATCACGGCCATGATTATCGTCTCAACGGCCCGCACATAAAATTCCGGCTGAATATTCGCGAAATCGTCCGTCGGGCGATGGTAGTCCTTATGGTCCTCGACGCCGAAATAAATGAACGGGATCTTTTCGCGATGGAACGCTCCGTGATCCGACTGGAACGTCCAATCGTCACGGCCCTGTTCGGCGCGGTCGTGGCCGGTCAATAGTTTTATTTCCGACTTTTTCGCGGCGGCCTCGATAGCTGGTTTGAGGTGCGGGTAATGATACGTCCCCACGGCGTACAGTTCGCCCTTGTCGCTGCGCGAGATCATATCCATGTTGATGTTCAACAGGATGGACTCCTTCTTCACAGGCAGGTTCGCGACAAAATGGCGTGCCCCCTGCAGTCCGCGTTCTTCCGCGTCGAATGCGGCGAAGATAAGCGAATGGTCGGGCTGGTGTTTCTTGAAGTAGGATGCGACGGCGAATAGCGCCGCCGTGCCCGAGGCGTTGTCGTCGGCCCCGTTGTAGATTTCGCCGTTCTTTATCCCGTCGTGATCGTAATGGGCCGTGACAATGATGTACTTGTCCGCGTGCTTGCGCCCCTTGATCTGGCCGATAAAATTGATACCCGCCAGCACTTCGTTCGAGCCTCGCGATCTGATCTCGAAATCCTGCCTGAACGAAGCACCCAATGGCTGTATCCCTGATTCTCTGAACCGCTTCTCAACGTAATCGCGTGCTTTCTGTATCGACGGCCGGTCCGCCGAGCGGCCTTCCATGTCGTCAGCCGACAGCGTCTGCAGATCGCGAAGCAACTGCGCCGCATCGAGCATCTTCGATTTCGGGTCCGACGAAACAGCGTTCCGCTTGCCCACGCTGACCTGAGCCGAAACCGCGACGCTGAACACGATCAACGCCAGCCAATACCTGTAATGTGTGAATCTTCTCATCAGAGCTTTGATGCAGATCCCTCCGAAAACTCCGCCGCCTCTGCGTTAAATAGATCGCCGAAACACGGAGAAGGCGCGGGGCACGCAGAGTCATGTCAGGTCGATGATCGCCCAGTCATGCTGCCGTGCCGTTTGCTTCAGTCGAAAATCGGGCGATACCGCAACTGGGTGCCCGACGATCGAAAGCATCGGCAGATCGGAGATCGAATCGGAGTAGGCATACGATTCCGATAGATTTATCTTCTCCCGCTCCGCATACTCGCGTATCCACTTCGCTTTCGTCGCCGACGCCATCACCGGCGGGAGCACGCGGCCCGTCGCGTAGCCGTTCACGAACTCGAGCCGGTTCGCGACACAGTCATCGATCCCGAGATGCTTCATCAGCCGGTCGATGGTGAAATCCAATGCACCGGTCAGTACCACCTGCCGCTGGCCGATCTTCTTGCCTTGAGCGATAAGCTCGGGCGTTCCCGGGAAGATGGCCGGTTTCAAAACCTCTTCGAACAGCTCATCGGAAAAATACCGAAGCCGGTCCTGTGAAAATCCCTCGTAACTGCGAAAGAACACTTCGTTGAAGACGTTTCGCGAATACAGATCGGTGACGCCGAAGAACGGCAGCTTCGCCAGCGTGCCCACAGATTTCTTGGCCGTCTGCCACAACCCCTGCTGCCGCTTGGCGTAAAACGCCAGCGTGTGCACGAGGTTGGTGCTCACCAGTGTGCCCTCAAGGTCGTAAAATGCCGCGGCTTGTCCGTTATTGTTCATTGAAGAAATGTGCTATTTTACCAGCACCTGCGGCCGTCATTGGTTCGAATAAAAACCGATAGTACCACGTCAGCCGGATTTTGCGATATGAATCGGCGGAAACTTTACATTTTAATTACAATTGTAATTACATCGTATTTACATGTGGCCTGTTCGCAGGGCTCCGCTAACGAAATAGTTGCTCGGGAGTCCTCCGCTGAGGAGATAACTGCGGCCCGAATGGAAGCTGAACAGTTGTTTGCCCAACGGGCGGACCTCGGCAAGCTCCGGGAGGCGATAAGTACTACCGCGAGACTGCGAAACCCCAACAAACGCGATTACGATGTGGAGTGGACGTTCGCCCGATATAACTACTTCCTCGGGCGGCATTCCGGCGACGACACCGAATCCGAGAAGGCATTTACAATTGGGCGCGATGCCGCAAGAATTGCGATGAACGTCGATCCGGCCCGGCCCGAGGGCCATTTCTGGTATGGGGCCAACCTCGGCGAATTGTGCAAGCGGAGCCCGGTGACGGTCGGGATAAGGTTCGTCGGCGAGGTCCGTGAAGCGATGAAAAAGGTCATCGAGATCGATCCCGGCTATCAGGGAGCCTCGGCATTCGACGTGCTCGGGCAAGTCGAGCTGGCAACGCGTATCAAGGACGGGACGGCCGAAAAGGCGGTCGAATACCTCGAAAAAGGGCTCGAATACGAAAAAAGCAACTCCAGCATTTACCTGCACCTTGCCGAGGCATACCGGGCGGTTGATCGCGATGCCGAGGCCAAAACGATGCTGGAAACTGTGCTGAAAATGCAGCCCGCACCCGATTACGTGCCCGAACACAAGGAGACGGTCGCGGCCGCCCGGAAGCTGCTCGAAACCAAATTCAATTAAATGCGCCGAGCCATTTTTCCCGGATCGTTCGATCCGCTCACGAACGGTCACCTGGACGTCATCAAGCGCTCCTCGCCGCTGTTCGACGAGATCATCGTCGCGGTGCTTAATAACCCCGACAAGAAACCAATGTTCACGGTTGAGGAGCGCGTTGAAATGATCAGCGAAATACTCCCGAGTGTCGAACACGGCCAATGTCGTGTCGTCGTGGACAGCTTTTCCGGGCTGACGGCGGAGTTCGCGAAACGCAGCGAGGCAACCGCGATCGTCCGCGGCATCCGGGCCGTCAGCGATTACGAATATGAGCTCCGGATGGCCCTGATGAACCGGAAACTTGAACCGACTATTGAAACGGTTTTCCTCATGGCCGACGAAGAGTATTCGTACGTGTCGTCCACGCTGATGAAGCAGGTGTTCTTGCTCGGCGGCCGCGTCGACGGCCTTATCCCGCCGCTGGTCGAGGCCAGGATGAGAGAAAAGCTTAAATGACAAAGCTCGGCAATGCCGCTCCATCGGCGCTTGGAATTTAGCCACACATCCGGCAATCGTGTAGAATTTTTACAAAGCGCTCGGCTTTCCCGATTATTATGAGTATCTTCCCGGTTGCTGAAAATGTAGCGCGCATGCACGCCTCTACTACGCTAAAGGCCGGTCAGATGGCGGCGGAATTGCGCGAGCAGGGCCACGACGTCATCGACCTGACGGTCGGCGAACCCGATTTCGACACACCTGAATTCATCAAACAATACGCCTGGGAGGGCTTGCAGAAGGGCCTGACCAAATACACGCCGACCTCGGGGATGAAATTGCTGACCGGGGCCGTTGCCGAATTTTACGCCGACCGCTTCGGGGCGGAATTTTCCCCGGCGGAGGTGGCGGCCGCGTGCGGCGGAAAGCAGGGGCTGTTCAACGCCGCGTGCACGCTGCTGAATCCTGGCGACGACGTCCTCATCCCGAAACCGTACTGGGTCACCTTCCCCGAGATCTCCACCTTCTGCCGGGCGAACAACGTATTCATCAGCACCGAGGAGACCGATTTCATTCTCACCGCCGAACAGGTCCGCAACGCGATCACGGAAAAAACAAAGCTGCTGATCGTCAACTCGCCCAGCAACCCGACCGGCCGCGTCATACCCAGTGCGGAAATGCGGCGGATAATCGAAACCTGTGCGGAGCGTGAAATATATGTCCTGACGGACGAGTGCTATCTATTTTTCGCTTACCCGCCCGGCGAGGTTTTCACGTCCGCGGCGCTTCCCAAGGAGTTAAGACAGTTCGTTTGCGTCGGCGGAAGTTTCTCAAAAACGTTCGCTATGACGGGCTGGCGCATCGGATACACGATCGCGAGCGAGGAATGGACGCGCGCGATACTAAAGCTTCAAAGCCATTCCGCCACGCACCCGACCTCGTTTGTCCAATACGCATGCGCGTGCGCTCTGAAAAACCCCGAGACAACGATAAACGCCGTCAACAGCATGCTTGCGGAATACGAACGCCGGCGGGACTGGCTCATCCCCGCCCTGAATACCATCAGCGGTTTCAAATGCCAAATGCCGGAAGGAGCGTTCTACGCTTTTGTTGACGTGCGCGGGTTGCTGGGCGGGCAGTTCAAAACGTCTGCCGATGTCGCCGAAGCGATGCTTAAGGGCTCGCACACGGTGGTAACAGACGGCGCCGCGTTCGGGGCCGAAGGCTTTGTGCGGCTTTCATACGCGACATCGATGGAAAACCTGGAAAAAGCTGTGGATCGCCTGCGAACGCTTTTCGGAGCAGCCTCGGCGTCGGCATGATCGTTTGCGGGCGGCACTCAGGCCAGTGAACAATGTCCTAGTTGGCGAAAACGATGACAAAGCCGTTGCAGTCTTCGATCACAATCTCAGTGCTTTCGTAGATGCGTTTGACCGGGCCTTCGGTGATATTCGCCCCGGCGGCCAACATTTCCTCATACAATCCCTGGATATCATCGACCCAGATGTAGGCGTCGAAACTCGTCTTTCGTTTTGCCCGATTCGGCCTTTGCACCTCGCCGTCAGCCTTGCCGAAATGCATTTCTGCCGCCCCGCGTGCGACCATCGCGTAAACGGGCGGGTCGGCGAAGTAGCTTAGCAGCTCAAAGCCGAGGACGTCTCGATAATATTCGGCCGTTTTGACAACATCGTCGACGACAAAAAGTGTAGCGATCCGTTTGAACTGTACCGTACGTGCGGCAACCGCCGGCATACTTAGCCTCCCGTCATCAGTAATCCGATCTCCTCTACCGATGTGGTCTTCGGGTCCACTTCGCCAACTATTTTTCCTTCACGAATTATCAGCAGCCTGTCGGCTAAGGCCGTCACTTCCTCGAGCTCAGCCGAAACCAGCAGGATCGCCCGCCCTTTATCGCGAAGTTCGATAATGGCTCGGTGGATGAATTCGATAGCCCCGATGTCCACGCCGCGAGTCGGCTGGGAGACGAGCAGCAGTTTCGGGTCGAGCTCAAATTCACGGCCGATTATCAATTTTTGCTGGTTCCCCCCCGACAGCGATCTGGCTGGCAGCTCCGGCACCGGCGGCCTCACGTCGAAATTCTTGATGATTCCTTTTACGCGTTTCTCGATGGCGGACGAATCCATGAATCCCGGCCCGGATGCGACCGGAGGCCGGTAATGTACGCCGAGGATCGAATTCTCAGCGAGGTCCGAGTTGAGCAAAAGGCCTCGCCGGTGACGGTCTTCGGGAATGTGTGCGATATGCAGTTCCTTGAGTTTGCGTGCTCCGCTGCCGGTGACGTCGCGGCCTTCAAATTCGATCCGCCCGCCCGACGCGGGGATCAGTCCCGCGAGAGCTTCGATAAGCTCCGTCTGCCCGTTACCTTCTATCCCCGCTATCCCGACGATCTCACCCGCCCGCACCGAAAAGGAAACGTCGTCGACGGCCCTGCCGTGGCGGCCCTGCACCGAAAGGCCTTTCACGTCCAGCACGACATCCGTCGGAACGGCATCGGTTTTCTCGACACGAAGCAGCACATCGCGGCCAACTATCATTCTCGCCAGGTCCTTCGCGGTCGTATCCGCCGTTTTGACGTTCCCGACAGACTTACCGTCGCGCATCACGGTCACCTCATCGGAGATCGCCAGCACCTCTTCGAGCTTGTGGGTGATAATGATGATCGTCTTGCCCTGTTCCTTCATTCGGCGGAGGATGGCGAAAAATTCCGCAACTTCCTGCGGCGTGAGAACGGCGGTAGGTTCGTCCAGGATCAACAGGTCGGCGTTGCGGTAAAGTGCCTTCAAAAGCTCGACCCGCTGCTGCTGCCCGACGGACAGGTCTTCGATCACTGCCCGCGGGTTTATGTTGAGTCTCAGCTCATCCGACAGAGCCTTGATGTCGCGGTTGGCTTTTTCCAGATCTAGGCTGGCGGCCGACCCGGTCTCGGCGCCGAGAATGATGTTCTCGGCCACGGTCATCGTGTCGACGAGCATAAAATGCTGATGCACCATGCCGATGCCAAGGGCGATTGCGTCATGCGGGCTCCTGATCTGCGCCGGTTTTCCATCGACCAGTATCTCGCCGCTGTCGGCCTTATAAAAACCGTACGCGATCCGCATCACGGTCGATTTACCGGCCCCATTCTCGCCGACGATCGCGTGGATGGTACCCTTGTGGACGGTGATCGAAACGTCGTCGTTGGCGACCACGCTGCCGAAGGTTTTTGTGATGTTTCGCAGTTCCAGCATTAACTTTTCGGTGCCATCGCGTCCGTCACCTTTATCTCGCCCGTGGCAATTTTAGCCTTCGCCTCTTCCGCCTTGTTCAGAACTTCCTGCGGAATGAGCGGCTTGTTGAACTCGTCCATCGCGTAGGCGACGCCGTCCTTGTCCAGCCCGAAGACATGAAACCCGCCCTTGAAATTACCGCTCAGTACTTCCTTGACCACGTCGTAAACGGCGTTGTCGACGCGTTTCACCATGGACGTGAGCACGAAGCCCGGCTTAACGCCATTCTGGTTCGAGTCCACTCCGATGACGAATTTGTTCGCTTCGCCCTGCTCGTTTCTGCCGTATTGTTCGACCGCGTCAAAAGCTCCCAGGCCCGAATTCCCCGCTGCCGTGAACAGAACATCGGCACCTTTTTCTATCTGGTTCAATGCAAGCTCCTTGCCCTTGCCCGGGTTGTTCCACGCACTGTCGGTGACGCCGACGTAGTTGGTCAGAACACGGATATTCGGGTTGACGTACTTCGCGCCTTCCTCATAACCTTTGGCAAATTTATGGATCAGCGGAATATCCATCCCGCCGACGAACCCGAGGATGCCGGTCTTCGATTTCGACGCCGCGATCATCCCCACCAGGAACGACCCCTCATGCTCGCGGAACACGAGCGACGCAACATTCCGCTTCGGCGTCTTGCCGTCCGCTTCGAAGATCACGCCGTCGACTATGGCGAATTTGATATTAGGGTAATCGTTCGCGACTTTTTGCAGTATCGGCCCCTGCGCGAAGCCGATGCCGATGATGAGGTCGAAATTCCGCTCCGCAAAAGCCCGCATCGCCGGTTCGATCGAGGTCGGATTGCCGGGCTCGACGTCGTACAGGCAGATGTTCAGGTCCTTCTCCGCACGTTTAACCCCTTCCCACGCGGCTGCATTGAACGAACGGTCGTTCTTCCCGCCGATGTCGAACACGATGCCGACCCTGATATTGCAGCCGGCCCGCTTCGCGTCAGCCTGCCCGCCGCAGCTCCCAAGCAAAAAAATGGCGAGAAACAAAATTCCCGCCATGGTATTCGATCCGATTCTCATAATTTGTGAGCCCG
>Ga0307410_10000355_pt1 | contig 17795 bp, 17 predicted proteins | sample 322Ometagenome_3_FD_203707 | JGI IMG/M metagenome (GOLD analysis project Ga0307410, IMG submission 203707) | Maize rhizosphere microbial communities from greenhouse at UC Davis, California, United States - 322HYB-O-3 | ecosystem: Host-associated > Plants > Roots > Rhizosphere > Soil | place... | reverse complement strand
CAAAGGGTGCAGGCGATATTGTATAGGATCATGGTATCGTCCGGCCGAAGTAGCATTGCCAAGTCGATCTCCCGCTGAGCATCTTCGAAACGTCCTTGAAATGCGTAATTTCCCGCGAGCAGGACACGTACGCGGGCATCCTCCGGCGTCTTTTTCAATTGGGCTTCGTAAAGAGCGATCTCGCGGAACGTATAATTCTTAAGATCCTCCATCTTGCCCATTGCGCCGAGGGCGTTGTGGATGGGAATCGTGTTGTTGTAATTCTCACCCGCGTGGGCCAGTATGTCCTCCATGATGTCGATTACTTCCTGATAGCGACCCGCCTCGAAGAGAGCTCGCCCAAGCAAGTTATACCCGCCATCGAGATCCGGATCGCGAGCCAGGGCCGACTTCACCTTATCCACCGCGGGGCTGTATTTCCCTTGTGCGAAATCGAGCCAGGCCTCGGCGCAGCGGATCTCAGGCTCGTCGCGCCCAGTCGCGATCGCCTTTTGAGTAGCGGCGTTTACCCGGTCGATCCACTCCTGCTTGCGTTCGAAATAATAGTAATACTGCGCGCACACGTTCGCGATCGCCGCGTGTGCGACCGCGAACGTGGGATCGAGCGTGACGGCGTTCTCGTACATCTGCAGAGCGAACTGCATATCTTGGCGGCCGACCCGGCGAGCAAAGTTGCGGCCGCGAAGGTAGAGGTCGTAAGCCTGAAGGTTCTCGGTCGGTTTCGCGGCAAGGGCTTCCTGCTCCTGCGGCGAAAGTGTAATACGAAGTGCGGCCGCGATCTTCGAGGCGATCTCGTCCTGGACGGCGAAAACGTCCTCCATCTCGCGGTCGTACCGCTCCGACCAGACAGGGAAATCGGTGGAAGCGTCGACCAGTTGGGCGTTTATGCGCAGACGGTTTCCGGCACGGCGGAGGCTGCCGACCAGCACGTAGGACGCTCCGAGTTCCTTGCCGACCTGTCCGGCGGTGACAGACTTTTCACGATACGGTAGAACCACGGCACGCGAAAAAGTTCTGAGCCGACGGATCTTTGACAGCTCGGTCGTTATGTCCTCGGTGATGCCGTCGCGGAGGTATTCGTCCTCCTTCATTCCGCTGAGGTTTTCGAAATAGAGCACGGCGATCGCGTGTTCGTGCACGGGGGTGGAGGCCGAAGACGGCATCCGGCTCGTGTGAAGCGCGCTGCTCGATTCGCCCGAATGACGGCCCGAATCGAGGTCGCGTTTCAATCTCTTGAACGCGGTCTTGAGGTCATTGGCGCGCTGAAAGCGAAGCTCCCGATCTTTCTCCAGCGCCTGTCCGATAATGCGGCCGAGCTCGAGCGGGATCGCGGGGTTAATGTCATGAATGGACGCCGGTTCGCGGTTGAGGATGAAATCGAACACGACCGCTGAGGTGTCGCCCTGGAACGGCAGCACGCCAGTCGCCATCTGATAAAAGACCGTGCCGATGGAGAAAAGGTCGGTGCGGGCGTCGGTGACCTCGCCGCGGGCCTGTTCGGGCGACATATAGGCGACCGTGCCCATTGCGGCGCCTGCGGAGGTCAGGCCATCAGCGATCGCCGTCGGCACGTTGGATAAGGCGTCCGGCTTGTTGTGATCGATCTTTGCGAGGCCGAAATCGAGGATCTTAGCCTGTCCGCGTGAGGTGATAAAGATGTTTGCGGGTTTAAGGTCGCGGTGCACTATCCCTTTCGAATGTGCCGACTCAAGAGCATCGACGATCTGCACGCCCAGCGTCAAGATCGAGTCCATATCCATCGGACCGCGACCGATGCGATCGGCGAGTGCTTCGCCGTCGAGCAGCTCCATAACGATAAAATGTTCGTTGTCGTGCTGCTCGATGCCGTGGATGGTGCAGATATTCGGATGATTCAGAGAGGAAGCGGCCCGTGCTTCGCGCTGGAACCGCTGCAGCAGGTTGTCGTCCTTCGCCATCGCCGGCGAGAGAAACTTTAAGGCTACGCGTCGTCCCAGGGTGAGGTCTTCCGCCTCGTAAACGACGCCCATCCCGCCCTCGCCGAGTTGCGACGCGATTTGATAGTGCGAAATGGTCCTGCCAATCACAAATTTATACTCCGATTCGGAAATTTGAACTTATGGGTGAGCGAGAATAGTAGTACAGGCGGGGGGTGCGGTCAAGCAATTCTTTTACCCGTTTCCCGACCTCCAACATGAAGCCGGGCCATTGCTTTTAAGATGGACATAATTTAACTTAACGAAATGCTCGAATTCGCCAAAATAGCCCGTAAATTGGCCCTTTTGTCGTTCGGATCCTCGGTCTTCGCCGCCTCCGCCTTGGGGGCAATAATCACGGGAGCGGACCAGCCGCAGAATTATCTGCCCTATCTAAAGGGCAAGCGGGTGGGGATACTGGCGAACCAGACCTCGATCGTCGGGGACAAGCATCTTGTCGATTTCCTGTTGTCGAAAGGGGTGCAAGTGGTGAAGGTGTTCGGTCCGGAGCACGGTTTCCGCGGAAACGCGAGTGCAGGGGTGGAGGTGGCCGACGAGAGGGACCCGGCAACGGGGGTTCCAATTGTGTCGCTGTACGGTGCGAAGCGGAAGCCGACGAAGGAGGATCTAGCGGCCGTCGACCTGTTGGTCTACGACGTGCAGGATGTGGGGGTCAGGTTTTATACGAACATCAATGCGTTACGTGAGTTCATGGACGCCGCGTCCGAGTCGAACAAGGAGATGCTCATTCTTGATCGCCCGAACCCGAATGGTTACCTCCTGGACGGGCCGATTTTGGATATGAGCCTTAAGTCCGGCATCGGGCAGTTCCCGATACCGATCTCGCACGGGATGACGATCGCTGAGTTCGCACGGATGATCAACGGCGAAGGTTGGATACCGGGCGGGCGGAAGGCGAAGCTGAAGATCGTCACGGTGGAGAATTACGAACGCGAGATGGAGTATGAGCTGCCTGTGAAGCCGTCGCCAAATTTGAACACGCAGCAGAGCATAATGCTGTACCCGTCGACGTGCCTGTTTGAAGGGACGAGGCTGAATCACGGCCGGGGTACTTATTCGCCGTTCGCCGTTTTCGGCAGTCCGCTGCTGAAAGGAATCTACAGTTTTTCATTCACTCCAACTGGGATTCCGGGCATGGCCGAGAGGCCGCTGTTCGTGAATGAAGTGGTGTATGGAATCGATCTGCGCAACTACGATACGAGCGAGCTGCGACGTTCGAAAACGCTGAATCTGAAGTGGATGATCGAGCTTTTCAACGCATACCCGGACAAGAAGAACTTTTTCGACCGAAGCATGAGCAATCAAATAAACGACATCGACAGGCTGGCAGGAACGCGGGAATTCAAGGAACAGATAATTGCGGGTAAATCTGAGGATGAGATCCGGAAAACATGGCAGCCCGGGCTGGCAAGCTTCAGGAAGATGCGCCAGAAGTATTTGCTTTACAAGTAAACAGGGGAAGAAGGGAATGCAGGGAGTTATCGATTCAGGGTCACGAACGCTAGAATAATCAATACGACCAAAAGCCCCGCGCCGACTGCCAGATACAGAGTCATCGGGGTTGATTTCTTTATTTCCACGTTTGTCGTGCCGGACGCGGTTTCGAACGTGCTGCTGATCTTAAAGTCGCTCACCTTTTCGTCCAAAAGATTCGCATTGTTTATCAGATTATGCATCTCCTCCTGAGCGGCAGAGTTGCGATATTCGGCCTTTCGCTTTTCCACCGCCAGGCGAACGATCTCGTCAGCGGCCTTTTCGGTAACACGGCGGGCCTGCCCTTCATCGAGGCTTTGCAAAGCATTATCTACAATATCTTCCGCAGAGACCGGGAAAAGGGATTGTTTCTTGGGCACTATCTCGGTGCTTTCTTCATCCATCCTGCGATGCTCTCCTCTTGATATTCAGCCTGATAGAACCGTACGGGAATTCTAGCACGTGTGAGACCTTTGGTTTTAGGTGCTCTTCGGCCAACATTTTCTCTATTCCCGCGAATTCTTCCCGAAGCATTGAGACCATTATTTTCCCTTCCTCGGCCTGCGATGCTCTAAGGATGTTCTGAGCGGCCTGCATGTCGCCGTCACCAAGCCATACTAACTTGCGTTCTACCTCGAGCGGCAATTGAGTCGTAAAGGCCTTGTCGATGATCTGCTTTACCAGCGGTTCAAGTTTTTCCTCCCAGTCGTGAGTAAAAACGTCTAGTTGGTATTCATCCTTGGCCGCGTATTCTTCCATGAAATGTCTCAAGACTTCGCACTTCAGGTCGTAAGACATAACTCTGGGAAGGTGGACGAGGAACCTTTCATAAGTCTGGCTTGCTGGTTGTACCGAGCCGGATCTCCACTTGCGAAACGTGCGCCGAGCGTATCTCGCGGGACCTGGACCGAACTCCTTTTTATAGAGATCCAACAACTCGTCGATCGAATGATCCGGCAGATTCAATAGGACGCTGACAAGGTTAGAATGGTGAAACTTGTCCCGCTTCGAGGAGAATCGCTCGAATGAAAACGCGCCTTTGGAGGAAAGCCCAAAATAAATAAAGACCGCGATCGCTGCAACTATGAAAATGTAATCCCTAACGTCCATTTCGAAGCCGTACCGGTTGAAATTGTAGGCTGTCATTTTTATTAAGCAAAATCTGACTTGAGAGAGCGCCAACTGAAGCGCGCGGATATATGAAATTTGCTTTCATTGACCGTCTATTTTACTTTTAACAGAATGCGGAGATTCCTGAAGTACTGGTTTACGACGTTGCTTCTGTTTGCGTTTTCGGCCACGATCGCTGTTGCCCAGGCGAAGCCGCCGACCGGCAGGACCATTTTCCGCGATTCGGATGGGAACCTGATCTCAAACAACGAGTTCGTCGACATCAGGATGGCGAATTTTCATTACCCGGACGCGACGTTGTCGCGCAATCTGGATGACGGGACGGTCGAGTTTAGATTGCAGAAGATCCCGCAAGAAGGGTCGCAGGCACCGGAGTTTTCGGTGAAGACGCTGGAAGGGGCGGTGGTCAATTTGGCTGACCTGCGCGGGAAGGTCGTTGTGCTCAATTTCTGGTTCATCGGGTGCCCGGTTTGCCGTGCTCTGAAACCTCAGCTGAACAATTTTAAACGGAAATTTACTGGCCGGGATGACATCGTTTTTCTGGCGGTGACTTTCGACCCGGCGGGCGAGGTCGAGAAGTATTTGAAGAAGGAACCATTCGATTACGTTCAGGCCGCGGACGCCGGCCCGGCGTTGAAGAAATTTGTGGTCGGCGGCTATCCGAAGAATATCGTGATCAGCAAGGCAGGCGAGCTCGTTTACTGGCGAAGCACGGTGAGGGCGTGGGATAAGTTCGAATCGGTCGTTCGCGCGGAATTGGGCCGATGACCGGCGATTACCATTGCCCGATTTGCGGAAAAGCGGGTGAATTCTCGCCCAGGTACCCACGATGCATTTGTGTCGAGTGCGGGCATCGGGCAACGGACAAAGACGGGCGGGCGCTTTGGTTCACTAATGTTTCCGTTTCCGGCGGCTTCGAGGCATATTACCGCGATTCGAACGAACCATACCCCAGTCATATCTGCTACGTCGACGGCCGAAAATGCTGGGTGGACGAGGCGCATATGGGCGGTATCGTGGTGAGCATCTATGATCCGAGGTTCAACAAAGAATAAGCCGCTGGTGGCCATCATAATGGGCAGCAAAAGCGACTGGCCCACGATGGAGCAGGCGTCGCTTGTGCTGGACGAATTCGGCGTCGCTTACGAAACCAAGATCGTTTCCGCCCACCGCACGCCGGATCTGCTGTTCGAATTTGCGAAGTCGGCGGAGGAACGCGGGCTCGAGGTGATAATCGCCGGCGCGGGAGGAGCGGCACATTTACCAGGAATGTGCGCGTCCCAGACGGTGCTGCCCGTGCTCGGCGTGCCGGTCGAAAGCAAGGCACTGAAGGGGCTTGACTCGCTTCTCTCAATAGCGCAGATGCCCGCAGGTGTGCCGGTCGGAACATTGGCTATCGGGCAGGCAGGTGCGAAAAATGCGGCTTTACTAGCGGTGTCCATTCTTGCCAATTCGAGACCGGATCTTCGGAAGAAACTCCACTCTTTCCGTTCAAAGCAGACCAAAACCGTCCTCAAAACCAAGCTTTAGCCGGATCCATATCATTTCCGTTATTCAAACTCGACCATGGAAATAGGGGCCGCGCGGGGAGAAATGGCAGTGACAGCAGCTATCGCACCTCAATAAAACTTGTTGACACAGGGCCCCCATTGGACATTTACTTTATCAGGGCAGAATCCTCGCACCGTTTCCTGGAAAAGTTATATGAACTCGATAAAGTGCAAAAGCTGCGGTCTTTCAAACTTTGCAACTGATGCCGAATGCCGCCGCTGCGGACTTTCGCTTCATTTTGATGGTGGACGCGGAGGCCGGACCCGAGCTCCGAGCAGGTTCAGTGTCGTTTCGATCGTTATTTTTGCCGTTATCGCAGCCGGCGGCTTCTACATTTTCACGGGGATGCAGAACTCGGTCACCAAGGTCGGTAACAGCGAGGCGAACCGCGTCGCGGTGGAGGCCGAGCGGCAAAGGGCCGCGGGACTCTCACGCGCGGAGGAGGACCGTCAACGAGCTCAGCGCGTCGCGAACGCAGTGAATATCAGCCCCGCACTCGCCGAACACCAGAGGCGAACCGAGGAACGCCAGAAAATGATCGAGCAGGCCTCCAACTCGTCCTCTCAGTGAACCGTCAAGCGGATTCGCCATACCGAGCTCTTTCGGGGTAACCTATCGCTTTTAATTGTCTTCGGATCTGGCGATAGGTGATGCGGACCATACTTCCAAACTCGACGATCGGTGTATTCGGCAGCGGCCAGCTCGGGCGGATGTTTGCTATAGAGGCGCGCAAGATGGGATACCGCGTACATACCTTCTCGCCGGAGAGTGATACACCGACCGGGCAGGTGGCCGATGTCGAGACAACGGCCGTTTACGAAGACCTTGACCGCGTACGCGATTTTGCGCGCAGTGTCGACGTGGTGACGTTCGAGTTTGAAAATGTCCCGTCGAAGACGGTCGATGCCGCCGCGGAGATCGTTGGCGTTCACCCGAAAGGCGAGATCCTTCACACCACTCAAAACCGGCTGCGCGAAAAAACGTTTCTATCAACCAACAAGTTTCCCGTCACGCCGTTTCGACATATAAAGACAATCGACGATTTGTACCATTCCGCCGATGCCCTGGGTTTCCCGGCGGTGCTGAAGACCGCAGGCTTCGGTTACGACGGGAAGGGGCAGGTGAAGCTGCGGGAACACTCCGACATCGAATCTGCGTTCGAGGCGATGAACGGTGAGGATTCGATCCTCGAGGCCTTTGTCGATTTTGCAAAGGAAGTTTCCGTGGTCTGCGCCCGGGATCAGGCGGAAAACTTCGTTCATTACGGCGTTTTCGAGAACGAACATGCGAACCACATTTTGGACGTCTCGTTCGCCCCGGCGATCGTGTCGGAAAGGGTGTTTACTGAAGCTATTGAGATAGCTCGAAGCATTGCCGAATCACTGGGTTACGTGGGTGCGCTGTGCGTGGAATTCTTTTTAACGGCCGACGAGAAGCTGCTCGTGAACGAACTCGCGCCGCGTCCGCACAACTCGGGTCATCTCACATTCGGCCCGTGCGTCACATCGCAATTCGAACAGCAGGTGCGCGCCGTTTGCGGGCTTCCGTTAGGCTCGAGCGCGTTCTACAGGCCCGCCGCGATGGCGAACCTCCTCGGGGATATTTGGCAAAATGGTGAACCGGATTGGCCCGCCGCTGTTGTTGATCCGAATGTTAAGCTGCACCTCTATGGGAAGGCCGAAGCGAAACCGGGCCGAAAAATGGGCCACATCACCGCAACGGCGGATTCGCAAAAACTCGCTGCAGAGGCCGCCCGCAAAGCCCGGGCAAGACTGACCTGATGTTTCAGATACGCTTAGCCGCCGCGACCCCGGCGGCGACAGCGACGAAACCGGCAACGACGCTGATCGCCATATAGAGCACTGCGGTTCCGAACAGCTTCTCTTTAGCCAACCCGAAAATTTCCATCTCGTACGTGGAGAATGTGGTGAACGCCCCCAGGAAGCCCACGATGAGGGCAAGGCGTAAACTTTCACTAACGGCGAAACGATCCGTGAGCAGGATAAGCAAAAATCCTATAAAGAACGAGCCGGACACGTTGATCACTAAAGTCGGGAGCGGAAAATCGGCGAATGCCTTTGCGAGCGGGGAAGCATTTACCAGGTGGCGGGCCACGGCGCCGAAAGCACCTCCGACAGCGACGGAAAGTATCTTTACGAATGGTTCCATACTGACCCGAATTATAGCCCTCGCGGGGCTTTACGCTAATTTGCGGACGAGGCGGGGCGGGGCGTAAAATCGAACCATGGCCGAGAGCATCGCATTTTCAAGGGCAGCCGACCGGGCGACCGTGTACGCGGAGCTCGCCCCGCAGATCGAGGCGCTGGTCGCGGGTGAAAGCGATCTGATCGCAAATCTTGCCAATGTCGCGGCCGTGCTGAAAGAAGCGTTCGGGTTCTTTTGGGTTGGTTTTTACTTGAAGAAGGTCGACCAGCTCGTGCTGGGGCCGTTTCAGGGGCCGCTGGCGTGCACCCGGATAGATCTCGACAAAGGCGTTTGCGGACACGCCTACACGACGCGGAAGACCGTTGTGGTCCCGGATGTTGAAAAATTTCCGGGACATATTGCCTGCAGTTCGGCGGCGAGGTCCGAAATCGTTGTGCCGTTTTTTCATTTGGACGGCAATGTCGCCGGTTTGATCGATGTTGACAGTGACCGGCTTGGCGATTTCGGGGACGACGACGTTTCCGGGCTTCAGGCGGTTGCGAAGGTTGTTGAGCGAGTCATTCGGAGCCACACGAACTCTGACAAGCTTGAATGACACCTGTTGAACATCCTTATTGGGTTTGGGCACTTTTTTTCGGAATTGTCCTGGTCGCTCTGTTTGTCGATATCGGGATCGTGAATCGAAAGGCTCACGTCCCGACGCGTAAGGAAACCTTTGGCTGGAGCGCCGTCTGGGTGTCCCTAGCCCTTTTATTTAACATTTTCATTTATTGGCAGGTCGGCTACCACCATGGCGACTGGACCCTCGCGCTGTCTCAAGCGAAGCTCTTCCTGACAGGTTACCTGATCGAGCTTTCGCTGTCGGTCGATAACCTGTTCGTTTTCCTCCTCATTTTCACCTTTTTCAAAGTACCCAAAAAATTCCAGCATCGTGTCTTGTTTTGGGGGATCATGGGCGCTCTTTTTCTGCGAATGGTGATGATCTTCGCGGGGGCTGAGCTGGTGGAGCGGTTCCATTGGATCATCTATGGGTTCGGTGCGTTCCTGATCTACACCGGCCTCATGATGTTCCGGGACAACGAGGACAACTTTGAGCCGCACGAAAGCGCCATCGTCAAGCTCGCGACCCGCTATATCCGAATCTCCAAGCATTACGACGGCGATAAATTCTTTGTGATGAAGGACGGCGTTCGCACCGGAACGCTGCTTCTGCTCGTGCTGATCACGGTGGAATTCACCGACCTAGTATTTGCGGTGGATTCGATCCCCGCCATCTTCGGCATCACGACGGACAGGTTCATAGTTTACACTTCCAACATCTTCGCGATCCTCGGCCTTCGAACGTTTTTCTTCCTTCTGGCCGATCTTGCGGACCGGTTCCACTACCTTAAATACGGGCTCGCGTTCATTCTGACGTTCATCGGCGTGAAAATGCTTCTCCCGCTGATCGCTTCCGGTTTGCTATTATTGATTGGCGAAGGCGGCACCGGGGTCTTCACGGACCTGCTCCGCAGATACCACGCTCACGATGAAGCGATAGAGCAGATGGTCATCAACGTCTCTCTCGGCGTCGTCGTCCTCGCGATCGCATCCTCAATCGTGCTGTCGCTTATCTTTCCGAAGAAGACCGAACACGCGGCGGGTAAAGATTCAGTTGAACCGGATTCAGATGAGGACCCGGGCGTGATCTAGTTTTCCGATGGAACCGCAATATAAGAAGATTTACGTTGAATGGTGGAAGATCCGCCGCAGCACGATCGTGGGGCTCGTTCTGCTCGTCGTTGTGATTCCGTCGGTCGCATTATTCGCGTGGTACGCCATACGGAACAACTGGTTCACACAGGAGAACGTTTCGGCTGCGCCGAAGGACGCCGCGCAGATACTTTCCTTTGAGGGGGACGTCCGCATCATCCGCGCGGCGACCCGCGAGACCATCGTCGTCACGAAAGAGACGTTCATAGCCGCCGGGGATACGATCCAGACCCAGAGCGACGGGAAGGCCATCGTGCAGATGGTGGACGGGTCGGTTCTGACGGTGCGACCGAACAGTACGCTGATAATCAAAGACAATTCGTCGATCTTCGGCGGCGCGAACGTGCGCGTCTCGCTTGACGACGGGCAACTGCAGGTGCGTACCGACGAACAGCCCGCCAACGCGGAAAACATTGTGGAGATGCTCGATTCGGAAACGGCGGTGAAGCCGCAGACGGACGCGAGCTTCAATGCGGACGGCCAGGCAAACGGCGGCGAGATCAGGATCACGCGAGGCAGCGTCGATACGACCGTCGGCGGAAGCAAAACGACTTTGAGCGAGAATGAGTTCGCGAGTTTGAACAACGGACGGATCACCTCAAAGGAACAGCTGCTCGCCGCTCCAAGACCGGCTCAACCGGCGGACGGCGCTCAAGTGATCGACAACTCCGGCACAGGCGTAAGCGTCGCGTTTACCTGGCAGGATGAAAGTACACTGCCGATCGCCGGTTATTACATTCAGGTTTCTCGTTCGCCGATATTTGCGGCCGATGCGATACTTGTGGATCGCAGCTCGCTGACCTCGCGCGAGTTTCGCCTGGCGGGCCTGCAGCCGGGGACTTACTACTGGCGGATCAAAAGCACATCCCGCTCGGGGCAGACGAGCGATTGGAATCCGCACTTCAAGTTTACCGTGGTGCGCCGCGGATCAAGCCCGACGATAGATGTGGCAGGCTGGGGTGTCGACCCGGTCGGCGGCAGCGTCTACATCATCAGCGGCCGCACACAGCCGGGGATGCTGGTGCGCTCGCAGGGGAATCAGATCTTCGCGGGGTCCGACGGTTCGTTCCGACTCCAGGTCTCGTCACCGCTTTCCGAAGTGGCCGTCGAGGTGAGCGACGACCGCGGCAACCGTGCGGGGTTCGTCCTGTCTTTGCGAAACTCTAGAGTTTTGCGAAGATTTTAAAAGGAGGGGTCAACAACGGGTCACCGGCATTCACACGACCATGATCAGCGCGCGTCCGCGCGGACCACGCGGCTGAAGATCGCGCTTGCGTTGACGTTCGGCTACATGCTGGCCGAGGCCGTCGGCGGTTGGCTGACAAATTCGCTCGCACTGGTCGCCGACGCTGGGCACATGCTTACGGACGTGGCCGCCCTCACACTTACGCTCTGTGCGATCTGGTTCGGCTCGCGCGCGGCGACGTCGCGCAAAACCTACGGTTATTACCGGCTCGAGATTCTGGCGGCCTTCGTCAACGGGATCGCACTTGTTTTGCTTTCTGTTTGGATCGTCGTGGAAGCGATCGAGCGGTTCAATTCGCCGCAGGAGGTCGCGGGGCTGCAGATGTCACTGATCGCCACTGGCGGCCTGGCGGTCAACATTGTCGCCGCTTTTCTGCTGCACGCCGACCACAAACACGATCTGAACATGCGCGGTGCCTTTCTGCACGTCATGGGTGATCTGCTCGGGTCGGTGATGGCGATCGCGGCGGGTGTGGCGATCATGGTGTTCGGGTGGCTTTGGGCGGACGCGGCGGGAAGCATCCTCATCAGTTTGATAATCGTCGCAAGCGCTTGGCGGCTGATCATGGAATCCGTGAATGTGCTGCTCGAAGGGACACCGGCCCATATCGACATCGCCACGGTGGAAACGGCTATACTTGAGACCGAAGGCGTCGCGGGGATTCATGATCTGCACGTTTGGACGATATCGTCGGGGATCGACGCGTTGTCGGTGCACATCAGCCACGGCGACTCGATCTCGCACTCGGAATTGCTTGCCACGGTGCGCACAAAACTGCATGACCGATTCGGAATCGATCACCTAACGATCCAGATGGAAACCTTGTCGCTTGAAACCGAAGCCGTTTACATTTGCGAAACGGGAACACGCTGTTTCGAACCTTCCAAAGCCGACACCTTTTCAGGCACCGCCGCGAAGGCGGGGCACTGACGCGGGAATATGCCTATCATTGAACTTCGGTACGGAACCCGTCAGATCCCCTTCGAGTACGACGAAAACAGATTTCAAGTCCTGGGTCAGGACGACCAGCGTATGGCCCTTTCGGACGTGGAGATCGGCGAGCGGCTCGATTCGCCTATCGGCACGGAAAGGATCGAGGAAATTGTCGAGCCAGGGGAAAAGGTTCTGATCGTCGTCCCGGATGCCACCCGAGAGGTGGGATGCGGGCAAGCCGTAAACCTTGTAGTACGGCGGCTTATCGCGAGCGGTGTTAACGCTTTCGACATTCGAATAATATTCGCTACGGGCATCCACCGCCTCGTCACCGACGACGAGAAGAAGCGGATCCTTACACCGTTCATCTTTCAGCGGATCAAGGCGCTTGACCACCATCCGCGGGACCTGATGCAGATCGTTCGCCTGGGCGAGACGGAAAACGGCATAGCCGTGGAACTTAATCGCGCGCTTGTCGAACATGATCATGTTTTCCTGATCGGCGGGGTTTCGTTTCACTATTTCGCCGGGTTCACGGGCGGGCGAAAGCTGATCTGCCCGGGGCTCGCGTCGTCGAAGACGATATCGGCCACGCATAAGCTCGCGTTCGATTGCGATCGACTCGACAGAAGTGAAGGGGTCGGCCCGGGACGCCTCGATGGAAACCCGGTGCATGAGGCTTTCGCAGCAGGGACGTCGAAGATCAAAGTTTCTTTCTGCATCACCACTTCGGTGAATGATAAGAGCGAGATCGTCGATCTGCATTGCGGCGAGATGAACGCATCGCACCGGGCGGCGTGCGATGCGTTTGCGGCAGCCAATACCGTCAGAATCGTCGAGAGACGTGAGATCGTAGTGGTCAGTTGCGGGGGGCAGCCGCATGACGTGAACATGATCCAGGCACACAAGGCGCTGGAGGCAGCAGCTGAGGCGTGCAGCGAAGGCGGGATGATCGTGCTTCTGGCTGAATGTCCTGAAGCCCTCGGCCGATCTGATTTTCTTAATTGGTTCGACGCTGAAGATAGTGCGGGGCTGGCGAAGAGATTGTGCGAGGCGTATCAGGTGAACGGGCAGACGGCGTGGAGCCTATTGAAAAAAGCGGAGAGATTCGACGTTAGGATCATTTCGACGTTGCCTGCCGAATCGACGGAAAAGATGCGGCTCGTCGCCATGCAGTCGCTGACGAGAACGATGTCGAAGGCGGGCGCAGGAAAGGCAGGATATATCCTGCCTTTAGGTGCGAAAACGTTGGTGAGAATGGACTAGGACTTCTTAATCTGAAATGTGCGTGCTATCAGATCGGTCTGGGTCCGCAAGGATCTGAGCTTATCGGCGTATGCGGTGAAGCGGAGAACGTAAACCGTATCGCCCGAACGCAGATAATAGAACCGGCCGGCCATGTTTCTTCCCGACCTCAAAAATTCGTAGTTGTAGACCGCGCCCCGAAGTGCTCCCGAAAAATTCTCGTCCTTGCCGGCGACGAACCCGCGCAAGATCTGAAGTTTATCCTCTTCTTTCCTCATCAGATCGGCGAGCGGCGTGGCAGCCGGAGCCGTCAGTTTGCGGATTTCAAGATCCCCCTCGTTCGCGGTCGTGAAAACCAGGCTCACCGGCGACCTGCTTACCACCTTCCACCTTTCGTCAGGGATCTCGAAAGTGAACTCAAGATTGGCGTCGGTAAAGCTCGTACGGTTGTTCTGTGCCCCTGCCATTCCGGCGAACAAAAGCAGAGAAAAAGCTGCGAATAGAAGTGATCTGGTGTAGCTCTTCATTTTTTTGGTATCAGTTATTCTATCGGAATAAGGGTGTAAACTCGAACTTTGGATGAGGCGGCGGCCCCGTTTGTTGTATAGCACCGGTGGAGAACGAATAAAAGAATTTTCAGCTAAACGCACATAATCTGCGTCTAACTTAAAGCAAATTTATTACTCGCGTCTGCGGGAAAGCCAATATTCAGAGGTATTTAGCAATGAAACAAGGATCATCACTTTTTTCCAGATTCGCGGCCGCCGCGGCCATTTGGTTGCTGACAGTTCCGGCCTTGGCGTCGCCTTCGAACGCCATCCCAAACGCGAAACCGCTGACCGAAGAACAAAAGATCCTCCATGTGCTGAACCGGCTTGGTTTCGGCGCCCGGCCGGGTGATGTCGAAAAGGTGAAAGCCTTTGGCCTGGAGAAATACATCGATCAGCAGCTAAACGCTTCCGCGATCAGCGACACCGTTGCCGAAGCAAAGGTGAAGAATTTGGAAGTCTTCAACTTGAGCACGGCCGAAGTGTTTGCCAAATACCCCAATCCGGGCGCTTTGCTCCGCCAGTTAGAAGGAGGCCGCCAGGCCCAAGCCAATGCACAGAATCGCAACCAGAACGCTGCGATGCCACCGGCCGACGAGGCGCAGATGACCGCGGATGATCGACGGGAACGGCAACAGAAACTTCAAGAGCTTTACCGCAAATATGATTTGAGACCTGCGAATCAGATGCTGCCGCAGATCGTTTCGAATCGCGTGCTGCGGGCCGTTTACTCCGAAAAGCAGCTGCAGGAAGTGATGGTCGATTTTTGGCAGAATCACTTCAACGTTTTTTCGGGCAAGAACGCCGTCCGGTGGTACATCCCGAGCTACGAACGAGATGTTTTGAGAAAAAACGCGCTCGGGAATTTCAAAGACCTCGTCGTCGCAACGGCGCAACACCCGGCGATGCTTTTCTTCCTCGACAATTTCGAATCGGTCGCCACTAACGCTCAACCACAGGGCGGCAACAACCGGCTTCAACAGGCTATAAGAAGTGGAAACCTGACGCCTCAAATGCGCGAGCGAATCAAGCGTAATCGGGGGATAACGGACGAACAGCTAGATGAGCAGATAAAGCGTGGTCAGCAGGCACAGAATCGACCGCGCCGCGGCCTGAACGAGAATTACGCACGCGAGTTGATGGAACTTCACACGCTCGGCGTCGACGGCGGATACTCCCAGAAGGACATCGTTGAGGTGGCTCGTGCATTCACCGGGTGGACGATCGCTGATCCCCGCGGTTACCGCCGTGCTGCCGCGGGAATGATCAGGGGAGAAGAAGAACGACGCCTGTCACGTCTCCAGCGGCAGGCCGGCGTCCCGGACGGCATCGACAGCGGCGAATTTTACTTCAACGACCGCTGGCACGATAGGGAGCCCAAGAATGTGCTCGGGCAAAAAGTTGCCGAGGGTGGCGTGAAGGACGGTTTGAAGGTCATCGACATTCTCGTTAAAAACCCTTCGACCGCGAAATTCATCGCCCGCAAGCTGGCCGCAAAATTCGTTAACGATAAACCAAGCGAGGCGCTCGTCGGAAGGGTCGCGGAGGCATTTACAAAGTCCAGCGGAGATATCAAGACAACACTTCGCGCCGTGTTCACGGACAAAGAATTTTTCGCCCCGGAAAATTACCGTGCGAAAATCAAAACCCCGTTCGAGTTGGCGGTGAGCTCGATCAGGGCGGTAGGCGGTGACACGAACGCCGGCCCGCCTATGCTCGCGATGCTGAACAAGCTCGGCGAGGTGCCTTACGGCTATCAGGCTCCTACCGGCTACCCCGATACCGCTGAGGATTGGGTCAATACGGGAGCTTTGTTAGAACGCCTGAATTTTGCCGTCGCTATCGCTAGTAACCGTATTCCCGGGACACGGGTGAACCTAAACCCGTTGGCGGCCAAAGATAGGGCGTCGATCCTGGACAACGCGATATCGGAAATTCTGGAGGGCGAGATCTCGGCGGCCACCCGCGCGACGTTGGTAAAACAAATGGAACAGCCGCTACCGGAAGTTAAGCCTGCCGAGGAGCCTGACGGTGACCAGGAAGCTCCGACAATGGCGCCCCAGGGACAAGGCCGCAATCGTAATCGGCAGGGCAGACTTTTGGAACCCAGCGGCAACCCCGATATCTTCAAGGCCGTGAGCCTCGTGCTCGGCACTCCTGAATTTCAGCGACAGTAGTTTATTTATTATTAAAAAGGCTGGCGGCAAATCCTACGCCGCCGGCCTTTTCAATCAAGTTCGCAATCTATCGAACTGATTTCGCTGACGATTCTTCGCTTGACGATCTCCAACGCCACGCGCTCTCGATCATCGATTCGAGTTCAGTGTGTCTGGGCCGCCAACCAAGGATGTTCTGGGCCTTTTCCGCCCCAGCGACCAGTTGTGAGGGGTCTCCGGGGCGCCGGGGTTCGATCTTGTAGGGCACATCCCGGCCGGTTACGCGTTTTGCGGCCTCTATTACTTCCAGTACCGAAAAGCCTTTTCCGTTACCGAGATTGAAAGATCCCGATGCTCCCCCATTCGCGAGATGCTTCACCGCTCGTATGTGGGCGTCGCTGAGGTCCGAAACGTGGATATAATCTCGCACCGCTGTGCCGTCAGGAGTCGGGTAATCACCACCGAAAACGGATAAGCGATCGATCTTGCCGGCGGCCGCGTCCAAGATCAACGGAATAAGGTGCGTCTCCGGGTCGTGAAGCTCGCCGCGGGTCTCGGTCGCACCGCAGGCATTAAAGTAACGAAGCGCTACGGACCTTAGCCCATAAGCACGATCATAATCCCCAAGGATCTGCTCGACGATCAGTTTCGTGCGCCCGTATGGATTGGTAGGTCTCTGGGGGTGGTACTCCTCGATCGGGACGCGTTCCGGTTCACCGAAGGTTGCGCAGCTGGACGAAAAAACTATCTGTTTCGCGCCGCACCGGTTCATCGTGTCGAGCAGCTTTACCGTCTCGATCACGTTGTTCTGATAATAAAGATGGGGCTTTTCGACCGATTCCCCGACGTAGGCGTAGGCGGAAAAATGCATCACCGCGGTGACGTCGAGCTCGCCGATGATCTTGGCAACGAGGCTCGAATCACCTATGCCGCCTTCATAAAATACGGCTTTTTCATTTACCGCCGCCCGCTGACCGCGTGAGAGATCATCTATTACGCCTACGGTTTCCCCGTTCGCGATGAGATCGTCCACGACAACGCTTCCAATATACCCGGCCCCGCCGGTAACCAAAATAGCCATCTTTAAACTCTGATATGGATCGAAGGCAGATTGCAAGAGGCGGCCCTAAACGCGTCGGCCGATCGCGAATACTTTTATGAGCACAACACCCGCGATGAACCCGCCGATGTGGGCGGCGTAGGCGACACCGCCTTGGCCCGCGGGGGAAAGGTAACCTTGAAGAAGCTGTACCCCGATCCAAAGGCCCAGAGCGACAAATGCCGGAACCTCGGTGAGAAAGTTAAAAATAAGGGCCCTGACCCGGCGCTGAGGGAATAACAACAGATAGCCTCCCAGCACGCCCGATATTGCCCCGGACGCACCCAACATCGGGATCGCCGAACTCGGTTCCATCACCACCTGGGCCAAAGCGGCGGCAATGCCGCACACGATGTAGAACGCGGCGAACCGGATATGCCCTAGCAGGTTTTCGAGGTTGTCCCCGAAAATGAAGAGGAACAGCATGTTCCCGAAAATGTGCATGATATCCCCGTGCATGAACATCGAACTGAGGAAATTGAAATAAACCGGCAGCGGAGTTTGGAAATGCTGTATCTG
>Ga0307410_10000354_pt1 | contig 17800 bp, 13 predicted proteins | sample 322Ometagenome_3_FD_203707 | JGI IMG/M metagenome (GOLD analysis project Ga0307410, IMG submission 203707) | Maize rhizosphere microbial communities from greenhouse at UC Davis, California, United States - 322HYB-O-3 | ecosystem: Host-associated > Plants > Roots > Rhizosphere > Soil | place... | reverse complement strand
TGGTCATCGCTCTCGGTCTCACAAAGCTCACGCTTGTCGCTAACGACTGGGGAGGACCCATCGGTCTCACTTATGCCGCGGCCCATCCCGAAACCATCCAGCGCATTTTGCTGATGAACACGTGGGCCTCTGCTCCGGAGGCGCATTTCAAGTGGGAACTCTCGCCAAGTATTCGTGCGGCTCGCGGCGGGCTGGCTTCGTGGTTCACGAATGCACCGCTCAGAGTTGTGAAAGAAGGATCGGCGAGGCCGCTTCCACCAGAGGCGATTGCCGGCTACAAGTTGTCGCTCGCATCCCGGCAGTCACGCGACGCAGTCCGTGAACTTGCCCTCCGTATCCCGGTTCGCGTAAGCGATCCTGAATATCAATCGTTCCAGGACCTTCACGCCGGTCTTCGCAAGATCTCTGCTCGGGTCGAGATTCTGTGGGGAACTCGCGACCCATTGTTCGGCGGAAAATTATGGCCCTATCTGTTACGCGATGCGTTCCCGAACGCCGCCGAACCCGAACTCCTCGACAACGCGGGGCGCCTGGTTCCAGAAGACGCGCCAGATCGCATCATCGACAAACTGCTGGAGATCTTCAAACCGAAGCCCGCGGCTAGCAAGCCGGCACTGAACATACTGAATTAGTCGGTCGCAACCGTGAACCTGGGTTCCTCCGCGACCGCTACGCTGCTTTGCGACGTCCGCGCTCATCCTTCGCCTTCGTTTGTGTCCTTTGCGGTTGAAGGCGATTTGCTCTCGACTCTGGTTGCAATCTCTCCTCGTGCCACCCGCACTCTCAGTTTCTCGCCAACGGCCACTTGCCCCGCGTCCTTCACCAACTCTCCGCGTTCATCAAACGCCAGCGCATAGCCGCGCTCCAGGATGGCAACCGGCGAGAGCGCCTGCAATTGCGACTCCGCGCGTTCAACACGCGCCCGTTGCTCATACACCCTGCGCCGAATCACTGACTCCAGCGCGAACTCGCGCGCACCGATTTCCCGTTTCATGGCAGCAAACTTTGTTCGTAAATCGTGGTGTCGTACGCGTGCTTCTGCCACGTCAAGCCGTCGATGAATCGCGCGCAACCATTCTGCGTGCGCACGCGCTAAACGGTAAACCAACTCATCCACGCGCTGCCCACGCCGCCCGATCAGCTCCTGCATTCTGGCGAATGCCCCATGTCGCGAGAGCGTCGTCAGCGCCTGCCTTGCGCGCAGCACCTGGTATCTGACCGCGCGATCCAACCTCTTCCGCAGGTTGCCAAGCCGATCGTCAAGTTCATTCCGCGACTGCACCACCAATTCCGCCGCTGCTGATGGCGTGGGCGCACGCAAGTCGGCCACAAAGTCAGCAATCGTGAAATCTGTTTCATGTCCCACCGCGGAGATCACCGGCAACTGCGACGCCGCAATCACCCTGGCGAGTACCTCGTCGTTGAATGCCGCAAGATCCTCGAGCGATCCGCCCCCGCGCGCCACCACGATCACGTCCACGTTCTTCGCGCGATTAAAGAACCGTACGCCCGCGCTGACCTCAACCGCCGCACTCTCGCCCTGCACCTGCGCCGGATAAATCACGATGTTCACGCCTTCATGCCTGCGCCGCAGAATGTTGAGCATGTCCTGGATCGCCGCCCCGCGAGGAGAAGTGACTATGCCGATTCGCCCCGGCATCGCCGGCAAAGGCTTCTTTCGCGAGTTGTCGAACAGTCCCTCTGCCGCAAGCTTCGCCTTCAACTGCTCGAACGCCACCTGCACCGCACCGGCGCCCTTGGGCTCAAGGTACTCGGCCATGAGCTGCAGTTCACCACGACCTTCGTAGATCGTGATGCGTCCGCGCGCGATCACCTGCATGCCATTCGCAGGCTTGAATCGCAGCAATCGCGCCTGGGTGCGGAACATGACAATCCGCATCTGGCTGCCATCATCTTTCAGCGTGAAATAAAGGTGGCCCGATTCCGCCGGACGATAATTCGAAATCTCGCCCTCGACGAATACGTCGGTGTACTCGCGCTCCAGGTGCGTGCGCACGCTCTGCACCAGGTCATGCACCGTCCACACACGACGCTGCTGCGCTGCCTGGAATGTGAAGTCGAGTTGTTGGAAGTCAGCCATTAATCGAGATCGCGCCAGTTCGGACCCACACCAACCTCAACCGCCAGCGGAACACTCAACTCATACGCGTGTTCCATCCTGTCCTGGACCAATTCGCGCATCACATCCAATTCATCGTTCGGCACTTCGAACACAAGCTCATCATGCACCTGCAACAACATCCGCGACTTCATCTTCCGCTCAACGATTTCGCGATCGATATTGATCATCGCAATCTTGATCAGGTCCGCGGCCGTCCCTTGCAGCGGAGTATTGACTGCCGTTCTCTCCGCGAACCCACGCAGGTTCCAGTTCTTCGAATTGATGTCCGGAAGCGGCCGAACTCGCCCAAAAAGCGTTCGGACCTTCTGATCGCGTCGCGCTTCCTCAAGGGTCTGGTCGATAAATGTCCGCACGCCGGCGTACTTCTCGAAGTATGCGTCGATGAACTTCTTCGCTTCCTTCGTGTCGATGCCCAACTGCTGCGACAGCCCGAACGGCGACAGTCCATACACGATGCCGAAGTTCACCGCCTTTGCACGCCGGCGATGCTCCGCGTCAATCATCATCGGAGGCACTCCGAACACCTGCGACGCCGTCAACGCATGGATATCCTGCGCGGTACGATATGCCTGAACGAGCAGCGCATCCTGCGAGAAGTGCGCCAGCAATCGCAACTCGATCTGCGAGTAGTCGGCAGTGAGCAGCACGCATCCCTTCTCCGCAACGAATGCCGCGCGAATCTCGCGCCCCACCTCTGTTCGTATCGGAATGTTTTGCAGATTCGGATTCGTCGACGACAGCCGCCCGGTAGCTGTTGCCGCCTGGTTGAAACTCGTATGCAGTCGGCCCGTCCGCGGGCGGCACAGTTGCGGCAGAGCATCCACATACGTCGATTTCAGCTTCGATAATTGCCGAAAGTCCAACACCAGTCGCGGGACCTCGTGTTCCGCCGCCAATCCCTCAAGTACATCGACCGCCGTCGAAATCGTCTTTCCCTTGCCGTACTTCACCGGCTTCGGCAGATTCAGCTTGTTGAACAGCACATCTCCAAGCTGCTTCGGAGAATTGATGTTGAACTCCGTCCCTGCCTTCTCCCAGATCTCGCGCTGCTTCACGTCGCACTCACTCTCAAGTTTGCGTGACATTGTTGCCAGCACATCGCAGTCGAGTTTCACCCCGGCATCTTCCATGCGCGCCAGCACCGGCACCAGCGGCAGATCGATCTCCTCGTAGATCTTTCTAAGGTCTTGGCTGTCGACTTCTGCTCCCAACTCCCGCGCCAGCCTTCCGGTCACATCCGCCGCTTCGGCAGCCGTTCCGCTGAGCTTGATGTTCAACCTGCGCAGCGCAACTTCAGGCAACAGGTGCGACGAATACGTCGGATCCAGCAAATACGAATACAGCATCGTATCGTCCTGCACGCCCGCGAGCTCAACTCCGTGCGACGCTAAGCTGTGCATCGCGGTCTTCAGATCATGAATCGACTTCTTAAGCTTTCCATCTTCCAGGGTTTTGCGGACCGCACCGCCAGCCGCGCTCTCCAACTGCGACCATACCGCCTTCCCCGATTCAGCCGATACCGCAACAGCACGCGCCGCCAATCTTTCGTCCGGAGATTCCTTCGCAGCACTCAACGCAAGCTGCCCCTGCGAGTCGTCCTCCTCCGCATCGGTCTCCGAAGTCAAAGCGGGAGTGCCATCGCCCGCCTCCACCGCAATTGCCAGCATTCCGCCGCGCGCCGCCTTCACTACAGCATCAATCTCGCTCGCCGAATTCGCCTCGCGATACTCCGTCTCGCCAAGTTCCACGCCCTCTTCCAGGAACTTCGTCACCAACGTCGTGAACTCCAGCTCCGTAAACAGCGCCTTTGCCGCCGCAAAATCCGGGTCCTGTGCCTTCATCGGCTCGGGATTAAACTCCACCGCAACGTTCGTATCGATCGTCACCAGTTGCTTGCTCAGCAGAACCACCTCGCGATTGTTCAGCAGCGATTCGCGATAGGTCTTCTTCTCTACTTCGCTCGCGCGCTCCAGCGCGGCCTCAACCGACCCGAACCTCTGGATCAACTCCACCGAACCTTTATCGCCGATCCCAGGCGCGCCCGGAATATTGTCGATCGAATCGCCACGCAGCGCCATCACGTCCACCACGCGCTCCGGAGGCACACCCAGCAACTCCTCAACTTTCGCACGATCGCAAATCAAATTGTCCTTAGGCGGATTCAGCACGCACACGCCATCGTTCACCAACTGCATCATGTCTTTGTCGCTCGACACAACGTACACCGGAAAACCCTCAGCGACTGCTTTGCGCGCCAGCGTGCCGATCACATCATCAGCCTCGAATCCCTCGAGCTGAAGTATCGGAATGCGATACGCCTCCAGCGCCCGCCTGATGTACGGCACCTGTTGCGCCAGGTCCGCAGGCATCTCCGAGCGGTTCGCCTTGTAACCGCCGTACGCAATCTCCTGGAACGTTTGCGTCTTGATATCAAACTTCTTTACCGATTTGATCTGTGCCGCCTGCTCATCGCGAAATGTCTTCGCCGACACATCGAACACCGCCGCCAGGTATTCCGGCGCAAAATCATCGCGCAGTTTATTCAGCATGTTCACGAACACGTAAGTCGCCGAAGTCGGAACCCCCGTACGGGTCGACATCGGCCGTTGCCGGGCCATCGCATGGTACGCACGGAAGATGAACGACATGGCATCGATCAGGAACACACGTCCCTTGCCACCCTTCCCAGCCGGCAATACAGGCCGAGATGAAGAAACCTCCGCACGGTCGGTGTTCGCGACACTTCCCTCTGCGGCTTTCTTCCCTTTGCGCCCTTTGCGGCCCTCTGCTACTTCTGCGTCCATCTTTTGATCCCCTTGCATTTAAAACGCGCTACTCCACGAGCATGCAATCTCCGTAGGAATAAAACCTGTAGCGTTCCCGCACTGCATGCTCATAAGCATGCCGCGTCACATCCACTCCAGCGAACGCTGACACCAGCATTAACAACGTACTCTGCGGCAGATGAAAATTCGTCAACATCGCTCCAACCACGCGAAACCGAAATCCCGGCGAAATAAAGATGTCCGCCTCGCCCGACTGCTCCCGAATTCCACCATGCGAAAACGCGTACTCCAACGTGCGCACCGTAGTCGTCCCGACCGCCACAATCCTACGTCCGAGCTCAAGTGCCTTTTGAATCAGTTCAGCCGCCCTTTCGCTGATCTCATAACTTTCTGAATGCAGTTTTACATCTTCAACGCGCTCCACTCGCACCGGTTGAAACGTTCCCAGCCCAACGTGCAACGTGATCTCCGCGATCTTAACCCCACGCGCGCGAATTCTCTCCAGCACCTCCGGTGTAAAGTGCAGCCCTGCCGTTGGTGCCGCTACCGAGCCTGCTCGTTGGGCGTACACCGTCTGATACCGTTCCCGGTCTTCGTTTCGGTCATCGCGAGCGATATACGGAGGCAGAGGAACATGGCCGAGTCGCCCAACTGTCTCGAAGAAATCCGCAACGGTATCGAAACGTACTGTCCTTTCACCAAACGTCCCGCGCCCGACGACCTCAGCACACAACTCATCGTGGTCGCCGAAGAACAGCCGCTCGCCCACTCCAATCTTTCGCCCCGGCCGCACCAGCGCTTCCCAAACCTGCGGATCCCCCGCCACCTGCTTCGTCAGCAGCACCTCCACCCGTCCGTGTAGGAAGTCCCGCGCCGCTGGATTCCTGGGACTCACCGGCTGCGCGTGAACTCCCTTGCGTCTTCCATACAAACGCGCGGGAAACACGCGGGTGTTATTCAGCACCAGCAGATCATCCGCCCGAAGTATCTCCGGGAAATCCCGGAACGTGCCATCTCTCAACTCCCCCGTCCGCCGATTCACATGCAGCATCCGGCTCGCAGCCCGATCGGCCAGCGGCTCCTGCGCAATCAGCTCTTCTGGCAGGTGATAATCAAAGTCGGAGACCAGCACACTTCGATTATAGGGGGTCATTTCTCCCGGCTATGGCATATGCCTGCTTCCCGTACCGCTCGTCCCGGACGACATTGCCTCTGGCCTCCGGTGTACTGTACGATACGCAGACCGCAGGATGGTTGACACCTATCCGCTAGAAACCATTTTCATGAGAACCGAGCGCGAACACCGGCAGGAAATTGTCTACTTCGGCAAGCAGCTCTACGACCGCTCTTTTGTAGCTGCTACGGACGGCAATATCTCAGTCCGCCTCGGTCACGACCGCATCCTTGCCACTCCTACCGGCATGAGCAAGGGCATGATGCGCGAGGACGATCTGGTTGTCGTGACTGCATCGGGAGTCAAGCTGTCAGGCCATCGCGAAGTGTCGAGCGAAATCGCCATGCACCTGCTCATCTATCGCATGCGGCCGGATGTTCACGCCATCGTGCACGCTCATCCGCCAACCGCAACTGGGTACGCCGCAGCCGGCATGGCCCTCGACAAAGCATTGGTGTCGGAAATCGTTCTATCTCTCGGGAGCGTCCCGCTCGCCCGCTATGCAACTCCGGGCACGACGGCGCTCTGCGATGCGCTCGAGCCTCATGTCGCCAATCACAACGCCATCCTCATGGCGAATCACGGCGTTGTCGCCTATGCCGACGATCTCCACAAGGCCTACATGAACATGGACACGGTGGAGCACTTCGCAAAGATAGCCCTCGTCACCCATGTCCTCGGACGCCAGCAAGTCCTCTCCCCAGAAGACGTCGAGAAGCTGATGGAAGCCCGGCAGAAATATCACGTCGTCAGCACTACCAACCGCGATTAATCCGGGCTCGTCATCCTGAGCGAGATTCCGCCTTGAACGCGCGCTTGCGCGCGTTGCCGGATTCGAGTCGAAGGACCTTGCGCTTTTTTCTCGCGAACCTTTACGTCCTTAGCGGTTCGAGCTTTTTTGGCTCTGTGTCTCTGCGCCTCTGTGGTAAAACGACTTCTTACTCGCCCCCAATCCGAAATCTCATCCCTGCCCGAAAGTTCGCCCTCAGCCCCGGATATCCCGCAACTTCCTCATACTTTTTGTTCAACGCGTTCTCAAGGTTTACGTAAGCCGTCGCCCAACGATTGACGGCTACCCAAGCACCCACATCAACACGCGCGTATCCTGCCGTATGTGTCACTGGAGGCTCCAGTCCCAGAAAATCCGAATCTGCCCGTCTCCCAATGAAGCTTCCACCCAGCGTCCCTCCCCATCGCGCCCGAGAATACGTCAACAATAAATTCCCCGACTGCTTTGGCCGCCGCAGCAACGGACTCCCCACATCCAGTAACGGATCAAACGCGAACGGCGCCTCCAATATCTCCGTCGATGTGTACACGTACGCGCCCTGCACTTCCAGGTCACGTGACGCCCGCACATTCAGCGCCAGCTCCGCGCCATGTGCCAGGGCACTGTTCACATTCACGTATTGCCCTTCGAAAGTCGAGGGATCAAACGTGAAGTCGATGCGGTTACGAAACCGATTGTTGAAGTACGTTGCGGTCAGTGAGGCCCTTCTGCCGAACAGATGTTGCTCGAAACCTGCTTCAAAGGCCCGGTTCTCTTCCGCCTTCAGGTCAGGGTTTGGAATGATTCCGAAACCTCCTATCCCGAAGGACTCTTCCAATCGAGGCTCCTTGATTCCCGTCGCATAACTTCCCCGCAGTCTCGTTCCCGACATTACGTCTCCGCCCCCCCGCAGCAACAGGTAACTCAGCGCGACTCTCGGAACACCTTTAGTTCCGAAGCTCTCGTTGTGCACGAACCGCCCTCCCACCACTGCCGCCAGACGCTTCCACGTCAGCACCTGCTGCCCATAAATCTCGTGATTACGCCGCAAAGCGTGCGTGAGCGGCGGGATGTTCAAGTCCCCGACGAAGCCATTCTCATTTTCGTAGCGATACCCGAATGCAGACTTTGCCCAGTCGGCGGCCCAATACTCGCCTTGGTATTCAAACCCTGCACGATTGATGTTTGCGTAGTCGGAGAACGGAAAATCGAAGTTGCCAAAGACCGGACTCTCGCGCCCGGGGTCCTGAATCTCATCAACCACGCTTCTCTTGTGGTTGTATTCGAAGCCTGTGAATCGGTGCTGCCACTTGTCAGGTGCGCTCAGCGTCCACACCACGCTTCCCAGGAAGTTGTTCTGCCGCGCACGAGTATCACCATCCGCAGGCAGTCGCCGCTCGCCACCAAAGGTCGTCACTCCCGGAACGCCGGTTCGATTGTTCGAATGCCTTACTCTGAATCGCAAAACGTTGCGGGGAGTGAACGTCACTCCCACATTCCCGCCCTGCGACGCATTCCCATACGCGTCATTCAATCCCTGCCCCGAGGTATTGAACTGCTCACCGAACAGGTTGTAGTCCAGGGCACGCCACGCACCGGCGACTGCTGAATATCCCCGCGCCGTTTCGAATGTTCCGCCCTCGGCGCCGAACCGCAACTCCGGCGTACGACTCGATCCATTGCGCGACCAGAACTGCACCACACTCGTCATCGCATCGGAACCGTAGAGCGTACTCTGCGCTCCGCGCACGAACTCAACGCGGTCAACTTCCCCCATTGGCACCACGCCAAAATCAAACGTTCCGCCCGGATCATTGATCGTCACATCATCCACGATCACCTTGTTGTAGCGAGACTCCCCGCCACGAACGAACAGTGATGCCTGTCCACCGCGCCGTCCCGACGCATTCACCACAACTCCCGGCAGGAAGCGGATAGCCTCAGCCGCCGAAACCGGCTGTAATCCTCGCAACTCAACTTGGCTCAATTCGGCCACGTCGGCCGCCGACTCTTCCGTCGGCAACGGAATCTTGGCAGCCGTCACATTCACCGTTTCCGGAGTGCTCGCCACCTGCAACGCTACGCGATGTTCCGTCTCTCCGCCGCGCACCGTCGCGTTCGCGACGGCGAATCCCGGCGCTAACACCTGCAACCGGTACTCACTCTGCTCAAGATGCGAGAACCACACTGCGCCTTCAGCGTTCGTCGTCTGCACAGACAACGCTCTTTCGCCCTCATAGAGCACCACGCGTGCACCGTTCACGGGTCGAGCGTCAGGGTCATGAACAATGATTTTCAGGTCTTCAGAAAGACAAGGAATAGAAACCAGCAGGACGATAAGAATGCGGAATAGCAAGCAGCCTCCTTCGCTCGCGAAAGGGGTTAGATTCGTTTTGCGCCGGTCTCCTGGCTTGCGCGGGTCAGGCTCACGTCCTGATCACTCGCTGCTGGCCTTCCCATGTTGCCACAGTGGCCCGGCAGCAACCCGTTCGCTAACAGTTGCGCGGCAGCGCGGGATTCACACCCGCTTCCCCGTGCCCATCGCAGGCACGCGCAAAACGTATTCAGAGTTCTAAATGATGCTCGCCGATTCGGATACTTCGAACGAAGGATTTTTGATGCTGGTGAAAACTACTTACAGGTGGCGAGCGTCATCCTGAGCGAGATTCGCCCAAGACGCGCGATTTTGCGCGTTGGCGGATTCGAGTCGAAGGACCTTGTGTCTGCCTTCTGTCCTTGAATCAACAAGGCCACTTAGTTCGCGACCTCCGCTTCCGCGAAATCTTTTACCTCTTCCAATTCCCGCTGCATCTCCGCCAGCTTCTCTCCCATAACGTCCTCGTTCGCGTTCTGTGGAACATAAATCTTCTTTCCCACGCGTATCAGCGCCCGTGAAAACGGTTTCGGGATCATCAACGCGTCCCATGACTTCAGCACCCACGGATTTTCCAGTCCCACATAGAACGGCAGGATCGCAGCACCAGTGTTCTTCGCCAGCAGGATCGGTCCGGGTTTCGCGACATAACGCGGACCTCGCGGCCCGTCAATCGTAAACGCCGCAATCCCGCCATTGTTCGCAATGTCGTGCAGTTGCAGCAGTGCCGACGCTCCGCCGCGCGAACTTGATCCGCGTACTGCCTTAAACCCGAAGCGCTCGATGATCCTCGCAATGTACTCGCCATCGAAGCTGCGGCTCGTCATCACCGCGAATCCGCGATTGCGGAAGAAGTACGTTGAGGGCAACACGCATCGATGCCAGAAGGGACAGATGAGCTTATGCAAATCGCTCAGATCAATCGCCGGATCTTCGAGAGACACGCGATATCGCAGTGTCGAGCCGATCACGCGCACCGTGAGATATCCGACCCACGAGATCAGGAACAGCGCCATTCGCTGCCGCAGCGTAAACTCCCGCGCGCGCACATCGACTGCTCCGCTGGCCTCTGATTCTTCCATTGATTGTTAAGGATTGTAGAGCATGAACAATACGGCTCACATTTCCAGGTAATGTTCGATCCACTGTTTCACAACCTGCCGCGCTTCGGCCGCCTGATCGAACCGCACTCCCGCAAGCTTTTCCTTTGGCGCGAGCCAGCATACCGTTCCTGGGAGTTCGACGAATCCCTCGCTTCGGAGCGTAAAGCTGAGTTGCACACGCTCCTCCATCTCCGGCAAATACTTAAGTTGCAACGAAATTCCACCACCACTGATCTCGCGGCTCGTGGCCGTTTGTTCGCCAGCGTCTCCCTTGAAGGCAACAGTCGTAATCAGCGGAATGCGCACGTAACGCCGCAACTCATGCAGCACCAACAAGTGCGTCGCTCGAACTACTTTCAACGCGCTCTGCCGATCGACAGGATTGTTGATGATGGCATTAATGCCATATCGCGAGAACCGCAACGATTGCTGGGTTCCAAAAGCGATGCCGTAAAGCACCAAGCGTGAGTTCGACCGCGACGCGCGAACCGCCTCCAGCAGCGGAGGCGCAGCGTCGTCGAGTGGAGTCACCAGCGCTTCAAACTTCTGACGGGCGAGCCGCTCGATTGCGTCTTCCCTCGAAAATACTTGTGTTTCAATTCCGAATTGCCGGAAGCAATCCCGCAGGATGTTGGCGCTTGACTGGTCGAGTCCTGCCAGCAACGCGCATGCTTTCGGTTTGTGATTGTTACTCGCTGACAAGGGGCCTGAAGACATCTTGAGTCCTGAAGTAATTTTTATTGTGAACTGAAACCTGTGCTGCTGGCAAGGAAACGAGTTCAGTCGGCCTGATTACCTTGGTTAGCTTGCAAAGCTCGCTACAATGGCGTTGCTGTCAAAACCCTTTATGCGCGGACATTTCACCTGGGACCTTAGCCGTCGCTCGCTCCAGCTTGGCGAGCGCACGCTCGTCATGGCCATCGTGAACGTCACGCCCGACTCGTTCTCCGACGGAGGCCGATTCGCGAGCGCACAGCAGGCTGTCGATCACGCGCTGCGCCTGCTCGATGAGGGCGCTGACATCCTCGACATCGGCGGCGAGTCCACTCGTCCTGGCTCAACCGTCGGCTCGGTCTCGGCTGATGAAGAACTGCATCGCGTGCTTCCCGTGATTGAAGGCCTAAAGTCTTCGCGGCCGGAAGCAATCATCTCTATCGACACCTACAAGTCCGCAACCGCGCGCGCGGCTGTCAGCGCCGGAGCCGAGATCGTCAACGACGTTTCGGGCCTGCGCTGGGATGACACGATGGCCGAAACCATTGCCGATCTCGGCTGCGGATGCGTCCTCATGCACATGCGCGGTACTCCGGACACCTGGCGAGCGCTTGGGTCATTGCCTGATCCAGTCGAGCTGGTCTCGCGCGAGCTGCGCGAAATCGCCGATCAGGCGCTCCTTGCGGGGATTGTGCGCGAACGTGTCGTTCTCGACCCGGGTTTCGGCTTTGGCAAGAGGTTCGACGAGAACTACCCGTTGCTCGCATACCTCGATTCGCTGCATGCGCTCGGCTTCCCGATTCTCAGCGGGACCTCGCGGAAGTCGTTTCTCGGCAGAACCGCTGGCGCGAGACTCGGGCGTGATCTTCCGCCTGGCGAGCGTCTGAGCGCCACGATTGCCTCTGTCACCGCGTCGATTCTCAAGGGCGCGCACATCGTGCGCGTGCACGATGTGAAACCCGTTGTCGAGGCAGTCGCAATTGCCGACGCAATTTTGCGCGCCACGAAAACTTCCGAATGAGCTCTCGAGCCCCAGCATTGCTTCAAGCATCTTTACCTCAGCGGCTAAAGCCGCGATTGATTGCAGTCCGTTCGGCACAACTGAGGTCGTGCCCTTCCCGAACTAGCACAACTGGTAACTTTGAACTCTACTCTCGCCGAACTCGCTGCTTTACCGCGCGTCACTGTCCGTCGCAAGGGCGAGCCTGACGCTAACGGACGCTGTGTCGTTTACTGGATGCAGCGCGCACAGCGTTCGCTCGACAATCCGGCGCTCGACGTTGCGGTGGAAGCTGCGAACGCCCTGAAGCTTCCGGCGATCGTCTTCTTCGCGCCAGTTCCGTTCTACCCAAACGCCAACCTGCGGCATTACAAGTTCCTTGAGCAAGGCATCCCCGACATCGCCCGCGGGTGCGCCGAACGCAACATTACGTTCGTGCTCCGGCGATTTCCCGCTCACAGTTTGCTGACCTTCTGCGACCAGGTGAGACCTGCGCTCGTCATAGGAGACGAGAACCCGATGCGCGAACCGCACACGTGGCGCAAGACTGCGGCGCGAAAGCTCAAGGTTCCGCTATGGACGGTCGATGCTGACGTGATCGTACCCACCAAGCTGCTTCAAAAGGAGCAGTACGCTGCTCGCACGATCCGCCCTCGGCTCAACGCGCAGCTCAAGCGCTTCCTCGTGCCGCAGCCCAACGCTCGTGCAAGGGTTAGCGCCGATCTGCCCAGTTACATCCAGTCACTGCCGCTGAACACCGACATCACCAAGAATTGGGATATCGATCGTTCCGTGAAACCGGTTGATTCATTCCACGGCGGGACCAGCGAAGCGCGCTGCCTGCTCCAAGAATTCATCGGTTCCAAGCTTAAACGCTATCCGGAGAAGCACGGCAAGCCCGACGTCGATGGCACCAGCCGCATGTCACCGTACCTTCACTTCGGGCATATCTCGCCAATCACGGTTGCTCTGGCGGTGGAACATGCTGACGTCCCGCGCGCGACCAAGGACGCGTACCTGGACGAACTGCTGGTCTGGCGCGAGCTGGCGATCAACTTCGTTACGTTCAATCCGCTGTACGGCTCCATCGAGTGCGCGCCGGACTGGGCCCATAAGACGCTGGCGGAGCACGCGCGCGATAAGCGTCCTGTGCTCTACACCCGTGACCAACTCGAGTTCGCGCAAACGCACGACGAACTTTGGAACGCTGCGCAGTTGCAGATGCTCCACGCCGGGTGGATGCACAACTACATGCGCATGTACTGGGCAAAGAAAATCCTGGAGTGGTCGAAGTCGCCCGCGGTCGCGTACCAGACCGCGGTGTATCTCAACGACAAGTACTTCCTCGACGGACGCGACCCGAACGGCTATGCAGGAATTGCTTGGACGATTGCCGGCAAGTTCGATCGTCCGTGGTTTGAGCGACCGATTTTCGGCACGATCCGTTACATGTCCGCCGCAGCTTCAGCCAAGAAGTTCGACGCGCAGAAGTACATCCAGCAGATGAATGAGCTGGCCGGAAAAGCCTCAACCGCGCAGCCTGCCCTGTTCTAGTTTTCCACAGGGCTGACCCTCCCCCTTGTTGCCACATCTGTGTTTTCAGCAACTTACGCGAGGGGCAACCTCCAAATACTTGAGTGCGTGAGACTTACACGTAAAAACTTGAGCCGCAGGCACTTAGCGGCGTTGTCAATTGTCAAAGAGCGACAGGCCACGCCGCGCGTAGCGGGTGGCCTGTGATGAGTAGAGTGTAGGTGTCATGCGAGTGGAGAGGAAGAAAAAAGAAGTGCCTTGCATTACCTGGGTAATGAAATGGAAATGTGGATTAGGAGTGATAACGGCTGAAGAGTTCTGCCGGCGAGCGCGGCAGACGAGCGATGCCCATGCGGAGATGCCTGCGCGATAACGTGGTCCGGTTTGATCGAGTGACCGTGCGGCTGAATAGGCCATCCGCCTCCAGGAGACACTGGAGTCCGAACTGCTCATCGTGGTCCTGAAGTGATCGAAGAGATGTTTGGTGGGTACACCGCAACACAAACGGGAAAGGGCCGAGCCATGTCGGGAACAATGAGCGAAAAACCTCAACGAGACGAGTGGCGCCCCCACTGATGCATTGGTGTGCCTAAAATCCAATTGACCACGCCGCCTTCGTTAGAGATGTTATCGCCAACAAATTGTGGAACTTGCCCAGTGACCGAGGTGTCTATTGAAAGAGGCTCCATAAGGCTATGGCTTCAATCGGCTCATGGTTCCGTAGCGCACGGTGGACGCTCACGTTGCCAACCGTAGCAGTCGCACTGACGCTCTTTCTCCTTATCATTGCCGATCACCAGGAAACCGAATACTACCGAACCCATCGTGTCCACAGTTTCAATGGCTTTACGGACTTCATGCCCCATGCGCTGTCCTTAGTTTTCTTCGTTAATGGCCCTGCGTTTTTCCCAAACCCGCTGCCTTCACCGTTGAAAGTAACCTTTGCGGAACGGCTCTACACGGTTCTCATTGCGTGGCTCTGCGTTGGAATGTACGCGGATTGGAAGTCACGACATCCATCCACTCTGTTGATTAGGAACCGCACTAGACGGCTGGTGATTTTTGCGGTGCTTACAGTCACCTCCTCTGTGCTTGCCGGACTCCTCCTTCATGATTTTTGGCAGCACATTAGAGCTTACGGATATTCGAATGTGTGGGCAGTCTCAAAAGCGCAGAACTTCCAAGTTGGACTGTTCGGCCTCGTCATTTTCCTCGGTTGGCTGTTCGGAGTGACAGCATGGTTGATAGTTAACCTCGTGCGCAGTGCCAGGATGGCCCGTACTTGAGTTACTGTTGATCAATTGATGGGATAAGGACGAAGGCTTCAGCGACCTGTTCTTGGTTTGAGGAACAAGAGCCGTGTGCCCCAGGTTCGCACTGGTGTTGCGCTAACCTGGGCGTGGGAGCTCCGGGCTATTGACCGTCGCTCTCAGAGGGAAGATGTTGAAGAAGGATTCAATATCTCCGAACTTTGGAGCAGACAGGCAGATCGCGCATCATTGGTTGCAATCAGGACGAGAGAGTGGGGTTCCTGACCTAATTCTGCACCGTCCTCCCGTTTTGGGTTCCGCGCTGGGCTAACATATTCCGCCCGCCGTGCGGGCTCAGGAATCGGCGGGGCCGGACGCCAAAGTTTTTGCTAGCAGTGCACTGCCCCGCTTAAGCCATTGGATGGGCCACCCGCGTGTGGGGGTGAAGTTGGCGCGGTAGAGATCGAGAGATCGCGAAGCAAAGAGTTGGGTGTTGTTCGTGTGTTGCTCACCCCAGGTTAGCGCAACACCGGCGCGAACCTGGGCCACCCGGGGCGGGACGACGGATGGGATGAATCCAGCGTTTGCCTGGACAGGAGAATTAGAAAAGACCCACATCTGCGAACACAGATGTGGGGCACCAAACCAGAGTGATTGAGGTAGTCAGAAGAGCTTCGATGAGTCCAGCAGGATCGTGGCGGGTCCGTCGTTGACCAGTTCGAGTTCATGTCGGGTAGGTGAGCCGCACCTAGTTACGAGAGATATCTGGCAAGAGACACTTACGACGAATAGATTTTGAATTGGTGCCCCACATCTGCGCGGTGTTCGCAGATGTGGGTCTGGATGGGCGTCTCCTTCATGCCTTACGAACTCAAGAGATACCACGAATCAAAACAATCACATTTTGTCACCTTCAGTTGTTATCACCGCCTGCCTTATTTGGCCGACCAACGCGTTTGTGCGGTATTCGTCAATTCGTTGGAACGCATGCGACGCAAGTATCAATGCAGAGTTTATGGATATGTACTAATGCCCGAACACGTCCACCTGCTGTTGTCCGAGCCAGAGTCTGTAACGCTGGCAAGGGCTGTCCAGGCGTTGAAGGTCTCCGTCGCCCGGCATGTCCAATATCTCAGCACGCCGCTCTGGCAGAAGCGGTATTACGATCACAATGTTCGTTCACACCAGAGCTTCGTTATAAAGCTTCGATACATACATCGAAATCCTGTTAAGCGCGGGCTCTGCGCCACTCCGGAAGATTGGGCTTGGAGCAGCTTCAGGCACTATGCGACACAAGAAGCAGGGCCTGTCGAGATTGAATCTGAATGGACGGCGGGGCGCAGGATGGGAAGAGTTCCGCGTTTGCTTGGACAGGAGAATTAGAAGAGACCCACATCTGCGAACACCGCGCAGATGTGGGGCACCAAACCAGAGTGATTGACGTAATCAGAAGAGCTTCGATGAATCCAGCAGGATTGTGACTGGGCCGTCGTTGACCAATTCAACTTTCATGTCGGCCTGGAAGACTCCGGTTTCGCAGCGCAGGCCCAGGTAGCGAATCTGCTCAACGAAATATTCGTAGAGTTCGCGGGCGCGTTCCGGGCGCGCGGCTTCGTCGAACGAAGGACGCTTGCCGCGGCGGACGTCTCCGTAAAGCGTGAACTGCGAAATGCAGAGCACGGCGCCGTTGGCGTCGGCTACAGCCCTGTTCATTTTGCCTTCAGTGTCTTCGAAGATGCGGAGTCCGGCGACTTTGTCGGCGAGGTAGTCAGCGTCGGCTTCGGTGTCGGATTGCGCGACTCCGAGGAAGACTAGCAGGCCATGGTCGATCGCGCCGACAGTGTTGCCGTCAACGACGACGCTGGCGCGGGAAACGCGTTGGACCACGGCTCGCATGTAGTTTCAGGATAGCAAAGAGCCTTAACCACAGAGGCGCCGAGGCACAGAGGAAGCTCTTCTAAAATCTTACGAGGATAGGTTCCCGGTTTTGCAAACGCTGAGCGCATTCATAAGCCTTTGACAATGATTTCTCTGTCTCTGTGTCTCTGTGCCTCTGTGGTTCAAAACGGTGTTTGCGAAAATATCTCTTGACCTGTCTATAACTGCAAGGTTGAAAGTAAGTGTCCTCCGATGCTGACAGTTTCCAAACTCGCTCGCAGCTTTGGCCTTAGCCGGAGCACGGTGTTGTATTACGAATCGATCGGGCTGCTGAAACCCACGCTTCGCACGGGTTCGAACTACCGCGCGTATTCGGCGGAAGACCGCGAACGCCTGCGGCAGATTTGCGCCTATCGGGAAGCCGGGCTGAAGCTCGATGACATTCGCGTGCTCCTCGACCGTCGCGACACCGACGCGTCGAACGTGCTCAAGCGGCGATTGCTCGAGCTCGACGAGGAGATTGCGGCACTTCGGGAACATCAAAGAGCGATTCTCAAGCTACTGAACGTTGACGAATCGCAATGGAGGACTGAAGTGATCACGAAAGATAAATGGGTTTCCATCATGCGCGGTGCAGGTTTTAACGATGACGACATGCATCGCTGGCACAAACAATTCGAGAAGAGCGCTCCCGAGGAGCACCAGGAGTTCCTGGAGTTCCTGCACATTCCGAAAGATGAGATTGTGAAGATCAGGGAGTGGAGTAGAGGGTGACCTCGGGGACTAAAGCCCCTTAAGTTGATCCGACACAATAATGCAGGCCTGAAGGCCTGCTCCACCCATTCCGGGTGCAAATAGTGATTCCTCGCTGCTGCTCGGAATGACAACCAAGAACTCCCGAACGTTGCAAGGTCCTTCGACTCGAATCGCTTCTATTGCGCGATTCTCGCTCAGGATGACGTTCTGTTAAACATCAAAAGCCTCCGTTGCCGGAGGCTTTATCCTTTGGGATTCGCCGCGATACCCCTGCGTACCGCGGCGGATCCTTCTGGAACTTATTGCTGCTGCGTCGCCGC